>CEPZ01018775.1_pt1 | contig 20623 bp, 21 predicted proteins | sample 530461 | NCBI WGS metagenome assembly CEPZ01 (sample SAMEA2620106, study PRJEB7988) | marine metagenome | isolation source: saline water (ENVO:00002010), including
GCATTAAAATTTCCTTTTAGAAGAATGAAAGGATTATGGAATTTCTACTGGATGTTGATTCCTATTGTAGGTTATTTTGCATATATGGGATTTTTAATTCAAGTTTTTAAATCTGTTATGTCAGGAAGAGAAGATTTGCCTGAGTTTGAAGGATTTAAAATTAACATGAAAAGAGGGTTTTTCTTATTTATAGCATTGTTAGTAGTACAAATAGCTTATATGATTTCAGCTTCTATCTTGATTAGAATTCCATTTATAGGTTGGATTCCATATACTGCTTTGGTTATATATTTTACTTTGTTAATGCCATTATTAATAGCACAGTTTGTACAAACTGAGAAAATTAAGGATGGACTTAACATTTCAAGAGCAACACAAACAATGTTTGTTGACTTTTGGGGATATGTAATTGTACATTTGAAACTGTTAGTGGTGTTATTAGTTTTAGTAATAGCATCAATACCATTGATAACATTGATTGTGACAATACCAGCAATGGGCTACAGCCAATACTATGCATTTGCTAAGTTCTATAGCAAAGTTACTGGTTATAGAGTTGTTAAGAAAGTAGTTAGAAAGAAACCTAGAAAAGTAGTTAAGAAAAAAGCTGTTAAAAAGAAAGTTAAGAAAAGGAAAAGGTAGGTTTATTTCTTTTTTTTTTGTTTTTTATTTATTTGATATTAATTTTATTGATTCTAGGATTTTTATTTATTATTGTTTTATAATTTAGGATATTTATTTAACTCTAATTCTTCTTGTCTTTGGAACAAAGTTAAGTATTCTGTTGTCTTTGGTTTTACCGCAGCCAATGTAATCTGTGTTGTGTTTGATGATGACAAACTTGTTATTAGTTATTGAGTTGTATTGTTGTTTTTCTTTGGGTGGGTGGCTGGGGGATGGTTTTTTGTGGGCTGATTTGTCAATATCAATGCCTTGTATCCATTGATTGAACTCTTTGTCTGATAATGTTATTATGTTTGTTTTTGCAATCGGTCCAACTAATTGTGAACCTTCGATTGAAAGTCTTAGTTCATTGTTTTTAATATATGCAAAGTATATGCCTATAGAATTTACTCTGAGTTTGTATAAGTCTAGATTTTTGTCTGTAAATATGTCTTTGTTTGCTATGTATATTTTATCTTTTGAACTTAGAAGTACTGCGTATTTGCTAAAGTCGAAGTCTGCGTCAAACTGTTGTTTAAGTAATTGTTTGATTGGTTTTAATTGTTTTGAGTTAAGTATTTTTAAGTTTTTCATTTTGTTTTTATTAGTTGTTTGAACAATGAAACTGCCTCGTTCACCTGCTCAAGGTTTCTGTATTGTCTAATTGAGCACCAATAGTTTTTTACAATTCGAACATTGGTTCACTTGCCAATTGGCGGCAGTTTCATTAGTAATTTTAAGGGTGGGTGGTCGAGGGTTTTGGTTGGTGGGTAAGGGTGGTTGGGGGTAGGAATGGTGGGTTATATTCCCCAGACAGGGTTTGTTTTTCTGTGAATCTCTGCGATTTCCTTCAGAACTTGTTTTTCAGCATCTTTTAATAGATGTTTGTTTTTTTTAAATATCTTAAACTCTTTTTCATTTATTGCAGTGTATAATGTATCATTTTCAAATACATGCCTTCCAACTGCAATTTTGTCAACAGAAATCGCAACTTGTTTTCCTTGATCAATCTTGTTAATATTTTCTTGTTCATGTTGTATTTGTTTAATGGAACCTAAAGTTTTTCCTTCTTTGTTCATAATTAATGCACCTGTTTTAAGTGTTCCATAGATAATGTCTACTCCAAATACAGCAGGATTACTTTGTCTAAACACATAACCAGATATAAATACTAATTTGCAAGGCATTGTTATACCTTCAAAGACTTCCATTTCTTGTGCTTTGTTAAGAGCTTGTTTATGTTTTTCAAATTCGTCTGTTAATGTATAAATAATTTCACTTGTTATAATTTTTACTTTAGTATTTTTACTATTTGATTCGTCAATTACATTAAAACCTATGATTGTTGAAAATAATGGATTTTTTTCATTATTAGACTCTGCTTCAGCAATATCTTTTTTTGTTATGTTTCCAATAGAAGCTTTTTGAACAGGAATTCCTTTATCTCTTAAAATAGATGATAATGCTTCTAATGAACCTAATGTGTCTGCTTTAAGAATTAATCCAATTGTATCTGTTTGTATTAAAACTTCATCAACTTCTTTTTGAATTTGGTCTTTAACTTCTTCTAAATTATCTTTATCTGCAACTCTTACTGGCATGCCTGCAATTACTTCCTTTAGGTTAGGAGCAGAGATTTTTACACCAGTTGCTGCATACACTTGTTTAGTATGATTAAATTTAGCTTTTTTATCACGCATTTCTTTTAATGGTTTTGGTTCAAGAAGTGCTCTTACTTTAGTTATAATTGGTTCATTTATTCCACCTATAACAATTGTATTATTAACTTTTATTGTTCCATCATATACAATAACATCAATTGTTGTTCCTAAACCTTTTGTATCTTTTACTTCTAAAATTGTACCTTTTGCTGGTTTATTAAGATCAGATGTTAAAGTTTTTTCTAAAAATCTTTGTGCTAAACCTGTGATTACCATTAATAATTCAGGTATCCCTTCACCATTGATCGCTGATGTTGGAACAATAGAAATTTGTTTTGCAAAATCATCAATTCTGTCAAATCTTTCTGATTGAAAACCGAATTCATGAAGTTTTCCTACTAATTCATATAACTTTTTTTCAATTTCTTTTTGAACATTTTCAGTTTGTTTTTGAATATTTTGTAATATAAATTTATCATTTGTTTGCCAACCTGTTATTAAATCTATTTTGTTTGCTGCTACAATAAAAGGAGTTTTGTATGTTTTTAGGATTTCAATTGCTTCTATTGTTTGTGGTTTAAAACCTTCGTTTATATCTACAACTAAGATTGCTATGTCTGCTAAATTACCACCTCGTTTTCTAAGGTTTGTGAAAACTGCATGACCAGGAGTATCTATAAATAATAAACCTGGAATTGTTAGTTTCATTTTTAATGTTTCTAAAAGTGATCCTATTATCTTTTTTATTACTTTTAATGGTATTATAGATGCACCAATTGCCTGAGTTATTCTTCCTGCTTCTGTTTCAGTAATAGCACTACCTCTAATCTTGTCAAGGATTGATGACTTACCATGGTCAACATGTCCTAATACTGATACTATTGGTTGCCTTATTGTTGTCATATTATTTTATAATTATAAATGGTTTTTAAAGCTTTGTGGTTTTTATTTAGAAATCTTTATATATGATATATATATATAAATATAATATTATGTATGATAAAAAGGGGCAGATAAGTTTATTCATCATAATTGGTATTATACTAGTTATGATTGTTAGTTTTGTATTTTTCTTAGTTTATGATTTTTCTGGTGAAAGTGTTGTAAATAAGAATGTTGAAATTAGTGATGAAGGTATTAAGATGTATGTACAAAACTGCCTTGATAAGAATTCCAATAATATGGTATCATTATTATCTTTCCAAGGAGGGTATGTTTCTATATTAGAAGATTCATTTATTTATGATATTGATGGAATTTATTTTTATATTAATTATGCATATGATAGTAGTATTAAATTAGTTTCAAAAGAAATTATTGAACAAGAACTTAGTACTTATATTGGTTCAACATTTAGAGATTGTGTTGATTTTTCTGTGTTTGAACAAGAAGGATATGAGATAGAATCTTCTGTTCCTGAGATTAATGTTGTTGTAAGTTCAGATAATGTTGTTGTTGATGCTGATTTTCCTATAACTGTAACTAATGGTGGAAAAAAGCAAGAGTTTGATGGAAAGTATAAGTCTGTTGTGAATGCAAGGCTTGGTCATGTTTATGATATTGTTGGAGAAGTTGTTGATGATATTAGTAATAAACCTGAATATATTCATACTAGTTTTTTAAACAGGTTTGATGTTAAGTTTGATGTGTTAAGATATGATGAATCTACTTATGTTTATATGATAACTGATTCATTATCTGATATAGATGGTGCTCCTTTAGTTTATATGTTTGGTGTGAAGAGATGAATAATAAATTAATTTGGATTTTAGTATTGGTTTTGTTAGTTAGTGGTGTTTTTGGTGAAACACCATCTTATGGAACAATTGCAGGGGTAGTGACAAAACCAATAATTACATGGCAAAATTATGACAATAATGTGTTCACAACTGCAGATAGACAAGGTTTGATTAAAAGTAATACACAAAATGCACATGTAGAATTACAAACTCAAGCAAAGATGGAAATAGATCTAGAAGCTACTCATTATTATTTTGGTTTGTTAGAAAAGAAAGATGCTTCGCAAGGAAGTATATTGGATTATATTTCATATAATGAACAAGGTTTAATAATATATTTATCTGAAATTGAAGGTGCAATAAATAAAAATAGAGAATTAGCAAAGTTTTATTTTACTTATTTAATAAGAGATGAGACTACAGGATATGAAGATTTTAAGATTTCAAGTGAATTTTTAAAATTTACAAAACAAGATGAGAAAAAATTAGTAAGTAATGATCCAGAAGGTGTTTTAGAAAATTATAATTTTAAATTAGATCTAAATGATCCTAGGTATAAAGGAGCAAGAATTCAAGCATTGATGTTTGGAGGGTTCTCTATTAATGGAATTTCTATTGGTGGAAAGAATATATATGATTTTGATTTAACACAAGATGGTAAACCAATTGTAAATGGAGTAGTATTAAAAGGTGCTTCTTCAGGAATAGTACAAATAAATGGTCCAAATGATGTAACAGTTGATGGGAAAAAAATAACTGGATGGAATAATATTAATAATATTGAATTTTATAGTGATACTGGTACTAAAATAAATGGAGGATTAATTAATTCTGAAGAAAAAATAAAAAATATTAATGTTATGCCTGAAAATATGTTTAATATTGATGGTCAAAGAGTACAAGTACCAAGTGGAAGAACATGTAATATATTAGCACAAGGAGGTTATAAAGTTAATGAAGGTGTTACTGTATTTGGTGATATAATGCCAGATGGTCAAAGAACAGGAATGACTGCTACTAAAGATAATGAATTTATTATTTATCAGGCTTATAAAAAAGAATTTTTATTTGAAGGATCTTTTAAAGATCATTTAGGAAATCAATATAATAATAATCCTAATTTAGGAATGTCTGTGTTTTATAATAATCAAGGTGAATTAAAAGAAATCTTTGCAGATAAAGGAGGAGAGATTATCACAAATGAATTTCATTATTTAGGTGATGGATTTGTTGGAGATTTTAAAGATGGATTATATAATGAAATAAGTTTATTAAATCAAGGAAAAGGTTCTATTATTCAGTTTAATAATGGTTTAACTATGGGAACAAATGAACAACATATTGATATTTATAAAAATAGTTTACCTGATCATACAGAACCAAGACGTACTTCAGTTTATATAAAAGATAGTCAAGTTCAGTTAAGTGAACTTGGAAATATTGATTTTTATTATGCAAATAATAATATGCAAGAATTATTAAATAATAAAAATGAAAATATTGCTATATCATATTTAAGTGGTGAAGAATATATAAATGCTGATTATAAATCAAGAGATATTGGATATGAAGTTGAGATTGTAAGACCAGAAGGAAGAACTGTGCTTCAAAGAAATGGTAATTCTCAAAGTTTTGATTCTGAAGGTGTGTTAAAGAGTGAAACAATGGGTTGTGGTAGTGTTGAGAAAAGAACAAATGTTCCTAAAGGTGTTGGTGGTGTTGTGTTGGATATTACTGGGTATATAGGATTTAAAGAATTGGAAGGAGAAATCAAACCAGGATCAGGATTTTATAATAAAGCTGGTGCAATAATTAAAAAATATGCAAAAGGTGGAGCAGAAATTGCAGCAGAAGGATATGATTTTGGGTATAATATATGTAATTATGGATTTAATTATAAAGAAGAACAAATGGATAGTATTAGAAATATTTTTAAAAAAAGATATGAAAGAGAAATGAGTTTTGTTGAAAAAACAACTATAAATAGTATGTCTAAAAAAGAACTTAATGAATTTCTTCATGCACTTGAAAATAATGATCCTAATTTAGATAATTTTTTTGGAAAAGGGCTTAGTCCTATAACATATCAACAATGGAATAATGTTGAAAGTTATATTGGAGATCTTGCTGAAGGTGAGATTGATAGGTATGAACCAACACTGGAAGTAAAAGCAGCACCTGCAAATCCTATGATAGAAATACCTAGAGAAACAACATTATATCAACAAAATATGGAAAATTATAATACAGAGTATTTTTCAGACACCTCAACAACAACACCAAGAGATTGGTACTTATCTGTAACAGAAAAGAATGCAGATGAAAAGGTTCTAAGTAGGTTTAATGGAGAATATGTAGCACAAAAATTATACACAACTGTTGAAAATAAAAATACATTTACAACAAAAAACACAGTACAATTAAATGAGATTTTTAAACCAGGTAATGAACCAAAATACATTATTGTAGGTGGAAATCCAGGAATAAGAAACAATAACGGTCAATATATAAATCCAAAAACAGGTAAAGAATTATCAAATAATATAGATTCAAATAAACCAATAGAAATTTATGAAAAGAAGAGTGCATTTGATTGGGAATTAGAGTATTAAAACCTTTTTCTACTATATAAATAACCGAAAGCTTTATAAATGAAATTCACTACTAAAGAGTAATAATGTCTAATAAAGATAGCATGGTCAAATTTGGATTAGGAACAATTCTAGTAGCATTATTATTATCAAATGTCAAATTAACTGTTGATATTAATAATAAAAAGAATAAAATTAGAAGAAAACAACCAATACATCTTTCTTTAGAAGATAAATTAGAAGTAACAAAAGAGAATTATGTGTATGAAACATTAAATGTTAATAAATTTAGTTCTATTGAAATAAGAAAATATCAAGAGAAAATACACCAAATAACAAGTAATATTGAAAAAAATGTAATCAATAATAATATGGATGATGAAAAAAAAGCTGAACAAGTTTTTACCTATCTATGGAATCAAGGAATCATTAAGAAAGCAGATAAAAGTGTTGGAGAATTAAATAAATTACTTGATCATAGTATTGGTAATTGTTTAAGTATAAGTATATTATATACATTTATTTTAGATTACTTAAATATACCTTATAAAATTTATTCATTAAGTGATTATCATATATTCCTAAGTGTTGGAAATATCAATATTGAAACAACATTAAGAAATGGTTTTGATTATAATTTTAATAAAAAAAAAATAGTAAGTAAAAAACAAATACAAAGAGGATGTCTTGTTGCAAATACATATGATATGTATGTTAATAATCTTATTGAAAAAGGAGATTCTTACAAGGACAATAATGAATACAAAAAAGCACAAGAAAAATATCATGAAGCATTACAAATTACTGGGAGAATATTACATTTTGAAAATTCTATAACATATTGTAATAAAGCAAAGATTTTATATAAATTAGGTATGCTTGATGAAGCTGAGAAATATTATAAAAAAGCAATTGAATTAGATCCTTATTCTGTTCCAAATCATATAAATTATGCTAGTTTTCTGCATGGTACAAGAAAAAAAGAACAAGCTGAAAACCATATATTGATTGCAAAAAAGTTAGCTGAAGAACAAGAATTAGATGAATTTAAAAAAATTATAGAAAATTGGGATAAGAATTAACCAATAGCTCTTCTTACATCAGTTACACTTACAGAATTAACTCCTTCTAGTTTTGCTATTTGTTCTTCTAAATAATCAGTTGCGCCTTTTGATTCGTCCATTACAAATGTTATGTTAAGTGCTTTTAATCCAAATGCAATTGGTGTGATTTCTGTTTTAGTTTGAGTTTCACCTGAAAATGATTGAATCTTTGTTTTTACTTTTTTTTCTAATTCATCTATACTTACTTCTGGAGAATTCGGCATTACTTTTAATGTTATAATTACATTTGCCATTAGTTCGGTCCCTCAAATCCACATTCTGCACATTTGTATTTAGAAGCAACTTTTCTACAATGTTCGCATCTGATTATTTCGTATTTATCACAATTAGGGCACTTGAATTGAACAGTACCTGATAAATTTGTGATTCTTTTGTGGCATGATATACATGATTTTTGGTTTTGTGTCATTTTAATATATGAAAATATGTTTCTCTTTATAAATGTTGATGGTTTTTTGTTGTAATTATATTGGTTTGTTCATCTATATTGAAGGTTTTACCTAAGAACTGTTCAATAATATAGATATTTGTTAATGTATGGTTTGTTAATTGTGATGTTTTTATTTGTCCTTGGAATAATGCTAAGTATGGTAAGAGGTTGTCTGTTGTATTTTTGTCAACTACTGCTCCTGATTTAATTTCTTTAATTAATTTTTGTGCAGCTTCAGTTCCTACATCTTCAGACTTTTTTCCTTTTTTTCCTAATGAATCTGCACCTAAGATGATTGGTTCAGTAATTTCGTTTTTATCTTTTGAAAATGTTGCCCACAATGTGATTCCGCAACCATCACTTAAAGAATCGCAGTATTCGACTCTTATGTTAATTGGAACACCTAATGACTTTAATTCTACTTGTGCTGATTTTTTTATTCTTTCACCAACATTTGCTTTCATTAATGATTTTGTTGCATTTACTATTCCATTAATTTTTATTAAATGAGGTTGTTCTGTTAATTGAATTGGTTTATTTTGTTCTTTTAAGTATTGGTGGAACTTTTCAAATGTGCTGTGTTCTGATAGTTTGTACTTAGGATCAATAATTAGTTCTACTTCACCACCACCCCTAGGATAATAACCTCTTTTTAATATTTTTAAATCTAATGAGTTTGTATAAGGTCTAAGTTGTAGCAGAATTACATTGTTAAAATTGTCAATTGGTGTAGACCAAGATACGTCTGTGCCTCCTTTGATTGTTAATTTGATCTTTTTTTCACAAAATAATAATGTTGGTAATAAAGATTGTAATAATAAAGTAATTGAACCTGCTGTTCTTATATCTATTTTTAGACTTTTTGTTGTGATTTTTCCTGGTGTGAATTCTAGTTTTTCTGATTCGATTTCTGCATTTTCTGTGTGACAGTTTGTGAACATCTTTAAAGCTTTGATACAAGTCAAATGTTGTGGTTTTAGACCGGGCTTTGGTTTTCCTGATCTAATTTTGTCTATTGAGAATGCAGTGTGTGTTAATGTTGATAAAGCTAAAGCTGTTCTTAGAATTTGGCCTCCTCCTGATTTGTATGAACCGTCTATGTGTAGCATAAGTATGGTAAGTAAGGAAGAGTTTATAAAGTTTGAGATTTTATTCCTTGTTGTTCCAATTACATGAAATTAGAAACATTTATAAATAAAGATATATATATAAGTATATATGCATCAAAATATATGTAAAGTAGTAATTAAGAACAAAAACAAATTTATACCTAACCTATTTACAGTTAGGCAGATCAATATATTAAACAAATATATTAAAAAGAAGAAATTAACACAAACAGAAAAAACATACTTGTATTCAACAATTAAGAAAAAGATTGATGCATTAGTTATTTTGAGAGAAGAGTATTATATTAATGGTCAAAACATTATTAAGAAAAGAGTAAAAAAAGCTAAAACAATATTAAAAGACCTTAATAGAAATGCATTTATATCTGGTTCTTTTTTATATTCTAGAAAATATAATGACATTGATATTTATATAATTTCAAACAAAAGAAAAGATTATTTTAAAGGAAATAAACATTTTATGTTTATAACTGAAAAAGATTTAGCAAAACCTATATTTTATTCTGCTTTGCAATATAGTGTTGCTAATTTTAATATTGAAGATATAAAACCTTTGATAAAAAGACCTGAATCAGAGGACCTTATTCTTGATTATGAACAAGCAATTATAGAAATATTGAATAATGATGATCAAAAAATGATTAGGTCTATTTTATTTGATTATTATATGTATGTTAAGAAAATAGTATTAGATTCATTTACTATATACAAAAAATATAAAAAAATAAAGAAGATGAAGCAAAAAAATAAAATAGATGTGATTAATAAAATGGTAAAAAGTTTGTTATTAAAGCTTTATTCTAAAAGATATATGTATTATGAATTACTAATTTTCTTAAAAAAACTTAAAAAAACTATCAATAAGTATAAAAGAAATGAGAATATACTAATTTATATTGATTTGTTGACTGAGGTTAAAGATGAATGTAGAAGAGCTCAAACTTGAATTAAAAAAGATATTCGGCGAAGTTATATTTAATAAAGAGTTTAATAAATATGCAATTACTATCAAGAACTTAGATGTAAATCTTATACCATGGTGTATGAAAGTTAAAAATGAAGAGATACTTGCTATTCCTACTAAAAGAGATGTTATTATATTTATTAAAAAAATAGGTTCATCAAATAGGTGTATAATCATAAAAATAGTGAATGGTGAATTTAAAGAGATTCATTTAGGTAATCATAGATATTATGATAAGTTAAGGAATAAGTTAGGTATAAAAAAAGGTAGTAGGAATTGTTAACCTTTCTCCAAATGCAGTTTACTCATAGTAGGTCCTTCCTGTTCTTGGTATTTGGACTTTTCAAGCATTCCATATGGAATCTTTGCACATGATGACATGTTTTCAAACATCAGTTTACATATTGCCATTTCTGGGTATAATATTACTGGTGTTTTGCCTACATTCTTTACTGCGATTGTTAAAAAGCCTTTGAACCCTGGCTCAATTGTACCTGCATTACCAACAACTACTAAACCTAACCTGTTGAATGAATGTCTTGCTACTACTCTAGCAACTAAATCGTTTGGCATATTAATCCATTCTAAGCTTGGGATTAGAATCATATCTTCTGGATATATAATGAATCTTCCATCTTCTGGTTCTGCTAGTTCTGTTACTTCATCTTCAGTATATTCTTCTAATGGGTTTAGTTTGTCAACTTTTACATCTTTAAACCTTCTTATATTATAACCAATTCTTACATCTATACCAGAAGGACCTATTTGTTCCTTTGAAAATGGTCTGAGTTCGATTTTTTTTTCTTCGATTGCTTTTCTTAGATCTTTGTCACATAGAATCATTTTTGCACCTCTTATTATTTTTCTTAATAAAATTGCTGCCTGTTAAGGCCAGTGAGCACCTAGACAAATTGTCAAACTACTGGGGCTTTCAATTTGTCATTATAATAACATTGAAAGTGCGAACGAAGCAATTTTATGTTTTTAAATTTAATTCAATATATCTTTTTTAAAGCACAACTTATTTAAATACATGATTGTATTGTAATGTATATTATAGATTGAGTGATTACTTTTGTGTAGGCGGTGGTACTAATGTCTGATGATTACAAACGGAAGTCGAAAAAAGAGAAGAAGTTGAAAAGAAGGTATAGAGTGTATAAGACTGGTGGAAAGAATAGGACTAAGAAAAAACAATCCTAGCATCAACAACAATACAATCATTCTCTGTTGCGATTAAAGGGTTTATGTCTAATTCTGATATGTTTTTTCTTTTTTTAGGGATTTCTGAGACCTTTACTAAGGTTTGTTTTAATTTGTTTATGTTTATAGATGGTTGTCCCCTTGTCCCATATAATATTTGTTTTGCTTTTAGTTCATCAATCATTTCCTGAGCATCCTTTGTAGTGATTGGACATGCTCTGAATACAACATCTTTGAGAACTTCGACAAATATACCACCTAAACCAAGCATTATTACATGCTGGAATGTAGGATCTTTCTTAATACCAATAATAAGTTCTTTACCTTTGACAAACTCTTGCACTAATATTTGGTATGGTTTTAATCTTCTTCTTTTTGCAATGGTTTCTAATTGTTTATAATTATCTTGTAGTTCTTGTTCATCTTTGCATACCTTTACACCACCTATATCTGTCTTGTGTAATGCTTTATCTGATATGATTTTAAGAATTAATGGAAATTTAAGTTTTTTTGCTATGTTTAGAGCTTGATCTGGAGTCGTTGTAAGCTTAGATTTAGCTATTTTTACATATCTTGATAAGAATTCTTCTGCTTGGTCTTCAGTAAATATCCTCTTTTTTTGCATAATTATGTTTTATAGTGTGGATTTATTTAAAGCTTACTATTCGATACTTTTATATATAATTTCACATAATAAAGAACTAAAAAAGAGGATAAAATGAAAAATCTAGATAAGTTCTTTAAACCAGAGAATGTTGCAGTTATAGGCGTTTCTAAGAATCCTGAGAAAGTAGGACATGTTATATTTAGAAACATGTTAAATGGGTTTGGTGGTAAAGTATTCCCTATTAATCCAAATGCAGAGTCTGTGTTAAACAGAGTCTGTTATAAAAGTGTTACAGATATCAAAGAAAAAATTGATATGGCTGTTATTGCAATTCCTGCTAAACTTATACTTAATGTAATAAAAGACTGTGGTCAAAAGAAAATTAAACATGTTGTAATAATTTCTGCTGGTTTTGGAGAAACTGGTAATGATAAATTACAAAATGAAGTCAAGAAATTGCTTAATAAATTTAAAATTAATGTAATTGGTCCAAATGTGTTAGGAATTCTTGATGCTTATTCAAAAGTTGATTGTTTATTTATACCACAATTTAAAATGCAAAGACCTAATCCTGGTGGAATAGGGTTTATATCACAAAGTGGTGCATTAGGTACTGCAATCCTGGATCTTGTTGCATCAAAAGATATTGGTTTTTCTAAATTTATATCATATGGTAATGCAATTAATACTGATGAAAGTGATTTAATTGAATATCTTGGTGATGATCCTGAAACTAAAGTCATATGTTTGTATATTGAAGGTGTAAAAGATGGTAAAAGGTTTATGGAAGTTTGTAAAAAGGTAAGTGAGAAAAAACCAATCATTGCAATCAAAGGTGGAAAAACTAATGAAGGTGGAGCTGCAGCATTATCACACACTGGTTCTTTAGCAGGTGATGCTTTGATTTATTCTGGAGTGTTTAAACAATGTAATATTATTTCTGCTGATTCATTAGAAGAAATGTTTGATTATGCATTAATTCTTGACATGTGTGTTAAACCAAAAGGTAAAAAAATCATGGTTTTAACAGATGGTGGTGGTTATGGAATAATAAGTGCAGATGAAATCATTGAAAATGGGCTTGAATTAAGTGAATTAAATAAAAATAATGTAAAAGAGCTTAAGAAATTGCTTCCACCTATTGTTTCTGTTCGTAATCCTTTAGATATCATAGGTGATTCTGATGTTGTTCGTTATGATAATGCTTTATCTGTTCTGATTGATGATCCAGGTATTGATATTATATTGGTGGTTGTGTTGTTTCAGCTTCCTTTGATAGATGATAGAGTTGTTGAAACTATTGTTAAATATAATAATATGAAACTAAAGCCTATGATTGTTATTAGTACTGGTGGTAAATATGTTGAGAATATTAATAAAAAGTTTATTAATAGTGGTATTCCTTGTTATCAGTTTCCTTATTCGGGTGTGAAAGCTGTGAAGAAGTTGGTTGAGTATTATTCTTAAATATTTATTGTAATTAAAGTTTTTTTTGATTTGCTTAATATCTGTTTTGTTTTACCTAAATAGATAACATCTTCAATTCTTAATCCTATCTTTTTGTTTTTGATGTATATTCCTGGTTCGATTGTGAAAATGTCTCCTTTTTTTAGAATATCTGTTGAATTTAGTTTAAGACTAGGTTTTGTGTGTATTCTTTTGCCTAAACCATGACCCAAACCATGTGTAAAATATTTTGAATAATGTTTTAGTTTGTTTATTGTTAAAATGTCTAATTGTTTTGCAAACATTCCTATTTTTGCTTTGTTTATTGCATATTTTTGTGTTTTTAATAATAAATTGTAAAATTTTTTATGATATTTAGTTGGTTTTCCTAAATATAATGTTCTTGTCATGTCACTGCAATAACCATTGACTCTAACTCCAAAGTCCAATACTAAAAATCCTTGCTTTAGTTTGTATTTTCTTGGTTTTGGGTGGATTTTAGAGTTATTGTTGACAACCAAAGGTAAGAATGATGGTCTTAGTTGTCTTTTCTTTATTTCTTTTAGAATAAAATTATAAATATCTTGCTCTGTTTTGAATTTGTTTTGTTTTAGATTGTTGACTATTTGTGTAAAGATTTGGTCTGTTATTTTGCAAGCTTTTTTGATTGAATTTATTTTGTTCATTATGGTTATTTATTTGTTTGAAGTATAATAAACTTACTATTATTCTTTAGTATAGAAATGTTTATATTATAAATATATACTACATATGTTTATATGGTAAAGAAAAAACCTAAAAAGAAAATTTGGGATACTTCTATCACAGACAGAGATTTGATTATTATTCTTAATGAAGCTGAGAGTAGTTTAAATTGTTATGTTCAAGAATATACAATTAGAAGTGAAGGTGAAACTGAACTTAATAATTGGTTAAAAGGAATTATCCAAGATGCAAGAAGTGTTTTAAAAGATAATCCAAATGATTTATATGAAAGAATGCGTCTTAAAGAAAAAAGTAATAATGCTATAAGGCTTCTTGAAAGAAGAGAAGAAGATTTAAAAAAAAGAGTTAAGAAAGAAAATGTATCAATATTTGATAGAGACTATTTTAGTAAAAGAGAGGCTGCACAATATAATGAATCTGAAATTATTGAAGCTAGAAACATAATTTTAACATATCTTGATATTCTTGATGCTATTTTTACATGTCAATCAGTAGACTATCCTATAGATAATGCATTTGAATTTTTGGAAACCTTTTTTAAAAATGCAGATAGTAGCAATGGGGATGATGAAAATAATGTTATGAGACATAGAAAAGGCATTGTTCAAGGATTAAAAGGATTATTTGATAGTGGATTAGAAGGTCATTCAAATATGTATATCTGTTGTGATGGTATGAGGGAAGAACTAATTACAGGTATAGGTGAATATTTTGATTCTTGTGAAAAAAAAGTTCCTACACAAGTTATTGAATTATGTAATGTGGTCTGTGATAGTACAAAATACGTTTTATTTAAGAATGATATATTACAAAAAATAAAAGAATAAATAAATTATTCTTCTTTTTTATCTTCTTCACTATCTTTTTCTAAGTCAGTTGCTTCTGCTTCGCCTTTCATAAAGCCTTGCTCTGCAGGAGTTATTGCATCATCTTCTAATTGTTCTTCTCTACCTGTCTCTGTTTCAAGATCTTCATCTTTTTGTGCAGTTTCCATATCTAGTTCATCTTTATCTTTTTTGCTCATTTCAGGTTTTTCGCCTTCATCAACATATTTTTCAGTCATAGTATCACCTCATTTGATTATAATAATGTAAGGATTAAATAGATTATATATAAAGTTTGTTTTTTTTGGATAGAAAGCCCATTGCTACCCTGCCTGCTCAGACTTATAGAATGATGAGCCTGAGCCACGGTAGATATATAGTAGGCAGCAATAGGATTTCTGCTATTGTTTTTTTAGATACATTTTTATATATTTGTGATATTTTATAATACTGGTGATAGATTGGATGCAAAAGAATATTTAACAGATTGGTTGGAAAAACTTATTAAAAGTAAAGATGTGTTTCATAAGACAATTGTTTCTATTGAGAAAAAAGATTATGGTCTGTATGTTAAACATAAAGGTAAGGAAAAGATGTTCTTTGTTGAAGCTTTTGTTTCTAATTTTAGTGGTTTGTTGAAGGTGTTGAAGAAGAATTCTGGAAATAAATGGGTTAGTTTAGTTGTTGTTAATAATAAAGGCAATTTTAAACTAATTATTAAGAATTGGAAACAATTAGTTGGTCTTGGACCACAATTTAGTATATATTTTGTTAATCCTTTTTCTTTGTTAGACAAAAAATGGATTATATTTCCTAGTACTCATCATAAGATTGCTGATTCTGAGTCTTTTGAAAAAGGTTTAAAGTCTATGTTTAGTATGGTTGATGGTATTGGTGAGAAAGATTTTGAAAAATCAATAAATAACACTTAACTTTTTATTAAGAACTTTTACTTCTACAGGAGCTATGCCAATTAATTCTCCATCTGTTTGTATAAATGATTTTTTTTCTATACTTTGTATTTTAATATTTTTTCCAGTATAATGTGAAAAGTCGTCAAAGTCTAATAATTTTCCAAATAAATGTCCACCAAGTACTGCTTGTATTATTAATAATGGAGAGTTTTTTTCAATAACAATTATATTTAATATACCATCATCAATTTTTGCTTTTGGTGCAATGATAAAATTACCTGCATAATATTTTGAGTTCATAATAATTGCAGTATATCCATTAGTAACCTTGTTGTCAACAATTATTCTGAGTTTTGGTAGATCATATCTAAATAAATTTTTTATAATATTTAGGTAAAAAAGTAGTTTTCCAGTTTTTTGTTTGTATTTTGTATTTACATCACTTATAACTTTTGAATCAAAGCCAACACCACATGATTGAAGAAAATAATGGTTGTTTGCTTTACCAATGTCCACTTTTTTAGGTTTTTTCTTGAGAATAAGTTTGCATGCTTCATGTACATCAGTTGGGATATTAAATTGTGATGCTAAAGCATTTGCTGTTCCAATAGGAATGATTGCTAATGATGCTTTTCCTCCTATTAGTCCATTCACAACTTCGTTTATTGTTCCGTCACCACCAGCTGCTATTATAATATTGTATTTGTTCTTGTTTGCTTTTGCTTTATTAGTAGCATCTTTTGCTTTTTTTGTTAGAAATGTGTCTAAGTTTTGGTTTTTAAAGAATTTTTTTATTGTTGGTAAGTATTGTTTACCTAAACCTCTGCCTGAGTTTGGGTTTAAGATTAATAATATCTTTTTCATAATTATTAATTATAGAATTAGTATATATAAATGTATCCTTATAGATTAGTGGGTGGGTGGCTGTGGGAAAAGGATGGTTGGAAAATAAAATAATAAATAAAAAAGAAATTAATAAAAATAAATAAGAAAGCTAATTAGGGATATTTAGTTTAACTTCCACTTGATTAACACTAGTGTTGTCAACAACTGTTTCCCTATTAAAATTGATCCAAACAAAATTACTTCTTGCTAAATTCTCTAGTAATTTTTTGTAAGTAAACTTATTCTGCGCTTTCATTTGGATTATAGCTTGGTACTGCTGCTTTACTAATTATCATTACATCACCAACACTTTTAACTAGTTGATGCGGAACAATAACTCCTTTTGCTGAACCTAGAACTTTTGCTAAGAATGAAGCTTTTGTTGCTTTAACTTTCCAACCAAAGATTTTGTTTGAAGTTAAGATTGATTCTTCAATATCACCAAAATAATCACCTGTGTCTGTATAAACTCTCATGTCGAATGTTTCTGATATTTTTTTCATTTTTAACATATATTATCACCCTTATTTGTTTATTGATTATATTGGTATTAAAACAGGATTATATATATAAAGGTTTCTACACTGGAAAATATAGTTAAGTTTATAAATGGAATTGTGTTCCTCATATATGGACGGTCATAGGGGTTTGGTTCACCTGTTCCCATATCCTTTATGGTAATACATTTTGGAGGGGAATTCGAACACAGATTGTTTAGCTCCTTGCTAACAAGTGGAAAAGTTAAGCAAGCTTCCGTATTCAGCTGTACTGTACTTATGTACGGGAAACTGAGTAAGCTGTCCACCTTTTTTTTTTACAAGATCAATTTTATTTTTTTAGAAAACTAATTAAATAACTAATCCTATTTATTATTTTTATGAATTAATCCAAGGTTGAGTCATATGATTAATCAAAAAATACAAAAATTAAGAATTGATGGTTATTCACTTAGGGAGATTTCTAAAAAACTTAACATTCCTTATTCTACAATTCAAAGAAGATGTAAGAATGTAAAAATGTCTGAAACTGGTAAAAAAAGATATCATTCTGAAGTTATTGGCTTAACTAAAAAAGTAAAGATTGAAAAAGGAATAAGCAAAGAAAAAGTTAGAATAATGAGTAATTTATTATTTGATGGTGCAGTTTACAACAATAAGTATCATTATTCTATAATGTATGTTAATAGTTCAAAAGAATTAATAAATGAATTTATTAGAGATATGTTCACACTTTACAAAATTAAACCAACAACAATAGAATCTGAAGAAACTTATTATAGAGTTAAATATTTATCTAAATTAATTTATTATGATTTAATTAACTATTTTGAGTCATTTTCTACTTCAAATAATAAATGTTTAATCCCTTCTATTATTTTGAATAATGATAATTTTAAAATTATAATTTTAAGAGCTTTTTGGGAAAATGAAGGGTCAATTTCTAAAGATGGTAAATTGTCTTCAGATTTAAAAAATTATGAAGTTATCAAACAATTATCAAAATTACATAATTATTTTGGATTAAAACACTATATTAGTAGATATTGGAAAAATGGATTTGCATATAAATTAATTTTAAATAAAAATAAAGAAAATTATCAAAAATTCATAGAATTAGGATTATTTTCAAAATCAAAAGTAAATAAAGGTTATTTGAAAGGCAAAAAGAAAATAGATGCATTAAAAGAGTATTTTAAAGTTAAATATGATAAATAAGCTGTCCACCTTTATTTTTCTATAATATTTACTTTACAATATAAATTCTTATAAAGGGTTTGTTTATTTTGTTTGATATTGAATATTTAATATAAAAATAAATAAGGTGATAGAAATGTCTGATTATAAACCACAAAATATTTGTATGATTGGTACTGGATATGTAGGTTTGGTTTCTGGAACAATATTTGCTGATTGGGGAAATAATGTTGTTTGTGTTGATTGTAATGAAAGTAAAATAGATTATCTAAATCAAGGCAATATACCAATATATGAACCAGGATTAAGTGAGTTAGTTAAAAAAAATGTTAAATCTGGTAAACTAAAGTTTACTACAGACACACAATATGGTGTGGGAACTTCTGATTTAATTTTTATTTGTGTTGGAACTCCACCTAAAAAATTAAAATCTGGTGAAATAGATTCACATCTTAATAGAGCTAATTTATGTTATGTTGCAAAAGTTGCAAGAGATGTTGCAACTCATATGAATGGAACAAAAATTATTATTGATAAAAGTACTGTTCCTGTAAGAACTGGTGAAAAAGTTGCTGAAACTATTAAAAAATATGCAACTCAAAAAGGATTAGAATATCATGTTGTTTCAAATCCAGAATTTTTAAGAGAAGGATGTGCTGTATTTGATTGTGAAAATCCAGACAGAATAGCAATTGGCTATACTGGTGAAAGTGAAATTCCTAGACAAAAAATGAGACAACTATATAGTATGTTTTCTGACAAAGTTGTTGAAGGAGACATATGGAGTGTGGAACTTTCTAAATTAGGTGCAAATGGTTATTTAGCAATGTCTATTTCATTTATTAATTTACTTTCTCGTGTTTGTGATAAAACTGGTGCAGATATTGAAAAAGTTGCAGAAATTATGAGATTAGATAAAAGAATTGGAAAAAATGCTTTTTTATCAGCTGGTCTTGGTTTTGGAGGATCATGTTTTCCTAAAGATGTAAGAGCATTATATAGTATTACTAAAGATTTAGGATTAGACCCTCATTTTTTAAGAGATGTATTAACAATAAATGATACACAAGTAAATTACTTCTTAGACAAAATAGAAGAAGAAGTTTGGACAATAAATGATAAAATATTTTCAGTACTTGGTTTAGCATTTAAAGACAATACTGATGATATAAGAGAATCAAGAGCAATTGAAGTTGTTAAAGAATTACTAGGTCTTGGTGCGAAGATAAGAACATATGATCCTAAAGCAATGGATAATGCAAAAAATGAACTTTTAGAATGGTATGTTAATGAAGAAAAACTAGGCACAAAAGATGATTTTCATAAACAAATAGAGTTTTGCCATAATTATGAACAAGCTGTTACAGAAACAGATGTTTTAATAATTGCAACAGAATGGCCTGAGTTCAGAGAAATTAATTTATCAGATTTAAGAACTTGGATGATTTATGAAGATCCAAACATTAACAAACCATTATGGATATTTGAAGGAAAGCAAACATTTGATCTTAAAGATATAATTGAGAACGAATTTATACATTATTGTGTTGGTAGACCATAATTTTATTTTTTTATTTTTTCTTTCCAATACTCTAAAATATCTTTTAATGTTTGAGTAAATTCTATTTCTGGTTCCCAACCTGTTTGTTGAGTGAACTTGTTATGTGTTCCTTGAAGTGTTTGGATATGATTATGTTGTTTTTGTTTTGGTGTTTCTTTTTTATCTTGTATGTTATCTTGATTTCCATCTATTTCTTGTTTTTCTTTTTGTTTTTCTATTATTTTTATTTCTTTTTGTGTTAATTTTAGTAAAATATCCAATATATCTTGTGCTGAATATGCTTTACCTGAGCATAAGTTATAAGTTTGATTAGGTTGTGCTTTTTCCAAAGCTAAGTAATATGCTTTTACCATGTCTCTTACATCTGTGAAATCTCTTTTTGCTGTTAAATCCATAACTTCTATTACTGGTTCCCTTTTACCTGATTCTATTTCTGCTATTTTTTTAGCAAACTCTGAACA
>CEPZ01087203.1_pt1 | contig 20619 bp, 20 predicted proteins | sample 530461 | NCBI WGS metagenome assembly CEPZ01 (sample SAMEA2620106, study PRJEB7988) | marine metagenome | isolation source: saline water (ENVO:00002010), including
TTTGGAACAAATTTAGCAGGAATAGCAATTATGGCTAAGTCAATTTTTGATTTATAATCTAAAACAGTTTTGTATTCTAGTTTTGGATTTATTGGAACTAAAGTTCCTTTAAATGTTTGGAGCTTTTCCATTAAGATACCTCCAACCTTTTCTGGATGAGTTGATGCGCCTATGACTGCAATTGTTTTTGGATTGAAAAAAGATTTCATTTAATAATCCTAGCATCTACAATAGTTGCCTTATCTTTAGTTAGAATTATTGGATTGATGTCTAGTTCTTGGATGTTTTTATCTTTTAGAGCTAGTTTGTTTAGTTTTAGAAGATTGTTTATTATTGCTTGTTTATTATTAATTTTTATTTTAAGATCTTTAATCATTTGTTCAGCATCTTTTTGATTTATTGGAATTATTCTAAATGTAATGTCCTTTATTTTTTCTACATCAGTTCCTCCTTTTCCTAGAAGGATTGAAAGTCCAAAATCTTCAGTAGATTTTAATCCTAAGATTAATTCTTGCCCTTTAATTTGTTCTTGAATGATGGTTCCTTGGAAGCCTTTAAGTTTTGATAGTTTGTTGAAAGAGTGTTCTGCTTGAGATAGATTTTTTATGTTTAAGATGATCCCATTTGCCTTATTTTTATGAATAATTTTCTTTGAATATACTTTCATTACCCATGGAAATGATAATTTTATATTCCTAAGTTGAGATTTATTTTTTATAAAATTTCTATTGACTACTGAGAACTGATTTTTTTCTAGAAAGTCTTCAGCCTCTTTTTCTAGAATGATTTTCATCTTAATTTTCTGCAGAAATTTTTTATTATTTTTCTGTGTTCTCCAAGTTGGATTTGTCTATCTTGAAGTTCTAAAATCGCTTTTGGTTTTTTTGAAAGCTTTTCCATTTGATATGCTGCGTCTTCTGCGGCAGCTGCGAAAGTTATGAAGAAAGCTGTTTTCTTGAATTTATTTTGTTTAAGATAAGTTTTTACTGCAGGTGCAATTCCATCCCATATAGGAGTTCCAATAATAACTATATCGTAATCTGATGGATTATAGGTTGTTGGTAGGATCTTAGTCGGAGTTCTTAATTCTTCATCAAATGCTCCTCCCTGCCAAATTTTTAGATGGCCTCTAGGTTTAGTATCTTTAATTATTTCTAAATCTGCCTTCATAAATTTAGAAATCATTCTAGCAGTTTTTTCAGTATGTCCTTGTAATGAATAGAATGCAACAAGTGTTTTCATTTTTTTAAGTCCTTCCAGGTTTTTTTCTGTTTTACTAATTTATTTAAAATTGGCCATTCTTCATTTAGTGAGTTTCTATGTTTCTGATAAAAAATTCCCAAAGGAATTTTATCACTTACCTTGTTATAATTAAATTCTTGGGCAAATTTTAAGGCCATCTTCATATCTCTATGTTTATCTAGCAGTTTGTACATTTTATTATCTCTGTCATTAACTTCTAAATTGAAAACAACACAATCTTGAATTACTTCAACGAATGAGAATCCTTTATGTTTTATAGCACGTTCTATAATTTTTTGTGTATGTGTTTCATCTCTTGCATTGCATCTTGCAACAAAACTCGCGCCTGCAGATAATGCTAAATGAATTGGATTGAGAGGTTGATTAAATTCTCCCAAAGGTTCTGCTTTTGTTTTATATCCTACTTGGCTTGTAGGGGTAGCTTGTCCAGTTGTTAAAGAAAAAGCTTGATTATCGTGAACAATAAGAGTTATATCTGGATTGAATCTACAAGCATGAATAAAATGTGCCATTCCTTCGGAATAGGTATCTCCATCTCCTGCGAATGCTATTACATTTAAATTTGGATTCCCTAATTTGATTCCTATCGCAGTGGGTATTGGGCGTCCATGTAATCCATAAATTCCAGAAATATTTAGATAATCAAATATTTTTCCGTGACAGCCTACTCCTGCAGACATTGCAAAGTTTTCTTTTTTATAACCTTGTTTTATTAATGATAAAATTGCACGTCTTGAAGCCTCTAAGATCATGTGATCTGGGCATCCTGGACACCAAGTTGAGTGTTTTATTGTTCTTAATGATACTCCGGGTTTTTCTGGATTTTTTGTCATATTTTCAATAATTCCTTTTTTAATTCATCAGACCTAAATGGCCTTCCATCATATTTTAAAATTCTATTTTTTATTGAGATTCCTGTTTTTTCTCTGATTAATCTTCCTAATTGGCCAGTTAGATTGCTTTCAACTAAAATAACATTTTTTGCTTTTTGTATTTCATTTTTTATTTTGTCGGACATGGGTTTGAGATAAATAGCTTGTAAGAATTTGAAATCTTCTCCCTTAATTGCATCAAGAATTGCTCCCTTTGTTGAACCCCATCCAATGATTAGATTTTTACTATCCTTTTTACCATGGATCTTTATCATTTCAAAATTTTTGCAGCCATTTCTTATTTGCTCATATCTTTCAATCCTAGCATCCCCATTTTTTATTGCAAATTCTGCAGACTCAGTTGTAAGTCCGTAATCATCTTGTTCGTAACTTGACGATTTAATAATAGAATCTCCTGGAAGCTTTCTTGTAATATTAATTTTTAGAGGTCTTTTTGGTTTTTTATCTGTTGAAAATTCTGATTCTGCAACATGTTTATCAGATAATAGGATAGATAGGCATTTGAATTTTTCTGATAGATACATAAGTTCATTAGTTATTTCAATTGATTCTAGAGGATCTCCGGGACTGGCTACAATTCTTGGAAATTCTCCATGTCCTGCTCTTAATGCAATGTCTAAATCTCCCTGCATATTATAGGTTGGAATTCCTGTTCCAGGTCCAACTCTTGATGCTAGATAAACAACTAAAGGTATCTCAGATATTCCTTGTAAGCTGAGCCCTTCACTCATTAAATCAAATCCTCCTCCAGAAGTTCCAACCATAACTTTCGCCCCAGAGAAACTTGCCCCCAAGGCCATATTTACTGCAGCAATTTCACCTTCTGGTTGGAATGTCATAAAATTGTGTTCTAATTGTTTTGCTGCAAGTTCATGTAATACTCCTGTTGCAGGAGTCATAGGATATGCAAAGTATAAATCAATTTTAGAATTAATTGCCCCAATTGCCACTGCCTGAGATCCACTCATTAAAGATAAATGATTATTAATTTTTTTAAAATTATATTTATTGGATTGAGAATTGTATCCTGTAGTTGCTGCAATTAGGGCTTGTTTGTTATCAGAAGATAAACTCCTTTTAACTTCTGATAAAAGTATTTTTAAAGGAATTCCTAGAACTTTGGTTAGGGCGCCTGAAAGAGCAATATTTAGATTCAATCCAAATTTTAGAAAATCTTTATAGTCAATGATTACTCCATTTTTTTTAATCTCGTTCTTATGTATTTGCTTTGTTAATTCGTCAAGTGCTATCATAATATCTATCTTAGATTCGTGGCTAGAAATATTTTTATCGGAAATTGATAACACGTTGAAATTATGCCCGCCCCTTATTATTGAAGGATAGTCCCTATAATTGAAGGTAAAATAACCTTGGTTTATTAATATCTTGGAAACTATTCCAGAAACTTTGTTAATGCCTTGCCCAGCCTTTCCACCTATTAGAATATTTAATCTCATTTTTTACCCCTTTTTTATCCATATAATAAGAAAAATCACTATAAAAATATATTTAAAAGGATTAGTATATACCTATTTGAAGGTGATACTATGTTTGAGATGTTGATTAATCCAGTGAAGGCTGAAAAGAGGCCCTGGGAAATGTTTTTTATAGGAGCATTTTATGCTACCCTATCTTTGTTCTTAACTCAATGGATATTTTCTGGAGATCCAGTTTTATCTAAATATACAGGAATGTTGATTGTAACATTTTGTGTGATGTTTACTATCCCCTTTTTATATTTTGCAATAAAATATGAGGAAGAAAAAGATTTGCAAAATATAGGATTTATGAGACTATTAGAAGAACATGGCAAAGCACTTACTTATTTGATGTTTTTATTTTTAGGATTTATAGTTGCCTTTAGTTTTTGGTATATTGTATTTGAAGATGGCAATGAGAATTTTAGGGCTCAAATTGAGACATATTGTTTGATTAATAGGCCTACTAATTTTGAACAATGTATTTCAGATTATGGAATTGGGCATGATTCTGGAACTACTGGATATGCGTCTGCTACAAATAAAATTGTTAGTATCTTTGTAAATAATATTTATGTTTTAATATTTACACTAATATTTTCTCTGATTTTTGGTGCGGGAGCTATATTTGTGTTAGCATGGAATGCAAGTGTCATAGCTGCTGCTATAGGAATTTTTTCTAAAAATAGTTTGGCTAATTTGCCATTAGGATTAGCAAGATATATGATACATGGATTGCCAGAAATTGCTAGCTATTTTGCAGGAGCTCTAGCTGGAGGAATTATTAGTATTGCTGTAATTAAACATGATTTGAAGTCTGATAAGTTCTGGACGATTTTGCAGGATTCATTGAATCTAATTATCCTTGCAGTAGTATTATTATTTATTGCTGCATTGATTGAGGTCTTCATAACTCCTGCATTGTTTTAATATGAAATACGTATGTAAAAATTGTAACTATAACTTTCACTCAGAAGGTGCTGAAGAATGTAAGTTTTGTGGCATGGGAAGTGTTGAAGAACAAAAGTCTGCTGGAGAGTTAATTGATGAAATGGGTAGATTATTTGGAAGTTAATATCATAAAGATATAGAATGATTGGACATAACTTTAAAAAGATTCTAGAATAGATATTTTCATGGATGAAATTGGTGAATTAAGACCTAGAATGTTAGATGATTCTGATTCTCCTCAAAAGGATAAGGATTTTATTAAGGAACGTAAAGATAAGTTTTTTAAATTTTTTACTAAAGGGCAGAAATGGGTTGTAGTTTTATTGATAATTGCAATCATTTTGGGAATGTATATTCGAGCATTGCCCATGATGGAACATCAAGGAGGAAATCCTGGTTTATATGACATTACTACAAAAACATGGACTCTGGGACCAGATTTAGATCCCTGGTTATTTCTTAGAAATGCAGAGACTATTCTTAATGAAGGGAGTTTGCCAGCTATCGACCATATGAGGAATGTTCCATTGGGATTTGATAATTCCATTGAGAGTCAATTATTGCCCTATATGATTGTTTATACACATAAAATTGCTAATTTATTTGGAGATTATCCTATAGAATTTGCAGGAGTAGTTTTTCCAGTAATTATGTTTGGTTTGACAATAATTAGTTTCTTTTTGTTTGTTAGAGAACTATTTTTAAGAAGAACAAAAAAAGGCATATTGAAGGCTAATATCATAGCCATAATTGCGACTTTTTTTATGATAGTCACACCTGTTTTTTTATCAAGAACTATTGCAGGAATCCCTGAAAAAGAAAGTGCAGCATTTTTCTTTTTATTTTTAGCGCTCTATTTATTCTTAAAGGCTTGGAAAAGTAATAATCTGAAGAAGAGTGTTTGGTTTGGATTGTTGGCAGGAATTTCTACAGGATTAATGGGGTTGATTTGGGGAGGAGTTATTTATGTGCTAATACCCTTAGCAATAGCAACATTGTTTGCATTTATTTTAAATAAAGTTAAAAAGAGGCACTTTTATGCGTATGGGTTATGGGCAATAGTATCTACATTAATGTTAGCCTTGCTTTCTGGAAGATATGGTTTAATTGAAAGATTGACCTCATTGTCTTCAGGTAGTGCTTGCTTAGTATTTTTTGTTATGGCAATTCATTATCTAGTGTGGGATACAAAAATTAAAAATGTTGATTTCATCAATAAGAATAAATTACCTAGAACCATCTTAAGTTTTATAATTGCGATTATTTTATTGGTAATTTTAAGTGTCATATTTTTTGGTCCTGGTTTTGTTATAGAAAAAATTAAAGTTGTTCATCAGACGATATTTAAACCAGTTTTTGGTAGGTGGAATATAACTGTTGCTGAAAATAGGCAGCCAAATTTTCAAGAATGGAGTGGTAGTTTTGGACCTTATTTTAAAAATATTCCTTTAATGTTTTGGTTATTTTTTATAGGGTCTGTAGTATTATTTAAGAAGATGCTTCTCAGATTGAGAAAAAAAGATTCATGGATCTTAACCTGTTCGTTCATATTCTTATTGTTAGGGATAATTTATTCAAGATATTCTTCTAGTAGCATATTTAATGGAGATAATTTCATAAGTAAGGCTTTCTATTATGTCTCTGTATTAGTTTTCTTAATAGTTGTGGTAAAGTACTATCTTGAATATTACAAAAGAGGGGATAATAGCTTTAGTAAGATAAGGTATGAATATCTGGTTTTGTTTGCCTTATTTATTTTTACGCTGTTTACAGTTAGGGGTGCAGTTAGATTAATTATGGTTATGGGGCCCATTTCAACTATTTTTGCAGCATTCCTTATTGTAGAATTAGTTGATAGATATTTCAAAACTAAGGAAGATATTGGAAGAGTTCTTATTGGATTGTTTATAATTTTGGTTTTAATTGCTAGCATCTATACATTTTATATTTATTATCAAAGTGTAAATGCTCAGGCATACAATTTTGTTCCGAGTTCTTATAATATTCAGTGGCAAAAGGCAATGTCCTGGGTTAGAGATAATACTCCAAGTAATGCTGCTTTTTCTCATTGGTGGGATTATGGATATTGGGTCCAAAGTATTGGTAAAAGAGCAACGATGGTTGATGGAGGAAATGCAGTTACATATTGGAACTATTTAGTTGGCCGCCATGTGTTAACTGGAGATAATCAGGATGATGCATTAGAACTATTGTATAATCATAATATTTCTTATTTTTTAATAGATTCTACAGATATTGGAAAATATACTGCTTTTTCTAGTATTGGAAGTGATGAAAATTTTGATAGATATTCATTTATTAGTCCTTTTTTATTAGATGAAAGTCGGACTCAGGAAACTAATAATATGACGCTTTATATTTATCCCGGGGGAATAGGCTTAGATGAAGATTTGATAATAAATCAAAATGGTAGAGAAATTCTTCTTCCGGCAAATTCTGCAGGAGTTGGTGCGATAGTAGTCCCCTTCGATAATATTAAACAAAGCTATAGTCAACCTTACATCATAGTAGTATATCAGGGTCAGCAATATAATGTGAATATGAGATATTTATATATTAAAGGCCATATCTTTGATTTTGGTTCGGGAATTGAGGCTACTACCTACATATTTCCTAAACTTATAGTTAATGGGGGTCAAGTTAGTGCAAACGAGGCAGGCGCCGCATTATTTTTATCTCCGAGGTTAATGAAAGGAATGTTGGCTCAAGTTTATATTTTGGAAGATGCTTTAGATAATTTCCCTAACTTTAAAATTGCGCATACAGAATCTGCATTATTAGTAGATGATTTAAGAGCTCAAGGATTGCAATTACCAGATTTTATTTATTATAATGGAATCTTAGGTCCAATAAAAATATGGGAGATTGAATATACTGGAAAAGAAAAAATTAGAGAAGAGTATATTGATAGGGATGCGAGCAAATATATTAGCTGGAGGTTATAGTTTAGTTTAAAAACTAAAAAAGTTTAATTGGTAAATGGAGACAATATTAATAATTTCGATATTATTGAGTTTTGTTTTAACCCTTTATGCACTACCTAAATGGATAAAGAAATGTAGGGAGGTGGGATTTTTATGGGAGGATATGAATAAAGTTCATAAACATAAAAATATTGCTGCATCAGGAGGAATAATTGTTGTTATAAGTTTTATTGTAGGAGTTTTAAGCTATATTGCCATTAAAACTTTTATTATTGGGGGAAATGGAGAGATTACTCAAATTTTTGCATTATTGACAGTAATTTTAATATTAGCACTAATAGGATTTGTTGATGATATTTTGGGATGGACATTTAGAGGCCTATCTATCAGATTTAGATTATTTCTAGCTTTCATGGCATCTATTCCCTTAGTAGTTATTAATGCAGGTTCTAAAATTGTTGAGATTCCTTTTTTAGGAGTTATTGATCTTGGTTTTTACTATCCTTTGTTATTAATTCCTATCGGTATTGCAGGGGCTACTACTACCTATAACTTTTTAGCAGGATTTAATGGTTTAGAAAGCGGTCAGGGAATAATTATAATCAGTTTTTTGAGCCTTGTTGCATATTTAACTGGAAGTGGTTGGCTTAGTATTATTGGCCTATGTATGGTGGCAAGTTTAATTGTGTTTTATTTTTATAATAAAGTTCCTGCGAAGGTTTTCCCAGGAGATATTCTAACCTATTCCATAGGGGCCTTGATAGCCTGTATGGCAATATTAGGTAATTTTGAGAAAATTGCAGTTTTTGTTTTTATCCCTTACATAATAGAAACTTTCCTAAAAGTTAGAGGAAATCTAACTAAACAGTCCTTTGCAAAAGTTAATGGAGATAGCAGTTTAGAGATCCCTTATGGAAAGATTTATGGCATGACTCATCTTTCTTTATTAGTTTTGAAAAAATTTAAGAATAAGGTTTATGAAAAGGACGTTGTTAAACTAATACATTGTACTCAGATAATAATTTGTATTCTGGCCCTAATTATTTTTAGAGGCAGTCTAGGAATATGAAGCTGAAAAAATATCTGCCAATATTTGGAATTTTATTATTTATTTATATCTTAGTTAAGATAGACCTTCAGGCAGTTTTATCAGAGATTCAAAATGCCAATATATACTTTTTGTTGATAGGGGTATTTTTAGTATTTGTAATGATGTTGAGTGAGACTATTAAGTGGTTTACTATAGCAAGATTCCAAAATATTAAAATCCCCTTTAGTGAAGCCTTTAAGATAAATATGATTGATAATTATTATGGCTTTATTACTCCCTCAAAGGTTGGCTCAGTTATTAGGGCAGAGTATTTAAGGAAATATACTGAAGGGCATTTTGGGAAGGGTTTGTTTAATTTTATTATTGATAAGGTAATGGATCTTAGTGCAATAATATTTATTGCGATAATCTTTTCATATAACTTTAAGGATAAATTAGATCTACCCATTGGATTTTTTACCGCCTTATTTTTATTTTTTGTGTTCGGGACTTTATTTTTTCTTAAGAAGGAACGTAGTGAAGTCATATTAAGAATTATTTATAGAAAATTAGTCCCAAATAGATTTAGAGATCAAGCAAAGAGTAGTTTTGAATCATTTTATGATCATGTTCCAAAGAAAAGATACTTTATTCTTTTCTTTTTATTAAATTTATTTAATTGGATTATTAATTATACCTTAGCTTATTCTGTAGGGCTTTCATTAGGTATAAATCTACCATTTATTTATTATCTTAGTATTCTTCCCTTAGCCACACTTGTTTCTTTAATTCCAATAAGTGTGGCAGGATTAGGAACTAGAGAAGCTACATTAATTAGTTTATTCGGATTATTTGGTATCACGGCAGCCAAGGTTTTTTCTATGAGCATAATTAGTTTACTTATAGCAGGAATTATACCTGCAATTGTTGGTGCTAGTTATGCGTTTATAAAGAAGCTTGAATAATCTCTATTTATAAAATTTTATTTATAGAATATCTTATAGATGAAAAGATTGGAATAAATCACATTAATCTTTTTAATGGGTGATTGGAATTTATATTTATGAAAGTTAGTATTATTATCCCTTGCATAGAAATAAATAATCAAACCACCAAATGCATTAGAAAATGTTTGGATTTAGATTATGATGATTTTGAGATTTTGATATTGCCAGATAGCTGTAATAAGAAGTCTAAGCATAGAAATCTTAAAATAATTGAAACTGGAAAAGTTAAACCCGCAGTTAAGAGGAATAAGGGAATGGAGTTGGCTAAAGGAGAGTTATTTGCCTTTATTGATGATGACGCATATCCTAGAAAAGATTGGTTGAAAAATGCTGTTAAGTATTTTGAAGATGAAATGGTGGGTTTAGTTGGAGGCCCTAATTTGACTCCTCCGGAAGCTAATTTTGCAGAGCACATTTCAGGATATGTTTTAAGTAATTTTTTAACTTCTGGACAAGCTGCAATAAGATACAAAATAACAAAAAATCAAAATTCCAAGGAACTTCCTAGTTGTAATTATATCTCTAGAGATTTGGAGATAAAATATGATCCAAATTTTCTTACTGCAGAGGACTCTAAGTATTGTTTTGATGTTTGGAAAAAAGGATATCAGGTATTATATGCAGGAGATGTTATTGTTAACCACCATAGAAGAAATAGTTTATGGAAACATATTAAACAAATGTATATTTATAGCAGAGATATTGCCTGGTTAACCAAAAACGAATTTTCTTTAGATAAACTTTATTATATGATTCCTAGTTTGGGATTGTTAGTTTTTGTTTTAGGATTGATAAGTATTTATTATAATTTTTATAGTAATTTGATTCTAACTGGATTTTCTATTTATCTTATTTTAATGCTTTTAGGTAGTTTTAGAAGAAATATAATTACTAGTATTGTTGTTTGGTTAGTTAGTATTGCTACACATTTTGCATATGGTTTTGGATGGTTGAGGGGAATTTTTAGTAAGGTAGATAATGATGAAATGGTTGGTTGGAATAGTAGATAGATTTATTACTCAATAATTGGACATTTAATTGAAAAAACTTTTAAATTGGTAAATCGAATCTTTTTTATGGGTATGAAAGAAGTAGTAAGATCTTTTCCAAGAGGGTATATATTGCCAGCAATAATCTCTTTAGGGATATTTTTTTATACTTTAATTAATTGGGGCATCCCTTGGAGATTAAGTTTTATAATAGGTGCTATTGGGTGGTTTGCAGGAATAATGGCTCAGACTGCGTTTTTTGGAACTGAATAATATTAATAATAGTTTATTATAGATAACCTTTTAAATAAATAATAGCTAATTATTTTACAAATGGTGAGATCAATATGAAAGTTATGGTGGGATTTCCCCCTACTCAAAGTTCATTAGGCACTCCTTTATTGAGCCAGAATAGACAATTCCAGTATTTTAATAAACCTACCTTTTTGTATCCGGTTGTTTTAGGTACTGGGGCCACTATGGTTAAAAAAGCAGGACATGAAGTCATTTGGGAGGATGCTATTGCTCAATTTTTAGGTTGGAAAGAATATGATGAAATAATTGAAAGAGAAAGGCCAGATATATTTTTATTTGAAACTAAGGCTCCAGTTGTGAAAAGGCATTGGCAAGGAATTAGTCATATGAAAGAGAAATTTCCCTGGATGAAAATAGCCATTTGTGGAGACCATGTTAGCCATTTACCTGGAGAGACTTTAGAAAATTCTGAGGTGGATTATGTTATTAATGGAGGATATTATGATTTTGCTTTTTTAGATTTGGTTGAATGGTTAAATGAAGGTAAATCTGGAGCACCAAATGGAATTTGGTATAAAGATGATAATGGAGATATTGTGGAAAATGGAAGATATGAATTTTATAAAGATAGTAATAAGAATATTAATGATGCTCCGTTTCCAGATAGGAAATTGACTAAATATTTGAATTATCAAGATGAATTTAATTTGAAAGGAAGGCCTCAATTTTATATAATGAGTGCTAGAGATTGTGCTTGGGGAAAATGTACGTTTTGTGTTTGGGATCATGCACTGTATCCTAAGGGAGCCTATAAACAAAGGACTCCAGAGAATACCTTTGAAGAAGTTAAACATCTGGTTGATAATTTTGGAGCTAGAGAAATATTTGATGATGCTGGTACCATTCCTCCCGGGCCTTGGTTGAAGAAATTTTGTGGGTTAATGATAGAAAGTGGTTATAACAAAAAGGTTATGTATAGTTGCAATATGAGATTTGGATGGGTTGATGCTGAGATGTATAAATTAATGAAAAGAGCAGGATTTAGATTGTTGAAATATGGATTAGAAAGTGGGTGTCAGAAAACTATTGATAAATTGGATAAAGGTACTGATATAAATAAGGTATTTGAACATTGTAAGGATGCAAAAGATGCAGGATTGACAGTACATATTACTATGATGGTAGGGTATCCTTGGGAAACTAAAGCTGAATCTATGGAAGTTTTTAAGCTAGCGGATAAATTGATGAATGCAGGATTAGTAGATATTCATCAATCTACAATTGTTATGCCCTATCCTGGAACTCCTTTGTATGCTGAGGCTGTTAAAGAAGGATGGTTGAGATTTGGTGAGACAGATTATGAAAAGTTAGCTATGGATCAGCCAGCTATGAAAAATATGGAAATGAGTCCTGAAGAAATCCAGGGATTGTGTAAACATAATTATATGACTTATTTGAAACCTAGTTATATTTGGCATCATGCTAAATCTAGAATTAGAAGTTGGGAGGATGTTAAGTATACATTTGAAGGCGTAACTGCCCTATTTGGTCATTTGAAGGATTTTAGTAGAAAGCCTGAGAAAAGTGGTAAGAGTGAAATTTTGACTCCTGGACAAACTGCTAGGATGTTGGCGAATGTTCATAATCCCAGACAAGAGTTAGTTGCCATCAAGCCAGGGGCTAAAGAAGCTATCCCTCATAAGGTAGTTGAAGAAATTAAGATTTCTTCTCAAATTGCATAATTGATGGGTTTTAAATATTGTTTTATTAAATGTTTTTTAAGAAATTGTTCGCATGTCTGGAATTTATAATTATTTTTCTTGCAAAACCTAATATAGCAATCTAGTTTTCTTGTTAATTGTTTTCCAGATGGCTTTTTTATATGATTTGGTATGTTTATGTTTCTTAGGTCTGCAAATTCCCAGGGATGTTGAATCATCATAGTATATTTGCTTTTAAGGAAGTTTAATTTTGTGAAATTCTTTGCATAGTATAGGGGTAAGTTTTTGAATGCTAGCCAGAAAAGTGAAAAATTAGGTCTAATTGTAGAAGCTGGAAGTTCAATAAGGTTGTTTTTCATATGAGGGTAGCGAGTTTGACGTAGATTATTATATCTTCCTGGAAGATAGATTGGATGACTTGAAGAATCATATTCAAAATCTGCTTGATCAACAATATTAGTGTCTTTTATATTCCATCTTGGTGCTCGGAATCCCTTTATTTTTTTATTGATTATTTCTTCTTTTATTTCCTTTGCTTTTTTTATGTTACTTAGATTTATAGGCTCTGAATGTGAGTATCCGTGACTAGCGATTTCATGATTTTTTGAAAGTTGTTTGAGGGTTTCAGGATATTTATTTGCGAAATTTGCTGTTGTGAAGAAAGTTGCTTGAATGTTATGTTTGTTTAAGATGAATAGAAGATTTTTTAATCCTTGGATAGAGGTTTTATACATTTCTTCTTCACCAATGTGAACTTTTTGTTCTCTGGGTAGATCAAATTCTTCTAAATCAAAAGTTAATAAAATTGATTTCATCAATGAAAGAACCTCAATTTAATTAAACGATATACCATTCCTGCAAGATATCTTAAACGAACTGTTGAGAATTTTTCGTATTTTACTAAAGGAGTATAGAATTCGGCTACCTTAAATTTATGTCTTTTAGATTTATATAATAATTCAATATCAAAATCAAATCCTACACAAATCATATTATTACCTACAGATTTCCAAACTTTTCTTCTGAAGAACTTTGCTCCTGCTTGCGTATCTCTAAATTTTAAACCAAAGAAGAATCTAACAAAAGTTTGACCACCTAAAGCAACTAATCTTCTTATTTGTGAATCCTTAATTCCTTTTTTATTTTTTAGAGATCCCTTAAGATATTTTGTTGCTATAGCAATATCATAATCCTCTAAACTATATACCATTTCTTTAATTTTTTTTAAGCTAAATGGATTGTCTGAATCTAGGAATCCCATTAAATCATATTTTGCCTTATCAAAACCCCTTCTTAATGCATTTCCTTTTCCACGGTGAGGAATATTTAGAATTTCAATAGGATATTTTTCTGCTAATTTAGTTACAACTTCTAAAGTATCATCTGTACACGCATTGCAAACAATTATTATTTCAAAATTTTCAAAATCTGAAAAGATATTACTATATTCTATTACTGAATTTTCTATAATATGTTCTGCATTGTGTGCAGGGATAATTAATGATAAATTTTTTTTAGATACCTCATTCTCCATATTATATTGATTAAAATATAGTTTTAAAGGATATATCTGGTTTAAAGATATTGAAGAAAAATACTAATTAGTTGCAAATTTTAAAACTTCTAGACCGCCTTTGGCTATAAGTTTTATATCATCTAAAGATCTAATTCTTAGAAATCTTTTCATTACAAAAGATGGACGAATGTAGAATTGTTTGTATGCTTTTTTTTGCATTTCACTCATTAGTTTAGGATTAACATCTCCTAGAATAAATGCTCCGTCTGAATATGCAGTTAATCCTTCAAATCCCACGTCAAGGAATTTCCCTTCTTTCTTAATTATCTCGTGATGTTCTGTGCCAGGCATAGGGATGCAAATATGGAATGTAGCAGTATCTAGAGGTAAGCTTTTTGCAAATTCTATTGTATCTCTCATTGTTTGTCTATTTTCTCCAATATTCCCAAAAATAAATAGCCCTCTAGATTCAATTCCAACCTGATGGCACCAATTTGCTGCATTTCTTATATCCTCTAATTTTTCAGCCTTTCTCATTTTATCTAGAATTTCTTGGTTTCCAGATTCAATTCCTAGAGATAGCATATAACATCCGGCCTTTTTCATATGTTTTAGCATTGGCAGAGTTAATTTATCGCACCTTACCCCATTAGCAACCTTCCAAACTATCTTTTTGTTTAATCCTGTCTTAATCATAAGGTCGCAAAATTCTTTTATTCTATCTGGATAAAATGTAAAATTATCGTCTTGAAAATCTATCTCCTGAGTGCCGTATTTATCAACAAGAAATTGGATTTCCTTCACTATGCTTTCTCCAGATCTAATTCTAAGTTTTCTTCCGGAAGTTATGAAATCTGCACAAAATGTGCAGCGATATGGGCATCCCCTTCCACTAACAATATAATCTATAGGTGAACGTCTAGCCTCAAAACTAAAATATTTATCCATTGGCAATAAATCTCTGGCAGGAAAAGGTAAACTATCTAAATCTTCAATGAATTTGGAATCTTTATTATGAATATTATTTCCATTATTATCTCTATAAGATATTCCGTCAATTTGTTCATAAGGTTTGTTTTCTAAAATTTCAACTATTGTTTCCTCGCCTTCCCTTCTTACAACAAGATCTATTTTTGGATGATTTGTGAGCACCTCATCTGGTGCAGAACTTGCATGAATTCCTCCAAGAATAACTTTGACATTTTCAGGACATAGATTTGACAGTTTGTCTACCTCATTCATTAAACTAGAACTAGCAGATAATGCTATAAAATCTGGATTGTAATTAAATATCTCTTTTTTAATTTGTTCATGTGTAAGATTGTGAGCATTTGATTCTAATATCTTTACATCATGTCCTGCTTCTCGCACTACTGCAGCAATATATGCAAGTCCTAATGGGGGATAGATTGGTGTTGCAGTATCACTACCGGCATAAGAATATACTAACCTATAATTGGGTTGAATTAATAATAATCTCACCATTTTTAATGAATATTAACAATTGTTTAAATATATTTCTGTGTTTTCTAATCATTTATATATAAACTTAAATAGTAAAAAATTAAGTATTTTTATGGAAGATGAAAAAGAGATTATTGAAAAAGAAAATTCTAATGCTACTAGTCTTGGAAAATATGATAAAGAAGGGTTTAAGGAGATTACTATGGAGAAACCTGAAGAGATTGATGCTACAGGTTTAGAAAGGCCTTGGAGATTGGATCCAAAAGGTTATTTTCTAATAAGAATTAATGAGGAATTAGGTAAATTAGAGGCCGCATTTTGTGATCTAAAGGAGAATAAGGTTAGAAAGGTAATAAGGGGAGATACGCCTATAGAAGTTTATACGGCTATTCTAAGGGAAGAATTAGTAACTATGTTAGATCATGCTGCAGATATTGGTGTTGAGCTTCAGAAAGCCTATATTGCCTTAAGTGAAGGCAAGAAATATACACAAGATAAAATAGATTTAGAATAATTTCAGTAAATATATTCTTTTAAAGTATCTGCTTTTAATTAACTCATGAATATGGAAGGTCTAAAATATACAATTTCTCTTGAAGCAGATAAAAAGATTCAGGAAGATGTAGATATAATTAACAAAATAATTTTGGATAAATATGGTGATGAAATAAAGGCCATAGTTATGTTTGGAGGATTTGGACATATGGGCGGAAGTTTTAGGGAGGTTGATAATAAAATATTACCGTTGAATGATTATGATCTTTATATAATAAGTGAGAATGAAATGAATGATGAAACTCTTGAGAAATTGGGTGAAGAATGTAGTGAGGCCCTTGGTAGAGGAGGTAAGGAGATTGTTGAGAATTATAATGAGGAATATGATGAGAATGAATTTTTTCATGTAGATTTACATAATTTAACTGAAAAGAAATTGAAAAAATTATATCCTACTCAAAGAACATTTGATCTTAAATCAAGTATAGTTGTTTATGGAAATGAAGATATTCTAGAGAATATACCTGATGTGAAGATTTCTAAATCAGATGCTATAAGGTTATTATTTAATAAATTAGATCATTTTGCAATTGCTGAAGATAATTCTGAAATAATAAAAAGCATTTATGCAGTTAAGGGATTTACAGATTTATGTACTAGCATTTTGATTTATAAAAATAAATATGTATCTAGATATCAGGATAGGGCAGATATTATTCAGAAAATGGGAATTCCGGATGAATTGAAGGAACTAATTAAAATAGCTACCCGCTCAAAATTATATGAGGGTTATAAATTAGATAATGCAGATTATTTCTTTGAAAAATCAAAGGAATGGGTAAGATGGACCTTGAAAAAGATACTTAGAGATCATCTAAATATAGAAAGTGAAGACTGGAAAATTATATGTAAAAAATGTTATGATAAATTGCCCTATATTTATTTTAATGATTATTTGAAATCTAACAAATTGTTTTTTGGGCAATATTATTTGAATTGGAAGTTTTTTATGAGTGGATTAAGGAAGGATGAATTTCTTATTAAAAATGTCATTAGATGGAGAGATTCTGGGTTAATAGTTGCATTGTCGTTAATTTTATATTCTGTTGGAGAATATCAGGAATCTGAGAAATATCTAAAGAAATTAACTAATAATACTAAGCCCTTGAAAGATAGAATACTAAAATTATATTCTGTTTATTATTTGCAAAAATTACTTTAAAATGGCTAGAACAAAAATCATATTGATAGATGCTTTTAAGCTTGAATATTTAAAATATGCTCCCTATCTAAGATCCTTATGTGAAAAAAAACGGCATGGAAATTTAGATATGGGTATTGGGCATTGGAGGGGAGTGGATATTTTATTTAATGGGAATTCGGAAATTATTGGTAATTTTTGTAAAGGTTCTGGCAAATTAAAATATTTTAAATATTTCAAATTTCTAGATAATCTTGGAAGATTTGGAAGATTTCTGATTAATGTTTTATTTAATATTCCTAGATTATTGAAAGGTTATGAAATGTTTAAAACTGGGAAAATTCCTGTAAGTATGTTGTGTAAATTGGATGTTAGTTATGGAAAACATGTTGGTAAAAAATCAGATATTGATTTTTTTTATTTTGGCGAACTTGATAATTTAGGGCATAAATATGGGACCAAAAGTATTCAGATTATTAGGGCCATAAGGAACATTGATAAAAAATTGGAAAATATGAAATTTGATCTTATATTTTCAGATCATGGAATGATTGATGTTGAAAAGATTATTAGTGTTCCAATAACTAATGACTGTTTTATTGATTCAGATATGGCTAGATATTGGGGGAGTGAGGAGGAATTAGATAAAATTAGGGGAGAATTGCCCATGGAGAATGGAAGGATAATTGAATGGGATAAAAAATATGGAGATTTAATATTTTTAGTTAATACTGGAGTTTTGATTTTCCCAGATTTTTGGAATGAAAACATAGTTAAGGGTATGCATGGATATGATGGTAAACACCAAGATATGAAAGCTTTTTATCTTCTAAATGAAAATGGTAATAAGGAGGATTTAAAAGTTGAAGAACTTCATAAAATTTTAAATGGAATTAGGAAAAGAAGATAATTTGTTAAATAATACCTATGAAAGTGGTAGTTTGATTGCTAAAATTTATTTTAGATGGAAAGTTATGACTGCTATAAAATTGGCAGGATTGACAAAGGAGGATATAATCTTAGATTACGGATGTGGAGATGGGTGGTTAGAACATAAATTAAAAAATTATAATATTCATGGATATGATTTAAATCCAGATAAGACGTTTGTTAAAGATTATACTAAGATTAGACCTACAAAAATTTTTGTTTTGGATGTTTTTGAACATATTCCCGTTAAGGTGATTAAGGAGATAATTGATAATTTTAAGAATATGGGAAATTTTGAATTAATTGTAAGTCAGCCTACAGAGAATTGGTTATCTAGAAAAGTTAGAAAATTAATTGGGAAAAGTGAGGTTCCAGATGAGCATATAACTAGATATGAAGAAATTATTGAAATATTAAAACAGGAATTTAAATTGATTAAGAAGGTTAATTTTTTTACAGTATGTCATATTTTTTTATTTAAGAATTAGTATTGTTTTGTAATATTATTTCAGGAGGAGTAATTGTTTTTGCAGGTGTTTTGATGCTTGCTCTAAGTTTAGCTAATGCTATTTCATTATAGTCAAATCTGTAAATTACTAATACAGGTTGCTCTTGAGATCCATATAATTTTGCAGGAGTTAGTAGTTCTGGAAATTCATTAGGAAAAGGGTAAATCCAATCAGTATGACGTTCAAAAACTGAGATAATGAGATATTTTGGCCTTTCTTTTATAACAAATTCTATGAATTCATCCCTGGTTCCCACAGGAATATCTCTTCTGTAGTTTAATCCTGAAGGATAGTTAGATCTTTCTGAATAGTAAGTTATTTGGGGATGAGAATGAGAAATTACTATATCCTCTGGATTGGAATTTGCTTTAACCCATTCTCCAGCTAATTTTACTTCCTGATAAGAGGCTTTTTTTGAATTTATTAGATCAAATCCAAAATTATAATTGGGAATAAGGGCTATTATTAAAATTATTATAGATATAATTATTATTGTTCTTTGTTTCAATTTAAATTTATTTTTTAAGAAAGATCCTAGTAAAATGAAAGGATATATTGCTATAAAGAATAAGAAAGGTATTGTTGGCATAGCATATCTTTGTTCTAGGTGAGGTGCAATGTACCCTAAGAAAACTAAACTGAAGACTATGAAGAATAATATAAAGAATCTTTTCTGCATTTCATAGTTTTTAAATATTTTATCAAATCCTAAAAATAGGTCTATGAAAAATAAGAAAAATCCTAAAATGAATAGAATATACATGGGAGATATCACAAATAGACTGGAATATCCTGCCTGGTTTCCATCTAAAATATAGGGCAAATTAGTGAAATAAACATGAAGATTTGAAAATCCTGATTCTTCTACACCTCCAATCTCTCCAGTTTCAGATATTCCTTCAATTCCCAAATAGTATGCTGCTAAATCTGTTATAGGATTTCCAAAATAGGAATTATGCATTGCCATCTGTGGAATGAAAATAATTGCAAAGATTAAGATTGATATCCATAACCATTTATTTAAAATAAATTTCCATTTCTCCTTGATTATTGCCATGGCTAGGAATGCAAATGAAAACATTAAATATTGCATTCTTATCAAACAGGCGCATGCATAAAATAATCCAAATAATATAAAGTATTTTTTTCCGCGGTTTTCCATATATCCCTTCCAGAAAAAGAAGACTGCAGTTAAGAAAAAGAATGTTGCCGGCAAATTAGTTAATGGACGCCCTGAAAAAAATAAGAAGACCCATGAAAATGTTACCCCAATGCTAGTTAAGAGCCCTAATTTTTTGTTAAACATCATTGAGATTAATTGATATGTAACAAAGACTATTCCTACAGACAATAAGATAACTAAAAATCTTATAGATAACTCTCCCAAACCTATCCTAAAAAAAGAGGATTCTATTAAAGGCCATAGAAATCCTCTACGATAATACCAGACGTCAATAGTGTTAAGTCCAAGGCCCCATCTTTTTGCACTTGCAAGATAGTCTGCAGCATCCCACCATATTGCCTGGTGTTTTGTTTGCATATAAACTAGCATTCTTATTATAAATGCAACTATTAGTACCCCTGCAAGGTATCTATCGTAATCATCTTTTATCCATCCCGTTAGAAAATTCTTTAGAGATTTCTTTCTTTTTTCAATATCTGGAACTAATTGTTCAGCAGTTGGAACCTCATTTTCCATTATTGAAAGTAGAAATATTTGTTTTTATAGATTTGTATTTTCTTGAGATAATGTTTTTCTCCAATAATCTAACATGTCCTTGAGAGTTTGTTCTAATGGAATTTCCTGTTCCCATCCTGTAGATTTATTAAACTTAGTTGAATCCCCATAAATTACTGCCTCATCAGTTGGCCTGAGAAGTTTGGGATCTTGTTCTAGTGTGAATTCAAAATCTACTAATTTTCTTAGTATCTCAATTATATCTGCAATTTTATAGACATGTTTCCCACTTAT
>CEPZ01076251.1_pt1 | contig 20618 bp, 31 predicted proteins | sample 530461 | NCBI WGS metagenome assembly CEPZ01 (sample SAMEA2620106, study PRJEB7988) | marine metagenome | isolation source: saline water (ENVO:00002010), including
TTAAAATCATATTGTTTTGCTAGTTTTTCTGTTGTTCCTGGAACAATTGTAGATCTAATTACAATAGTTGGTTTGTTTAAACTGTTTTTGAAAATCTTATCTAATATTTCTAAAGCATCATAAATCGCAGAATAATCTATTTCTCCGCTTGGTTTCATCGGAGTAGGAACACAAATAAAAATAACTTCAGAATTTTTTAAAACTTCTGGGTTTGTATAGGGTTCTTTATATTTATCATAACAAAAAACTTCATGTTTTGTTTCAAATATTTTAGAAGTTGTTCCCCCAACAAATCCCATTCCAATCATTCCAATTTTCATAATTGTTTTTATTAATTAATTATATATAAACCTTCCTTAGATATAATCTTTTTATTTGAAAATCTTTTTCCAAAACCCTTTCTTTTTATTTGAATCTTCAGAAATTTGGATTGGTTGTGAAGTATCAGCTATGATTTTATAAGAAATTTGTGGTTTTTCTTTTATAATGGGAACTGATTCTGCAAGTTGTTTGTTTGCATTTTCTAGTGCTCTTTCAACAGTAATTTTTGAATAACCCTGGCTCATTAAAGAATATTTAACAGTATCCTGATTATAACCTTTAGTGAGATTTTTTTTAATATGTTGTGTTAACTGGTCAATTATATTTCTTGGTTGTTCCATAGATTATAAATAAATTTTTAATTTAAAAATATATTTGGGATAGCATATAATGTTTTTTATTGATATTTTAAAGATACTAAGGTTATAGGGAAATACCTCAGCTATTCATCTGTATAGCTCTAAATTTAGTAAATTATTGATATTAAAATTAAAAGAAATGTTTTTATACTTATTTTGTATTTTTATACTATAAAAGAGGAACTAAAATAAAATGAATTTGCATAAAAAATTCACTATTGCAATTATAATATTTTTAATTTTCCTATTTGGAGGAACCTTGATTTATTCTTTTATTGAAGGATGGAGATATATTGATTCAGCATATTTTACTATAGCTACAGTAACTACTATTGGATATGGGGATGTTGTTCCGCAAACAGATATGGGAAAAATATTCACTATGTTTTTTTCTTTTTTTGGAATTGCGATGGCATTTTATTTTTTCACATTGTTTGGAAAATATATTTATAGAAAAACCTTTCAAATTGAATTAAAAGAACATCATGAAACATTAAAAAAACATCACAAAGAATTAATAAAACATCATGAAAAATCAATAAAACATGTTAAATCTTAAATTAAATACTCTTAAAAATTATTCTCTAGAAGAGAAATAAGCAACCATGGAAATATTTATAGAATTAAGTATAATAATTGGGATAACTGTTTTGATTGCAGGAATAATGAGGTTATTAAAACAACCTTTAATCATTGGTTATATTCTTACTGGAATAATTGTCAGTCCTTATGTTCTTAATATTGTTCAATCAACTGAGACTATTAAAGTTTTTTCTCAAATAGGTATAGCATTGCTTCTTTTTATTGTTGGTTTAAGTTTAAGTCCTAAAGTTATAAAGGAAGTAGGTAAGGTTTCTTTAGTAACTGGAATTGGTCAGATTGTTTTTACATCTTTATTTGGTTTTTTTATAAGTAGATTATTAGGATTTTCAGTGATTGTTTCAATATACATTGCAATCGCCCTAACATTTAGTAGTACTATTATAATTATGAAATTATTATCTGATAAAAAAGATTTAGATAAGTTGTATGGAAAAATCTCAATTGGTTTCTTATTAGTTCAGGATATTTTTGTGATAATTCTTTTAATGATAATCTCTTCTTTTTCAGGTAACTCAGGTCTAGATAATTTATCTTTCACTAGTATTTTAAGTGGAGTTTTATTAATTGGGGGACTTATTTTAATAAGTATTTATGTTTTACCTAGTTTATCAAAATTCTTTGCTAAATCACAGGAATTTTTGTTTTTATTCTCAATTGGATGGGGATTAGGTTTAGCATCATTATTTTATTACATGGGCTTTTCAATGGAAATAGGTGCTTTAGTTGCAGGTATAGCACTTTCTATCTCTCCTTTTCATTATGAGATAAGTTCAAAATTAAGACCATTAAGAGACTTCTTTATTATTTTATTTTTCATACTTCTTGGTTCTCAGATGGTTTTTGGGTCTATGAATCAACTTATTGTTCCAGCAATCATCTTTTCATTATTTATATTAATCGGAAACCCTTTAATTGTAATAATCTTAATGGGAATTTTAGGATATAAAAAGAGAACAGGGTTTCAGGCAGGTTTTACAGTGGCTCAAATAAGTGAATTTTCTTTAATTTTTATAGCTTTAGGAGTTAGTGTAGGACATTTGACTGGAGAAATACTCTCTCTTGTTACAATTGTTGGATTAATAACTATTTCTGGTTCAACATATTTAATATTATATTCTGATAAAATATATCCTTATTTATCTAAGTATTTATCTATCTTTGAAAGGAAAAAAGTTAAAGAAGATGAACAAGAGATTAAAAATTATGATATTATTTTGTTTGGGTACAATAGAATAGGTTATGACCTTTTGGAATCTTTTAAAAAATTAAAAAAGAAATTTTTAGTTGTAGATTACAATCCTGAAACAACTCTTGAATTATATAAAAAGAAAATCGAGTGTAGGTATGGGGATGTTGATGATGAAGAATTTTTAAATGCATTAAATTTAGCCCAACCAAAAATGATTATCTCAACAATCCCTGAATTTGAAACAAATTTATTATTAACAAAAAAGATTAGACAAATAAATAAAGAAGCGATTATAATAGTTGTATCTCATCAGATTGAAGAAGCATATAAGTTATATAAGGCGGGGGTAACCTATGTTATAATGCCTCATTTTTTAGGAGGAAGCCATGCTTCAATGATGCTTGATAAACATGGGTTGAACCTCGATAAATTTTTAGACGAAAAAAAGAAACATCTTAAACAGTTAAAAACAAGAAAAAAATTGGGTTATGAGCATCCTAAAGCAGAAAAGCATAGGTAATAAATAAGAATAATATTTAAATTCTATTCATAGAATTTTGTATTAATACTTAATCATTTGTTTTTTATTTTTATTATAAAACTTCATTGCATGTGCTAATCTTTCTTTTGAGGTTGAGTATATTGTCATAACTTTTTCTCCTTTTCCAATTATGTTTCCTTTCTTTTTGTGAAGGTAAATTCCTGCAGCCTTATCTTCAGGACAACCTGCTTGTCTTGCTAAAGAATTTATTAATTTATTATTCAAGTGATTTATTTTTGTTTTTGTTTTTACCTTAATATCATAACTATATCTCCCAGGTTTAAGTGATTTTATTTTTCCTTTTTGCGCTTTAATAATCTGTTCAAATTTTTTAAATGCTTTTCCAGAATCTAAGATTTCTTTTGCTAATTTTTTTCCTTGTCCTTTTTCTACTTTTCCAGATAGTTCTATTAATTCTCCTGCTAACATTATTGATTTTTCTCTTAAATCTTTCGGAGCATCATTATCACTATTCAGAACCTTTATTACATCTATTATTTCTAAAATCGGGCCTATTCCATTTCCAATTGGTTCACTTCCATCTGTTAAAACTACATCTAATTTTAAATCAAATTTTCTTCCTAAATTTAAGAATTTTCTTTTTAATTCTTTTGCTTGTTTTTTTGTTACTTTTGCTGAATTCCCATAAGGAATATCAATTAAAACATATTTACTATCAACTGAAATTTTTTTAGAAAGAATACTTGCTAATAGTTGGGAGGTAGAATCTATCTTTACAATTCTTTCTACCCTAATTATTTTATCATCTACTGGTGCTAATCCTAGTGCTCCTCCCCAAACAAAACAAGCATTTGTCTTACTTATTATTTTTTTTAATTCTTTAATTGAAAAATCTACTCTTGCTATTGTTTCTATTACATCTACTGTTCCTGCTGCACTTGTTATTGCTCTTGAAGAGGTTTTAGGGGTTTTAAGTCCTATTGCTGCACAAATAGAAACTACAATTGGAGTAGTTCTATTCCCTGCTACACCTCCAATACAATGTTTATCTACAACCTTTCCTCTTAATTTTAATTGACTTCCTGATTTAACCATTGCTTGAATTAGATATTTAGTCTCTCCTAAAGACAGGTTATTAGAATGAACAGCTGAAATAAAAAAAGAAATTTCTGCTTCTGTAAGAGCATTTTTTGCAATATCATTCACAATTTTGAAAATTTCTTTTTTTGATAATTCCTGTCCACTTAATTTTTTTTTAATTATATTAATGCTTTGCGGGCGTTGAGTTATTTCAATTTCAACTTTATCATTTGATTTTAATTTTAATTTTTTAATAACCTCATTAGAAACCCCAATATAATTAGGATTTAAAGATTCAGAAATATTTACAATAGAGATTAATATTTTTCCTTGCTTTTTTATAGAAATTCTATTTCCTACATGAAGACTTATTTCTTTTGCTGTTTTTTCATTGATCATACAAACAGGCCTTCCTGCTGAAAATCCAAGAATTTTTACTTTTAATTTCATCTTTTTTATATTATTATTTATAATTTCTAATATTTATAGTTTTGTAGATGAGTAATTTTTAAGAGGGGTTGACTTGTTAAGGGGATTCTTCCCCTTACGATTTCTAATTTTTAAATTCTTTATATGTTTTCTTTAAAAATTATGTTCTTACTTTCGAAAGTTTTTTTTCTGTAAAGTTCAATAATTAAAAGGATATAAGCTAAAATTAATGGTCCAAGAATAAGTCCTAAAATTCCAAAAACAAAAAGTCCTCCAATCATTCCAACAATAACTATTGCTGAGTTTATCTGAGTTTTTTTAGAGACTATTAATGGTCTTATCATTGTATCTAGCCAAGAAATAATCACTGCCCCATAAATTAATAGTCCAATCCCTGCTCCTGCATTTCCTGATAGAAATAAATAAATAACTACTGGAATCCATATTAACCATGGACCAATTAATGGGATAATTCCAACAAGCATGGTTAATAATGTTAAAATTAAAGGATTTGGAACTCTAAAAATAAAATACCCAATTCCTGCAATTAATCCTTGAATAATTCCTACTACTATTTGTCCCATTAAAACAGAATAAGTAATATCTTTGAATTGTTTAAAAAATTTATCCTGGATTTCTTTTTCAAATAAATCTAATGATCTAAGATAATCTACTGCTTTTTTCCCATCTCTTAATGTGAAAAAGAAAATAAAAATTGCAACAAATAATTGTAAAAGTATTATTGGTAAATTTAAAATAAAATCCCCAGATTTACTAAGTCCATCTGCTAAAATCTTTGAGATAAAAGTATTTAATGAGCCACCAACTGTTGTAGAAAGTTCTGTTGAGATAGAGGGGATTTGGTTTAATATCGTTGATAAATCAAAACTTTGGAAAATAAAATAAAAATTAATTGCTTGTTTTATTAAAGATCTTAAAATAATACTTGATGCTCCTATGATAATTATTAATAATCCTAAACAAACTATCAATGCAGAAAGGGTTTCTCTTTCTAATTTTCTTAAAATCCATTTATAAACTGGATAGAAAATATATGCTAATAAAATTCCTGAAATTATTGCAATTATTATTGGTCTTATTATAAGTCCTGCTAAGATAAATAATCCTAAGACTAATCCAACAGTTATCATATTTTTGAAGGTACTTTTGTCAAACATAAACTTATACAGGTAAAATTCTTTATAAATGTTATGAGAAAACCAACATTTATAAAACAAATTTTATTATATAAAAAATGGAAACTTTCATAAAAAAGATTTTTGAAAATAAAGGAAGCGACGAACTAGTTCATTCTCAGTTTATTAAATTTAGTAAGGGTGAATTTCCAGATAGAGCAATGGTTAGGGCTAAAAATTCTTCTGGAAAATATACAATTACAACAACTTCTGAATATGCAAAAGAAATTATAATGTATCTTGCTGAAAAATTAGGAGATAAACCAGTAATAGTTTCTGGTGCAATAATTTCTGCATTAGATTTAGAAGGATTTGAATATGATGAAAGGAAAATGGCTATGGGTGTTAGAAAATACATGATTTATGATAAAGAAATAACTGGAAATGAAATATTAGATTTATGTAATAAGATTGAAAAGGCTTTTTTTGCATTGTCTTTTTCAACACCTACAACAGAATTAACAATCAAACCAAAATCTCCAAAATCTGCAAAAGGTGCTAGTAGTAATAAAAACCCAGATAAAAAAGCAAAAATTGATTTTATTAAGATTAAGACAACAGATAAGGAATTAGTTGATAGTCTTATTTTTGATGATGAAGCTAAGGATTTTAAAAAAATTGAAATTAAGCATGAGATTATAATAGATAATATAATTATTCTAGATGGGGAGACAGACTTTGCAAAAATTAGGGAAATTGCAAAAAGAAAAGGGAAAATTATTAGAAAAATGGATATTGATGGCAAGGAAGTTGTGAAAGAGGCAGGATTTGAAGCGTAAAAGATTCTTAGATAGATTTATAAAAAACTTTTTTTTATAAACTATATGAACAAAAAAGGTGTTTCAGGGATACTAGTCACTGTTTTAATTATAGCTATTGTACTTGTTGCTATTTTAATTGTTTATAATGTAGTTGTTCCCTTGATTTCTAAAAAAGCAGGGGGTATTTCAACAAGTGTTGAAAATTTAAAATTAATGAGCAAAGAGCAACAATAAAGGTAAAGGCACTAGGTCCTGATTTAACTGTTTGGTTTAATACCTATGGAATAGATTATATTGTTAATGAAGAATCAAGTGTTCCTTTTTCAGTTGATAATGAGGGCACAGAAACAGCAGAAAATGTTGTTGCTTATTTATATGAAAAAGAGGAGTATTGGGATGATGAATTAGAAGAGTGGGTTGAAAATTTAACACTAATAGATTCTAAAAATCTCCCAAATCTTGATGTTTGGGATCATATTGAGGATTCTTTTCAATGGACTCCTGAAGAAATTGGGTATAATTATTTAAAAGCAGAGATTATTACTGATAATGAGGCTTATCCTGGAGATAATCAAAACTATCTTAGTATTTATGTAACACTAAATGCTGCAGATCTAAGAGGATGGGATTTGTGGTCAGAACTTAATAAGGTTTTAGGACAAGAAACAAATATTGAGATAGAGATTGAAAACAGAGGGATATTAACTGCAGAGGATGTTTCAGCTTCTTTATATGAGAGTGAGTGGTATTGGAATGGGACAGATGGAGTTTATAATCTAACACTTATTAAAACAGAGAATCTTCCAAACATTGACCCAGATGAAAGAATCAGGGTGAATCTAACATATACACCAAATAAACTTGAGGATAATGATTTAAGAATTATTTTAAATGCAAGTAATGAAGGAAATTTTGAAAATAATGATATTTATCATGGTTTTGATGTTGTTGCAAAATCAATGATTAATAATACATTTGATTCTGAATTAAGTGGAAGATTGTTAATGAAGATGCAAGTATATAACTCAACACTTGGAGATTATGAAGATGTTGAAACAGTTGTTGATGAACAAACTATAATTCCTGGAAATGATTATCTTGCATTAGATACTCTTTGGTTAGATAGAGGGGGGTATACTTTATCACAAAATCAAGATCATAGGGTTTATGCAGCATTATTAGATGGAAATAATCAAGTGATAAGTAATTTAGAAGATTCATATTATTTTTGGGTTAATGACTAAGAATAATTCAACAAAAACCTTTAAAAACCTGCTTTTTCTTGAATTTTTATAAGATTGTCAGAATCTTAATATTATTTGATAACAGTTAGTTTTTACTAACAGGTTCAGATTACTTAGTTTTCTAACCTATTTATCAAAATAACTAATAACTCTTCAAATAAGAGTTATGAATCACATAAGCTTATGCTATACAAGTTCAAGCTAATAATAGATACTGACAATAAAATAATAAAATGCCAAAACACAGACATTCAAGAAAAGGAAGCTTGCAATTTTACCCAAGAGTAAGAGCAAAAAAAATATTACCTAGGGTTAGTTGGGATTTTCTTTCTAAAGATGAGGGTGGTTTATTGGGTTTTATTGGATATAAAGCAGGAATGAAATCTGCTTATGTTCGAGATAATACTCAAAACTCATTAACAAAAGGGCAAAGAATTATTATTCCTATTACAATTATTGAGTGTCCATTGATGAAGATTTTTTCTATAAGATTTTATAAAAATAAAAAAGTTATTGGAGAAGTTTTAAATTCAAATATTGATAAAGAATTGAAAAAAAAGATTAAAACTCCAAAAGCGGTTAAGAAAAAAATTGGGGATTTTAAAGAGGATGATTATGATGATATAAGAGTTCTTGTTTATACAGATGTAAAGAAAACTGGAATTAAAAAAAGTCCAGATATTGCTGAGATTGGGTTATCAGGAAGTGTTTCTGAAAAACTAGAATTTGTTAAAACTAATTTAACTAAGGAAATTTCTATTAAAGATGTTTTTAAAGAAAGTGTTGTTGATGTTAGAGGGGTTACAAAAGGAAAAGGAACTCAGGGTCCAACAAAAAGATTTGGTTTATCTTTAAGAAGCCATAAATCAGAGAAGGGTGTAAGAGGTCCTGGAAGTGGTGGACCATGGCATCCTGCAAGAGTAGAATATACTCAACCAATGGCAGGACAAATGGGTTATTTTACAAGAGTTGTTTATAATAATAAAATTATTGAAGTAAATGATATTTCTGAAAAAAATATTAATCCCAAATCTGGATTTAAAAAATATGGAAAAATTAAAACAGATTTTTTAATTGTCCAAGGAAGTATTCAGGGACCTGTTAAAAGGCAATTATTAATTACAGCTCCATTAAGAGCTTCAAAAAAACAAACTAAAAAAAATTATGAATTAATTGAAATAAGATGAAAGCACAAATACTAGACACTAATGGAAAGAAAATCAAGGAAATAACAATAAACTTATTTGAAGAACCAATAAGAGAAGATATTATTTATAAGGTTGTTGAAGCTGAAAAAATAAAACACCCTTATTCTCCAAAATATGAGGCTGGAATGGCTCGTTCTGCATCTGGAATCTTAACAAAAAGAAGACATGTATGGAAATCAGACAGGGGAAGAGGATTATCAAGAATTCCTAGAAAAATTATGTGGAGGAGAGGGACTCAATTTTCATGGGTTGGTGCAATTATTCCTTCTACAAAAGGCGGAAGAAGAGCTCATCCACCAAAAGGATTAGGAAAACTTAAAAAAATAAATAAAAAAGAATTAAAAAAAGCATTATTTTCTGCTTTAACCTATACTTCTTCTATTAAAGAATTACAAAAAAAATATAGTTCATTATCTGATAGCAAAATTGAAATAAATTTACCAATTATTGTTGAAGATAAAATATTAAAATTAAAAACAAAAGATTTATTAGCTTCATTAAAAAAGATTTTAGGAAATTTATACACTATCGCTGTTCAGAAAAAATCAAAAAGGGCAGGTATTGGTAAAATGAGGGGTAGAAAGTATAAGAAAAATGCAGGAGTATTATTTGTTATTTCAAAAGATGAAAATTTGAAGATTAAAGGAATCGAGATTGTAAAAACTAATGAATTACTTGTAAGTGATTTAGCAAATAATGGGGCTAGATTAACAATTTTTAGTGAAAATGCAATTAAAGATTTAGAATCAATAAAACAAGGTAAACCAATATCTAATAAAAAATCAGGCTCTGAAGAACAAAAGAAAAGCAAGAAAGAAGATATTAAAAAATTAAATAAAAATAATGAAGAAAAACAATGAAAATTAAAATTTTCAAGCATTTAAATTTTGGAAAAATTCAAATATGATAAAACCGATAACAACTGAAAAAGCAGTAAGATTAATTGAATTAAATAATATTTTAATAGTAGAAGTGGATAGAAGAGATTCAAAAATAGAAATTAAAAAAGAATTTGAAGAAATGTTTAAGGTTAAGGTAGATTCAATAAATATTTTAATTAAGGGAAATAAAAAATTTGCTTATGTTAAATTAAATACTAAGAATCCTGCAATTGATATTGCAACTAAGCTGGGAATGATATAAAATGGGAAAAAGAATAACACAACAAGCTCGTGGAAAAGGAAGTTTAACTTTTAGGGTTAGAAAAAGAGCATATAGATATAAAGTAAATTATCCTAAATTAAATACTTCTGGAAAAGGAAAAATAATTAAATTATTTAATTCCTCTGCACACTATACTCCTCTTGTTAAGATTCAGATTGATAAAGAAATTTTTATTTGTCCTGCAGCTTCTGGAATTTATGAAGGACAGGAAATTATGATTAATAAATTAAGAGAGGAGAAAACACCTATGGTTGGAGATATCATGAAATTAAAAGATATTCCTGTTGGGAATAAGGTGTTTAATATTGAAACAATTCCTGGACATGGAGGGAAAATATTAAGAAGCTCTGGATGTTCTGCTACAATATTAGATAAATCTAATAACCAGGTTGAAATTCAAATTAGAAGAAGAAAAATCAAATTAAATGAAGATTGTAAAGCAACTGTTGGAATTGCTTCTGGAGAAGGAAGATTAATGAAACCACTTATTAAGGCTGGTAAAAGACATCATATAATGAAATCAAAAGGAAGAAAGTGGCATAGAACTTCTGCAGTTAAGACAAATGCTGTTGATCATCCGTTTGGTGGTGGAAGAGGGAAAAGAATTAAAAGTAAGATTGCTAAAAGAAATTCACCTCCTGGAAGAAAAGTTGGACATTTAAGACCTAAACAGACTGGTAAAAGGAAATAAAATGGCAGAAAAAATAACACTGAAAAAGAAAGAATTTACATATCGTGGTAAGACACTCGAAGAATTAAAACAAATAGAACTTCGTGAATTTGCAAAATTTCTTAAATCAAATGAAAGAAGAACCTTATTAAGACAAACAGATGAATTACAAAAATTTATTTTAAAATGTAACAAAAAAATACAAATGAAAAAACCAATAAAAACTCATTCAAGATATTTAATAATTGTTCCTCAAATGGTTGGATTAAAAATTTTAATTCATAAAGGTGATACTTTTGTTCCCTTAGAAATTACTGGAGAAATGATAGGACATAGATTAGGGGAATTTGCAGTTACTAGAACTAAAGTTAAACATGGAGCAGCTGGTGTTGGTGCAACTAGAGGAAGTGCATCAATGAGTGTTAAATAATAATGGAAGAAGATAAAATAGAAAATAAGAAAATTGAAGAGAAGAAAGTTGAAGAAAAACAATCTGATAATTCTCAAGCAAAAGTAGCTAAGCAAGAGAGTAAAGAAGCTACTCAAAACAAACCTGAATCAGATATTGAAAAGAAAGAGGAAAAATCTAAAAAACCTATTGAAAATAAGATTAAAAAGACAGAGGCAGTGGTTAATGCAAAAAGTTTACCTATTTCAACAAAACACAGTATTGCGATTTGTAATGTGATTCGAGGAAAAGATATTGACCAGGCAATTTCATTATTAGAAATAGCTGAAAAGAAAAAACTTCCAATTCCAATGCGTGGGGAGATTCCTCATAAAAAAGGGATTATGTCTGGAAGATATCCAATAAAGGCCTTAGGATATTTTATTAAAACATTAAAAAGTCTAAAGGCAAATGCATTTGTTAATGAATTAGAATTAGAAAAATATGAAATTTTTTGTAAATCAAATATTGCTTCAAGGCCTTATAGAAGATTTGGAAAAGGTAAGTTTAAAAGAACTAATTTAACAGTTAAATTAATCCCATTAAAAATTAAAAAGAAACAAAACAAGGAGAAAAGCAAATAATTAAAATGGAAGAAAAATGTACTGATAAATTTTGTCCAGAGCATGGAAGTATTAGTCTTAGAGGTAGAACTTTTAAGGGAAAGGTTATAAGTAAACATCCTAAAAGAGTCTCTATTGAATTTGAACGAACTCTTTATATTAAAAAATATGAAAGATATTCTAAAAGAAAAACAAAACTTCATGCAAGACTTCCTGATTGCCTTTCCCATGAAGTGAATATCGGAGATTATATTGAAATTAGAGAATGTAGGCCAATTAGTAAAATAATTCATTTTATTGTTGTAAAGAAAATCATAGGAGAAGAAAAATGAAAGGCGTAAGTGCAAAATTAACAAAATCATTGAATATTGGGAGCTTAGTTTTAGCTAGTGATAATAGTGGAGCAAGAATTGTAAAAATAGTTAGTGTTAAGCATGGAAAATCAACAAAAGGAAGACAACAATATGCTAAAATTGGGGACTGGGTAAAAATCTCAGTTAGAAAAGGAAATCCTGATATGAAAGGGCAGGTTTTTGATGCAGTGGTTATCAGACAAAGAAAACCTTATAGAAGAAATACTGGAGAAAGAGTAGCTTTTACTGATAATGCAGTAGTTTTATTAAAAGATGAAAAAGGAAATCCAAAAGGAACTCAGATTAAAGGGCCTATTGCAAAAGAAGTTGCAGATAGATGGCAATTTTTAGGTAAAATTAGTAAATTTATATTATAAAATGAAACAAAAATTTTCAACTAAATGGGTAGGAAGCAAACTTCCAAGAAAACAAAGAAAATACAGAGTTAATGCTCCATTACATATTAAACATAAAATGATGAGTTCAAATTTAAGCAAAGAATTAAGAACAAAATATGGAAAAAGAAGTTTTCCAATTAAAAAAGGAGATAGTATAAGAATAATGAAGGGTGAGTTTAAAAAGAAAACAGGGAAAATAGATTCTGTTAGTTTGAAAAAAGGAAGAGTAATAATTGAGGGAATTTCAAGAAGTAAAAAAGATGGTAGTAAAGTTAGTGTTTATTTTAATCCTTCAAATTTACAAATAAAAGAATTAAATTTAGATGATATGAAAAGGAAAAAGGCAATTGAGAGGAAAGCAAAACCAATAACTGAAAATACTAAAGAAATCAAGGAGGAAAAGAAATAATGACACATGTAAACAGACAAAATATTGGAAAATTTTGGCCAATACCAAGAAAGGGTTCAAAATATTTAACAGTCTCTAGTCATAATAAATATAATTCTATTCCACTAGTAGTTGTTGCAAGAGATATTTTAGGGATTATAATAAATAAAAAAGAATTACAAAGACTTATTAATGAAAAAAAGATTCAGGTTAATCATAAAGAAATAAGAGAAACAAACTATCCTATTAGTTTATTTGATGTGATTAATCTTATTGAATTAAAAAAGAATTATAAAGCAACACTTTCTGATCATAAAAAGATTATTTTTGAAGAAATTTCAAATAAAGAAGCTGAAACAAAAATTTTAAAAATTCTTAATAAAAAAATTCTTCCTGAAAAAAAGGTTCAACTTAATTTAATAGATGGAAGAAATATTGTTTCAGATGAAAAAGCAAACACTCAAGATTCTATTTTGTTAAATTTAAAAGACAATAAGATAGTTAAAGTAATTCCTGTGGAAAAAGGAAAAAATGTTTTTGTAATGAGAGGAAAACACGCAGGACATAAGGGAAAAATTGAAGATATTATGGATAGGGGTGGTAAAACAATTGTAAAGATTATCTCAGATGAAGGAAAAGTAAATGTTTGGATTAAAAATATAATTGTAACTGAATAAAATGGAAACTAAAATGGAAAAACAAACTGAAGAAAAAACAATAACTGATAACTCTCAAGCACAGGTAGCTAAGCAAGAAGCGCAGAAGAAAGAAGGAACAACAGATATTGATACTAAATCAGATATTGATAAAAGTCAAAACCTAATGAAAGAAATTGAAATAGAAAAAATGGTTCTTAATTGTGGTGGAACTGAGGATAAACTTGAAAAATCTGTAAGGTTATTAAAAATGATTACTGGAGATAGAAAAGTATATCAAATAAGTTCTACAAAAAGAATTCCTGCATTTGGAATTGCACCTGGAAAGAAAAGTGGATGTAAAGTTACTCTCAGAGATAAAGGAAAAATAATTAAATTATTAAAAAGATTTTTTGCAGCATTGGATAATGAAGTTAAAGAAAAACAGATTACAGAAAATCATTTTTCATTTGGAATTCACGAATATATTGAAATTCCAGGATTAGAATATGATAGAGATATTGGAATATTAGGTTTTGAAGCAAGTCTTGTTTTTAAAAGAAAAGGTAAAAGAGTTAAAATAAAAAAAATAAAAAAAGGAAAATATCCAAAAAGACAAGCAGTTACAAAAAAAGAAATAGAAGACTTTTTAGTTAAAACTTTTGGAGTGGAGGTTATAGAATAAAATGACATCAAGTGATTGGAGAAAAATGTTAAAGCAATTTAGGAAAAAACCTGCTATTAAAATTAAATATGTTAAGCATAACAAACCTAAGGATAGAACCACAGGGATAGCAAAAAAGAAATGCGAAAAATGTGGAAGGTATGGTGCAATGATAAACAGATATGGCCTTAATTTATGTAGACACTGTTTTAGAGAGATTGCAGAAGAGTTAGGCTTTAAAAAATTTAGTTAGGAGTTAAAATGTCACAAGATATTGTCGCTGATACATTAAACCAAATAATGAATGCTAAAAAAGCAAGAAAAACAGAAGTAGTTGTAAACAAGCATTCAAAATTATTAAGAAGTGTTTTAGACATAGCAAAACAGGCAGGTTATTTAGATTATGAAATAGATGGAACTAAGATTAAAATTACAATTCATAAATTAAATGAATTAAAAGCAATTAAACCAAGATATACTGTTTCTGTTAAAAATATAAATAAATATGTTAAAAGATTCTTGCCTGCAAGAAATTTTGGTTTTGTAATTGTTTCAACAAATCAGGGGTTAATGAAACATGGAGAAGCTGAAGAACAAAATTTAGGAGGATGCTTAGTTGCATACATGTTTTAATGATAAAAAAAGATTTAAGAGAAGAAATTGAAATTCTAGAAGGAATTAATACTAGTATTGAAAATAATGAAATAATTATGAAAAATGATAATGGAGAATTAAAAAGAAAGATTAGTCCGATGGTAAAAACAGAAATAAAAGACAATAAAATTACCTTAGAGGTTGAAAAATCAAATAAAAATCAAAAGAAAATGTTTGGAACAATGAAAGCACATATAAAAAACATGATTAAGGGATTAACTGAAAAGTTTCAATATAAACTCCAGGTGGCAAATGTTCATTTCCCAATGACTGCTGAACATGATAAAGACAAAAATGAACTTGTGATTAAAAACTTTTTAGGAGAAAAACAAGACAGAAGAATAAAACTTGTTGAGGGGGTTGATATTAAAATTGATAAAGAAATTATTGAATTAGAATCAATTGATATTGAAAAAGCAGGACAGTGTGCTGCAAATATTGAAAAAGGGGCTAAAGTGAGAGATAAAGATAGAAGAATTTTCCAGGATGGGATATTTATTACTGAAAAACCAGGGAGGACTTTTAAGTAAGATGCCACAAAAAAAATTCATAAGAACAAATGCAAGAAATTACTCAAAATTAGGAGTTAGAAGAAAAAACAAACAAAAGTATAGAAAAGGGAAGGGAATAGATAATAAGATGAGATTAAACATGAAAGGACATTCAAGAAAAGTCAAGGCTGGATTTAGAACTGAGAAAAAAACTAGAGATTTGATTAATGGATTAAATCCAATTTTAATTAATAATATTAATGATTTAAAGAAAATTAAAGATAATGAGATTGGAATTATTGCCAATGTTGGAGATAAGAAAAGAAAAGAAATTGTAGAATATGCAATTGAAAAGAAGATTAAACTTAAATTAGATCCTCAAACAATTATTCATAAAATTAAAAAGAAAATTGAAAAAGTTAAAGAAAAGCAAGAAAAAAGAAAATCAAAGAAAATTGAAAAAGATAAAAAAGCTCAAAAAGAAGCAGAAAAGGAAGCTAAAAAGGAAGCTAAAGAAGAAGCAAAAGCAGGAAAAGAAGAAGCTTCAACAGATAATACTCAAAAAGATAGCTCTGAAAAACAGGAAGATAGTGAGAAATCAGATATTGATGAAAAGAATAAGAAACAAGAAAAAACTCCTGAAAATAAAAAACAAATTCAAACAAATAATTATGGGAGGGGCAAATAATGACAAACTTATCTAAGAAAAAAGAACTTGCAGCAAAAACCTTAAGGGTTGGAAAAAATAGAATTAATTTTAATAGTGATAATCTTAGTGATATTAAGGAGGCTATTACAAAACAAGATATAAAAGAACTTTACGATGGTGGAATAATCACAATTAAGCCAATTAAAGGAAGAAAGAAAATTAAAAAAAGAAAGACTAAAAGAGGACCTGGAAAAATTAAAAAAACAGTTAATAAAAGAAAACAAGTTTATGTTAAAATAACAAGAAAATTAAGAAATTATTTAAAAGAATTAAAATCTTTTGAAGCAATAGATAGAGAATTATATATTGATTTAAGAAAAAAAATAAGAATGAGAAATTTTAGAAGTAAAGCTCATCTTAAGGAATTTTTAGAAAGTCATAATAGTGTTAAAATCAAGCCAAGCGAACTTTCAAAAAAATCAAAACCAAATAAAAAGAAAACAGAAAAGAAGAAATCAATATCTGATAAAAAGAATAGCTCTGAAAAACAGAAGAAAAGCAAGAAAGAAGATATTAAAAGTAAACCTAATAAGAAAAAATGAAAAAACAAAAAAAATTAAATAAGAAAAGAAGATTAGAAAATAAAACTAATTACACAAAAAGATTAATCTTACTTAAAGGAGACTATTTAAGATTAGTTATAAGAAAATCAAATAAATATATTACTTTACAAATTGTAGAAAGTGAAAATGCAAAAGATAAGGTTCTTTACTCTGTAAATTCAAGAGAATTATTAAAACATGGTTGGCCAGAAGATAAGACAGGAAGTTTAAAATCTCTTGCTGCAGGTTATTTATCAGGATTATTATTAGGTAAAAAAGCTAAAGAGTTAAAAAAACCAGTAATATTAGATTCTGGATTAATACCAAATACAAAAGGTTCAAGAGTTTACTCTGCTGTTAAAGGATTTGCTGATTCTGGAATTGAAATTAAATATGATAAAAAAGTAATACCTAGTGAAGAAAGAATAAAAAATAATTATGAATTTTTTGAAAAAGTTCAAAATAGTCTTGGTGTTAAAAACCAATCTAAGACTAATAATGCTCAAAAAGATAGCTCTGAAGAACAGAAGAAAAGTGAGAAATCAAATATTGATGAAAATAAAATGGAGGAAGTAAAAGAATAAAAATGGAAAAAAATCAAAGACCAAATCTTTCAAGAGATAGAAGACCTAAATTATCTAAAGAAGAAAGGACAAAGTTAGTTGAAGAAAGAATGAAACAAGAGCAAATAAAGCATCTTGAAGAATGGATACCAAAAACAAAATTAGGAAAACTTGTAAAACAAGGGAAGATAAAAGATTTAGATGAGGCTTTAAAATATAAAATTCTTGAGTCAGAAATTGTAGATACATTAGCTCCTAACTTAAGTTCAGACATTTTAAATATTGGACAGGCAAAAGGAAAGTTTGGTGGTGGTAAGAGAAGGGCATGGAAACAAACTCAGAAAAAAACTGCAGAAGGAAATGTTCCAACCTTTGCTTGTATGTGTGTTATTGGAAATAAGGATGGTTATTTTGGAATTGGATATGGAAGAGCAAAAGAAACATTACCTGCAAGAGCCAAGGCAGTAAGAAAGGCTAAACTAAATATTCAAAAGATTAAAAGAGGATGTGGAAGTTTTGATTGTGTTTGTGGAGAAGAACATACTGTTCCATTTATTGTAGAAGGAAAGGCTGGAAGCTGTAGGGTGAAATTAATTCCTGCTCCTCAAGGTACTGGATTAGTTATTGGAGATGAATGCAAGAAAATATTAAAAGCAGCTGGAATCACTGATGTTTATTCTGTTACAAATGGAAAAATAAGAACAACAATAAATTTAGCAAAAGCATGTTTAGATGCTTTGAGAAAAACAGTGGAGATGTAATATGATGATAGAAGAATTAATTAAAGCTGCTAAAGAAGAAAACTGGGATCTTGTAGACTCAGAAATACTTGAAGTAGCAAATGATCCTCGATTTATTGATTGGGCTAAAGAAAAAGGACTTAGTGATGATGATGAAAATGTTAGAGATTTAGCAGTTAGTTTATTAGAAAAAACAAATGATTTAGATGAACCAACCATGAGAATATTATATTCATTAATGTTTAAAGATTCTAATACTTATGTTAGATTTAGATCTGCTTTTGCATTGAAAAAACATGGTTATGAAAAACATCCTCAAGAAGTTATTGCAGTTTTAAGACAAGCTGCTCAAGATATTGATACTAAAAATATTGCTGAGGGATATTTAAAACAATAAAATGGAAGAAAGAAAATTTATTAGACTTAAGAAAGAAGAATTTGGTATTAAAGAGTATATTAGAAGAAATTTAGGGAAGGGTAAGATTAGTAAATTAGATATTGAATATACTCCTGTTGGAGAAAAGATTATTATTTCAACAAGTAGGCCTGGATTAGTTATTGGAAGAAAGGGAGAAAAAATACAAGAATTAACTCAAATTTTAAAAACAAGATTTAAACTTGAAAATCCTCATATTGAGATTGATGAAATTGAAAATCCATTATTTGATGCTCAATTAGTTGCAGATGAAATCTCAATGGCTTTAGAAAGAATGGGTAATTTAAAATTCAAAGTAATTGCATATAGAAAATTACAAGAAATAATGAATTCAGGAGCATTAGGATGTGAATTACGAATAACAGGAAAATTACCAAGTGAAAGGGCAAGAAGTTGGAGATTTGCTCAAGGATATTTAAAAAAAGCAGGAGAATCAAGAAAAGAGATTAATAGAGCACAATCAACAGCACTTACTAAAACCGGAATTATTGGTGTTAAAGTAGCAATCATGCCACCTGATGCAATAATTTATGATAAGATTGATATTGATGATAAAGTAAAGGCTGAATTAATGGGTGTGGAAGATATTGAAGAAGAGGAAACAAAAAAACCTAAAAAGAAAAAAGTTAGTAAAACTGTTAAAAAAGTTATTGAAAAGAAAGAAAAAACTGAAAAACCAAAAAAAGAAACAGATATTATGAAAAAAGGAAAGGTAGAAATTATTGATGAAAGTGAAAATCTTAAAATTAAACCTGAAGAAGATGGAACTGCAATGAAAATTGAAGAAGAATTAGAAGAAGGAGTTCCACAAGAACAAATTGATAAAGATATTGCGAAAGATACTAAGATTAATAAACAAGAAAAACCTAAGGAGGGTAAGGAATAATGGCTATTTTAAAGGCAAAAGATATTTCAAAAATGTCTGAGAAAGAAATTAATGAAAAAATTAATGATTTAAAACTTGAATTGATAAAAAATCAGATTAATTCTGGAAAAGGTGGGAAGCTAAAGACAAATGAGATTAAGAGAACAGTTGCAAGATTACTTACATTCAATAGATTAAAAAAGGAATCTGTTGAAACAAATTAAAGATTTAAAAATCTTTAAGCAAAATAAAATAATATGGATATATGTCCAAAATGTGGATTGCCTTTGCAAGCTTGTGTTTGTGAAGAGATAGCAAAAACAGAGCAGAGAATACAGATAACAACTGAAAAGAAACGTTTCGGTAAGATAGTAACAATAATCTCTGGCTTTCAAGGAGTAGATATGAAATCTACTGCAAAAGGTCTTAAACAGACCTTAGCATGTGGAGGAACAGTTAAGGGAAATACTGTTGAACTCCAGGGAGACCATACTAAAACAGTGAAAGATGTTTTAGTAAAGCTTGGTTTTCCAGAAGAAAGCATTGAACAGCAATAAGTAAAGGCATAAAAATTGAAGAGGAGAATAAACCTAGAGATAGGAGTAAAAATACAAATGGAAGAAAACAAAAAAACTGAAGAAAAGAAAGAAAACAAGACTAGTGGAAACCAGACTGCTATAATTAGAATTTCAGGGATGGTAAAAGTTCCAAAAGATGTTGAAAATGCACTTTACAGATTAAAATTAAGAAGAAAATATTCTTGTGTTGTGATTAATATAAATACTCCTTCTGTAAAGGGATTATTAGAAAAAGTAAAATATTATGTGGCTTATGGAGAGATTAGTAAAGATACTTATAATAAATTAGTAAAAGCTAGAGGAAAAAAGAATAAAGATGGAAAGTTAAAACCCTTTTTTAGATTACATCCTCCAAGAAAAGGAATTAAGAGCAAGTTACAGTATCCTAAGGGAGTTTTAGGAAATAATAAAAAAGATATTAATAAATTAATTGAGAGGATGTTGTAATGATAAAAACAAAGAAAAGAAAAAAATCTGGAAGACATATGGGAACTAGAACTCATGGACAGGGTGCTATGAAGAGAGGAAGTGGACACCGAGGAGGAGTTGGTATGGCTGGAACAGGAAAAAGAGCAGACCATAAAAAATCTTTAATTACTGCAAAATATGGAAATAAATATTTTGGGAAGCAAGGAATTACAAGCAAAGGTACTAAAAGGAAAAAAGTAAAGACTATTAATATTAAAGAGATAATTAATAGATTTCCTGGAAAAACTGAGATTAATTTAAAGGATTTTAAAGTTCTTGGAGATGGTGAAATAAATAAGGCAGTTACTATTAAAGCAAAAGCATTTACAAAATCTGCTAAAGAAAAAATAGAAAAAGCAGGTGGAAAAGCTATTACTCCAATTATAAAGAAAAAGGA
>CEPZ01025978.1_pt1 | contig 20608 bp, 23 predicted proteins | sample 530461 | NCBI WGS metagenome assembly CEPZ01 (sample SAMEA2620106, study PRJEB7988) | marine metagenome | isolation source: saline water (ENVO:00002010), including
ATAACCAGGAAGGAATTATTGGTTATATCTTTAATTCAGCACAATCAAGTAATAATGCCCCTTCTGCTTTAGATCTAACATATACTACAAATGATAATACCGCTGTTAGTACAACTTTATCTGCAACAGATCCTGATGGAAATAGTTTAACTTATTCAATTGTAACAAATCCCAGTAATGGTGTATTAAGTGGAACAGGTACAATTAGAACATATACTCCCAATTCTGGTTTTTCTGGAATAGATTCATATACTTATTTAGCAAACGATGGTAATGTAAATAGTAATATTGCAACTATAACAATAATTGTTAATGATATTAATGCTCCTGTAATTACAATTGTGAGTCCTCTTTCAAATCAAGAGTATGATTTTTCTGATATTTTATTTAAGATAACAACAGATGAACAAGCAATCGCATGGTTTAGTGTAGATGGAGAAACTAATGTAACAATGAGTACAACAGATAATTTAACTTTTTCTGATACTATAACTCTTTCACATGGAAAACATAGTGTTATTTTTTATGCAATTGATTCTGATGGAAATGAGGGAGCAAATAGTGTAAGTTTTTCAGTTGATACAAGAAGAGAATCAAGAGGGGATGAGGAAAGCTGGAGAGATAATTATTTATTTGAAACACTTTCTACAACAGATGATTTCTTGTTTAGTGATTTGGAAATATCAGAAGAGGTAAAAGATGATGTTAAAGAACCCTCTCAAGCACTTAATTGGATTTTTTCTTTAGTTGCGATATTATTAGTTATTATGTTAGTTGTTTTATTTGTGAAATCTTCATAAAATTAATCCTAATACCCTGGAGGCATTCCCCCTATTGAATTCATATTACCACCTTTTCCCCCAGTTGATGCAATAACATCATCTATTCTTAAAATCATTATAGCAACTTCACTTGCAGAACTTATTGCCTGGCTTTTAACTTTTAATGGTTCAATAATTCTTGCATTTAACATATTTTCAATTTTATTATTAAATAAATTTAATCCAGCATTTTTCTCTCCAGAATCATGACGAGACTTTAATTCTGTTAAAACATCTATTGGATCAATGCCTGCATTTTCTGCAAGTGTTGCAGGAATAAATTCCAAGGAAGACACAAATTCTTCAACAGCTAATTGTTCTCTTCCACTTAGAGTTTGCCCAAAATCCTTAAGTCTTTTAGCAAGTTCAATTTCAATTGCTCCTCCACCAGGAACAACTAATCCTGTTTTTAGGGAAGATGCAACAACTCCTAATCCATCTTTTAATGATCTTTCAATTTCGTCAATAATATGGTCTGTTCCACCATGGATTAAAATTGTTAATGCTTTTGGGTTTTGACATCCTTTAATATAAGTTAGACTATCTTCTCCATGTTTTATTTCTTCAACTATTTCTGCATTTCCTAATTCAGATAAATTAAGTTCTTCTAAATTACTCACAATTTTCCCCCCTGTTGCTTTAGATATTTTTTCCATATCACTTCTTGCAACTCTTTTACACGCATAAATTTTCTCTTTAGATAATAAATATTGTGCAAGTTCATCAATTCCCTTTTGACATAAAACAACATTTGCAGAACTTTCTTTAATTTTTTCAACAATATTTCTTATTGTTGTTTCTTCTCCACTGATAAAACTCTGTAATTGTTCAGGAGTTGACACAGAAATTTTTGTATCAATTTCAGGATTTTTTAATTCTATTGGAAAATCAATTAATGCAATTTTTGCATCTTGTATTTTTTTTGGCATATCATATGAAATTCTCTCCTTATCTAAAACAATTCCAGAAATTAATTTTGTATCTTTAATTCCCTCCCCTTTTAATTTTTCTATTTTAATATCATTTAAATCAACAACCCCATTATCTTCTATTTGCATAACTCCTTTTACAATAATTTCTGCAAATTCTTCTTTTGAATCTTCTGCTCCTTTTCCAGTCATTGAAGTCATTGCAATTTGTTTTAATACATCAATATTATCTGGAGTTATTTTTAATGCTATTTCATTTAATATTTCTTGAGCTTTCTTTGCAGCTATTCTATATCCTTTTGTAATAATTGTTGGATGAATTTTTTTATCTAATAATTTTTCAGCATTTTCCAAAAGTTTTCCTGCAATCATCACAACACTTGTTGTACCATCTCCAACTTCACTATCTTGAGTTTTTGCAATTTCAACCATCATTTTTGCAGCAGGATGTTCTATTTGCATTTCATCTAAGATAGTTACTCCATCATTTGTAACAATAATATCATTTGTTTGTGAAACAAGCATCTTATCCATTCCTTTTGGACCAAGAGTACTTTTAACAACTTCAGATACCATTTTTGCAGCTAAAATATTATTTCTTTGTGCATCTTTACCCATAATTCTTTGAATATCTTCGGGCATTAATACAACTGGTTTTTCTGACATATTAACTTTTCTTATTTCTCATTATTTAAAGATTGTTATAATTAAAAGTCACTATTGAGTCCTTAATAATATTTATAAGGGAAAATATTATATTAAAACCATGAAGAGGATATTAGTTGCAGATGTAATGACAAGAGAGCCATTTATAATTAAACCAGATGCAAATCTATTAGATTGTGCTAAACAAATGGTAAAAAAAAGAGTGGGAAGCCTGCTTATTGTTGATAAAAAAATACTTGTAGGATTTATATCTGAAAAAGATATTTTGTGGGCATTAGTTAAAAAATCAAAAAAGGATTTATCAAAAATAAGAGCAATTGATATTTCTCCTAGAAAAATAGCAACAATTAACCCAATTAATACAATTGAAGAAGCAATGAAAAAAATGAAAAAATTAAAACTTGAAAAACTTCCAGTAATTCATGAAAAAACACTTGTAGGAATAATTACTATAAAAGATATTTTGAATTTCCATCCTGAAGTTTACCCTGAATTAGAAGAATTTTCACAAATTAGAGAAGATGTAGAAAAATTAAAAAGAGTTAAAAAAGCAAGAGAGAAAAAAGGAAGAGATGAAGGAATTTGCGAGGAATGTGGAAACCAAGATGTGTTGTATAGATTTAATGGTATGCTTGTTTGTGATTCTTGTAAAAGTTCCAGATGATTAATTTTAGTTAAATATTTAAATAACAATTTTGTTTTACTCTTATAAAAGAGGAAATAAAATATGTCAGAAAAAGAAACAATATTTTCGAGTAAAATGGAGTATACTGGTATTTTTCCGTTTTCAGATTTTTATAATTTCTGTTATACTTGGCTTACAGATGAAACAGGATTAGATATTTCTGAAGATAAATATGAGGAAAAATTAAGCGGAGATTCAAAAATTATTGAAATTGAATGGACTGGAAAAAGAGAGGTTACTGATTATTTTAAATTTAGTTTTTCAGTTAAATTCAAGCTAACTGACCTTAAAAAAGTAGAAATAAATCAGGAAGGGAAAAAAGTAGAAACTAATAAAGGGAAGGTTAAAATTAGTGTTAAAGGAGAGCTTATAAGAGATTACAAAGGAAAATTTGAAACAACTGCCTTTAATAAATTCTTAAGGAGCATTTATGAAAAATGGGTAATCCCCTCAAGAATAGAACAATTCAAAGAAGACATCCTTAAAAATGGTGATGAATTTTTAGCACAAGCTAAAGCATATTTAGATTTAGAAGGTAAAAGATAGAACCGAAATCCTTATATATAATTTATTTTTATTTTGAGAATGAAAAAAACACTTATTTTATTATTAATTATATTATTAATTTTTCCATCAGTTTTAGCAATAAATTTAAAAGTTGAAAAACCAGAGTCAAATGAGGTTATAATTGCAGGAATTAATAAACCAGCGGTATATGATTTAGAAATAACTAATCTTGAATTAACAGATAATTTTAGATTTGATAATTTATTAGGATTTAGTATGTTTCCTATTGGAACTGTCCAAATTAATACTGGAGAAACAAAAAAAATACAACTAATAATTTATCCTAGAGAAAACTTTAATTATCGAGGATTTTATAATTTTCAATATAGTATTATGGGGCAAGATTCATCTAAAATAGAAGAAGAAATAATAATAAAGATAATAGATTTAGAAGATGCATTTGAAGTAGGTTCTGGAGAAATTGATCCTGAATCAAACTCTCTAGAAATATATATTCATAATAAGGAAAATTTTGATTTTGAAGAGATAAATGTAGAATTTTCCTCTGTTTTTTTTAATATTGAAAAAAACTTTAGTCTTGGACCAAATGAAAGAAAAAATTTTAATGTACAGCTAAATAAAGATGATTTTAAAAAATTAATGGCGGGATTTTATACTTTAAAAGCAAAAGTTGTTGCAGAAGATGAGAAAACAAATATAGAAGGAATAATAAAATTTATTGAAAAAGATATTGTAACAACTACAAAAAAAGATTATGGGTTTATTATTAATACAAATATAATAGAAAAAACAAACAAAGGGAATATTATTACAAAATCAGAAACAGTAATAAAAAAGAATATTATTTCAAGATTATTTACAAGTTTTAATCCAGAACCAGATCTTGTTGAAAGAGAGGGATTTAATATTTATTATACTTGGAGTACAGAGATACAACCAGGGGAGAAATCAGAAATTATTATAAAAACTAATTGGTTATTTCCCTTACTTGTAATTTTATTTATTGTTGCAATAGTTATACTCGTAAAACAGTTTTCAGGAACACATTTAAATATAAGAAAAAAAGTTTCTTTTGTTAAAGCTAAAGGTGGAGAGTTTGCACTTAAAGTAACTCTTTTTGTACATGCTAAAAAATATGTTGAAAGAGTAAATATTATAGACAGACTTCCCAGTTTAGTAAAAATCTATGAAAGATTTGGGGGAGATCAACCCTCAAGAATAAATGAGAAAAATAAGAGAATAGAATGGGATTTTGAAAAATTAGAAGAAGGAGAAACAAGAATAATTTCATATATAATCTATTCTAAAATAGGAGTACTTGGAAAATTTGCATTACCTTCAGCAACAGCTGTTTATGAAAGAGACGGAGAAATTCATGAAGCTGAATCAAATAGAGCTTTTTTTATAGCAGAACAGCGTAAAAAGGAAGTTGAAGAAGAATAAGAACTTTTAAAAATTAAATAATTCTATTTATCTTATCCCTCCCATAGCTCAGTGGTTAGAGCGCTTGGCTGTAGATATTAATCTAAGGTGGATATTCCAATTTGTGGAAACTCAGAAATTAAAGATTTCTGGGACTTCAACTCTCATAAGATTGAAGTTTAAATGAAACCCCAAAAGTCAAGAAGCAGTACCCGAGAGATCCCCGGTTCGAATCCGGGTGGGAGGATTTATAATTAAAAAGTATTTAATATGATTCTCTATAGAAATCTTTAAAAACTAACTTTCTTTTAAAAAAGCAAGTCATAAAATGGCTAAAAAAATGAGGTTAAACAATGGGTGAAGATTTAAAAGAAATCTTTGATGAAGAGGAAGATGAAATAGATCATGAGATTGATGATTTAGATCTTGATGATTAAAATTCCAAAACTTTTTTTCTATTTCTTTATTTCCTTATTTCTAAAATAATTTTATTATTTTCTTTTTCTATTTCATTAAAACTAGAATTAATAAAAAGTTCTAATTCCTGAATATTTATTTTTGGAACCCAAATATTGCTAAATGAGATTAATCTTCCAGAACCAATTTTTATAGAATCTAAATCAATCTCTTTTATAATTTTCTTATTAGAAGATACTATAATTGTAGTCCTTTCAGAATCTTTAAGTCCATTATTTATAATACTTATATTTAAATCCAGATATTTTCCATGCATTACTGCAGATATATTTTCAAGAGATAAATCAGAATAACTTGGTGTGGAATAAAGTTCATTTATTAATTTAATTGTATCTTTCCCAATTTCTTGATTACATCTACTAATGTTGTACATAATATTTTTGATATTACTAGAATGATCAAATCCCAATGTATGTAAAAGTTCATGAATTTCTACATTTGGTTTTGGGCATAAGGTTTTTTTTATTAATAAAATACTTCCATGAGAGATAACATTAAATCTCTCTGTTTTAGTTATATTTGTTGGTCCTCCTTCTCCTGCAATAAATAATCCTTTTTCAATCTTATTTTTACTATCACAGGTAATAGATATTTCTTCATTAAAATCGACTGAATAAAATTCTAAGATAGTTTCATTTGAGATTATTTCAATTGCTCTTTTCATATTATCTTCTTTTTGTAATGGGCAATCATAAATATTGTAACTAATTCTTGAATCAGGATATCTCATATTATCATAAAATTGCATATTTCCAATTATAGAATCATTCATATTAAAATTAGAATTCTTGGATTTTACTCCAAATTCAATTGTTCTTATTGGAATAAACCAGTAAAGAATAAGTAAAGAAACAGCAAAAAGAATAAATAAAAAACTAAAAAATTTTGTCCACCCCATATTAGTGAACTATAAATAAGATATATAAAATTATTGATAATAAAAAAAAGAAAAAATAAAGGATTAAATCTATTCAGAAGCTGATTCTTCAGATTCACTAGCTTCTTTAGGAGCTTCTTCTGATTCACTTGAAGATTCTTCTGGTGTTTCAGTAGCTTCCTCTGTTTTATTTTCTTGTTCGTTTTCTTCCATCTTTTTTAACCTCACTATTTAATTTAAGTAAAAAGAGGAAATCTGCATTTCTTTTAAAACTTTTGTCCCACTTTAAAGCGACATTTTAGAGGCCGAAATGTTTTTATATTAGAGATTATTAATGAGAAAAGTGTTAATTTATTTTTCTATATTTAATTGAAATCATGTAAAACAAAGATGCAAGTGAAATTCCTGCTGTATCTAAAAGAATATCAGAAATAGAAAAGTGTCTTCCTGGAACAAAAAACTGATGAGATTCATCTAAAATCCCATATATTATTGATATTATAAACACTAAAAAAATAAGATTCTTTTTTTCACCTTTAATTGAAGAAATTGATAAAAATAATGCAAAGAAAAAAAAGGCAGTAATATGGTAGAATATAGAATTTAGATTACTCCCACCAGAGCCAGAATCAAAAGTTATTGATGAAATATAAAAGATAATTATTGCAATTATAATTGTAATTATCCATGAAATCTTATTATATTTTTCAAACCAGGATATCATAATTATTCATTAAATTATAAGCTTTTAAGTTTTATTGAGATTAAAATGCCTTCTTCTTTCTGAAACTACTATGTCTCTTAGATCGATTATTTCTAATAAATCCCCTTATATTTCTTTTTCCTGCATGAGGATCTATTCTTACAACTTCTACAAAAGGTAATTCTTCTCGTTCAATTTTAATAGATCTATCTTCTAAAACATTTGAAAAATTTTCATAATCTCTGCTACATAAAATACTTACTGCTTTACCTTCTTTTCCAGCTCTTGCAGTTCTTCCAATTCTATGAATATAATCTTTACTTGAGGTAGAAATATCATAATTGTAAACATGACTTACTCCTTTTATATCTAATCCTCTTGCTGCAACATCTGTACAAATAAGAACCTTAATACCTTTATCACGAAACTGATCTAAAACCCTTAGTCTATTATTCTGTGAAAGCCCTCCATGAATTACTTTTGAATGAATTCCTAATCTTAGAAGATTACTTGCAACAAAATCAACATTTCTTCTTGTATTACAAAACACCATTACTAAATCAGATTTATCTTTCTTTAACAAATGAACAAGCAATGAAAATTTTATCTGAGTTGGAACATCATAAAAAATTTGTTTTAGTTTTGAGGTGTCTACATATGAATTAACAGAAATTTCTTTTGCATCTTTGGTATATTTTTTTGCTAAATGATCCGCATTTGAAGATATTGTTGCTGAAAATAGCATTGTCTGTCTTATTTTTGAGCAATCTTTTATAATTTTTTCAACATCTATATAAAAGCCCATATCAAACATCTTATCAACTTCATCAAGTACAAGGAATTTAATATGATTTAATCTTAATGTTTTTCTATTTATATGATCAAGAATTCTTCCAGGAGTTCCAACAACAACATCAGTTTTCGATAATTTTCTTATTTGTGTTTCAATATTCACCCCACCATATATTGCTAAAACATTTAGTTTATTTTTTGAGAATTTTTTTATTGCATTTGCAACCTGTTCTGCTAGTTCTCTTGTTGGTGTTAAAATTAATGCCTGAACATTTTTATTTGGATTTAGTTTTTCTATGATTGGAGCAGAAAATACTAATGTTTTTCCACTTCCTGTAAAAGACCCGGCAATTATATCCTTACCAGTTAAGGCTATTGGAATTGCTTTTTCTTGAATTTCTGTTGGTTCTGTAAAACCGAATTCTTCTATTACTTTTAATAATTCTTTACTTAATTTAAGTTCTTCAAATTTGTTCATTTTTTGTATTAATAAAATATCAAGAAATCTCTTCTTGAGTTACAAGCCCTTTTGGACATTGCCCAAGAACTTACACATTAATATAATAATGTTGAGAAATTACTTTAAAAGGTCTTTGGTTAATGTTAGAAAAGGTTAAGTAGCAATTAATTTATTAGATTATATGAGTAAAAAAGTAAATATAACATGTAAAAGTTGTGGGAAGGAAGTAGAAGTAATTCAAGGTCCAAAGTTTAAAAGAAAATATTGTGATCCTTGTTCAGCTAAAAATAAAAAAGAATGGAAAGAGTGGGAAGAAAATAGATGGAAAATAACAGTTGATGATTGTGAAGATGATGATTAGGAAAACCAATCTAATTTTTCTTTCTTAGGAAGCTTTTTTATTTGATATTCAGCTTTAAAAGCATCTGACTTATTTTTGCAAGGTGCTACAACTATTAACTTTTTGAAACCTTTTTGATAAACATATTTACTTCCTTTTCCTTTTGTGTGAGTTTTCATTCTTTTATCCAGGTCATTAGTCACACCAGTATAATAAGAACCATCCTTACATTCAAGAACATATACACACCATTGTTTTTCCATTTTATCATATATTAATTCGTCATGGACGATAAGGTAAAAGATGGCATTGGAAGAATATAAAAAGGTGAAAAACCGAAATTCTCCACCTCTATCTAACCGAAGTTAGACAATTATTCAAGGAAAACACTATTTTTAAACCTTTTTATTAATGATATATCTAGACAAAACCTTCAATTCTTTTTTTGATACAAAATTCCTATTGGAATTTTTCCTTTTTTAGAATTATAATTCCATTCATCTGCAAATACCATTGCTTTTTTCATATTTGGTTTATTGTTATTGATTTTATACATTATTTTATCAAGATTATTCATTTCTAAATTAAATACTAAACAATTTTGTATAATTTCAACAAAAGAAAATCCTTTATGTTTTATTGCCTGTTTTAATATTTGAGAAGTGTGAACTACATCTCTTGCATTACATCTGGCAACAAAACCCACTCCACTAGCAAGTGCAAGTTTAATTGGATTAAGAGGCATATTCAGTTCTCCTAATGGCTGTGCTTTATTCTTATAACCCTGTTGGGAGGTTGGAGTTGCTTGTCCTGTTGTTAATGAAAAAGACTGATTGTCATGAACAACTAAGGTTAAATTTGTATTATATCTTCCTGAATGAATAAAATGAGCCATGCCTTCTGAATAAGTATCTCCATCTCCTGCAAAACCTAAAACAGTAAGATCTGGATTAGATAATTTTATTCCTAAAGACGTTGGCAGAACTCTTCCATGTAAACCATAAATCCCACTTGTGTTTAAATAATCAAATATTTTTCCATGACATCCAATTCCTGTAACAATTGCAATCTTTTTTCTATCAATATTTGATACTGCTTTTTTAACTGCATCTAAGATCATAAAATTTGGACATCCGGGACACCATGTTATTTTATTTTTTGTATCAAGTTTATTTATTTTTTGAGTCATTTTATCTTTAAAATTTCTTTTTTTAATTCATTTGATATAAAAGGTCTGCCATTATATTTTAAAATTCTGTTTTTAATTTTAAAGCCTGTTTTTTCACGAATAAGTCTTCCAAGCTGACCTGTTAGATTATTTTCAATTAAAATAATCTTATTTGCTTTTTTTATCTCCTCAATTATTTTATTTGACATTGGTTTAAAGTAGAGAACCTGAAGAAATTTATACTTGCCTCCTTTTTCAATTGAACCATCAATTGCATCTAATGCATCTAAAATTACTGTTTTTGTTGAACCCCAACTAATAATAAGATTTTTAGAATTTTTATTTCCATAAATTTTAATCATTTCAAATTTTTTGCACTCTTTTTTAATTGCTTCATATTTTGCAATTCTTTTTTCTGCATTCTTTTTTGTTATTTCTGCTAATTCAGTTGTATTTCCAAATTCATCATGTTCATAGCTATTAGATTTAACAATATCTCTTCCAGGAATTTTTCTCTTTATATTTACTTTTAAGATTTTATTTGGTTTTCTATTAAAACTAAATTCAGATTCTGCAAGATGTTTGTCAGAAAGAATTATGGAAAGAGAATTAAATTTTTCAGCTAAATAAAGAGCTTCGTTTGTTTTTTCTATTGCTTCTATTGGATCTCCTGGAGCAATAACTACTCTTGGGAATTCGCCATGACCTGCTCTTAGTGCTATATTTAAATCTGCCTGACTTGTATATGTCGGAACTCCTGTTCCAGGGCCAGATCTAGATGCAAGATAAATAGTTAGAGGGATTTCACTTTGTCCCTGAAAACTTAGTGCTTCTGACATTAAATCAAATCCTCCACCCGATGTTCCTATCATCACTTTTGACCCTGCAAAACTAGCACCAAGAGCTGCATTTGCAACTGCAATTTCACTTTCAGGTTGAAAAACAATTAGTTTGTTTTTTTCTTTTAATTGTTCTGCAGCTAATTCATGCATCACCCCTGTTGAAGGAGTCATTGGATATGCAAAGTAAATGTCAATTCCAGAATTTACTGCTCCTTTAGTAATTGCTTCTGAACCAGACATAATTGTAATTTTATTATTTAATTTTTTTAAATCAAATTTTTTCTTTCCAAAATCATAACCTTTTTTTGCTGCAGAAATAGAATCTTTATTATTTTTAAATTGATTTTTTATCTCTTTAATAAGAATTTTTTCTTCTATTCCAATACTTTTAATTAATTCACCAGCTAAAGCAACATTCATATTAATTCCTAAGTCTTTGAATTTTTCATGAGAAAATATAAGTCCATCTTTTTTTAGATTTTTTCTATGGTCTTTAAGAATAATTTCATCTATTGAAATAATTATATCTAATTTTGTATCATTACTTCCAATTCTTTTATCTGAAACACTTAAAATATTAAAATTTTGTCCTCCTCGAATTATAGATGGATAATCTTTATAATTAAAAACAAAATATCCTTGATTAGTTAGAATTTTTGAGATTACTTTAGAAATTTTATTAATTCCTTGTCCAGCTTTTCCGCCAATTAAAATATTTAATTTCATTTTCACCTAATCTTTTATAAAGAAATATTATATTTAAATCTTCTTAAAAATCCGCGTTTTAATTTTATTTACACTCTGAGGATTAATTAAAGTTTGGAGGCCTTTTGGCTTTTCATTTACAAGAATACTTTTAAGTATTCTTCTCATAATTTTTCCACTCCTTGTTTTAGGCAAATCTTCAACAAAATAAATTTTTGCTAAGCGAGCAGTAGGCCCTATTTTTTTATCAACGTGTTTTATTATTTGTTTTTCTAGTGCTAGGGAAGGTTTGTTGGATTTTAAGATAACAAAAGCAATTGGCACCTGCCCTTTTATTTTATCTGGAATTGGAATAATTGCAGATTCATTAACTAATTTATGTTCATTTATTGCATTTTCTAATTCTGCTGTTGCTAATCTATGCCCTGCAACTTTCATTACATCATCTGTTCTTCCTGTTAATCTTATTAAGTTTGATTTAACATAAGCTCCATCACTTGTATCATATTTATTTTTGAATCTTTTCCAGTATGTATCAATATATTTCTTATGATTTCTATAAATTCCATGCAACATTCCAGGTGCAAATGGACTTAATTGTACAAGAGAACCTGTCTTTCCTGATTTTACTTGTTTGCCTTTTTCATTTACAATTATATGTCTTGTCCCTGGAAAACTTTTCCCTGCAACAGTTGGAATAAATGGACCTATTCCAGGTAAAGCATTTATCAAAGTTCCTCCTGTTTCTGTTTGCCACCAAGTATCAATTATAGGACATCTATTCTTTCCTATTTTTCTAAAATACCACATCCAAGCATTTTTATCTATTGGTTCACCAACTGTTCCAAGAATTTTTAAACTTGAAAATATATGATTTTTAAGATATTTGTCGCCTGCTTTCATAAACATTCTAATTGCTGTTGGGGCTGTATAAAAAACATTAACTTTATTTTGATTAATAATTTTCCACCACCTTGAAAAATTAGGAAAATCAGGAGCACCTTCATAAATTAAGGTAGTTCCTCCATTTAAAAGTGGGCCATAAAAAGCATATGTATGTCCAGTAATCCATCCAATATCAGCAGTACACCACATAATATCATTATCTCTTAAATTAAAATTCCATTTTGTTGTTAAGTAAGCTTGAGTTGCATAACCTCCTGTATCATGAACAATTCCTTTAGGCATTCCAGTTGTTCCACTAGTGTATAAAATAAATAAAGGATCTTCAGAATTCATTATCTCTGGTTTGTAATAGGAGTTTTCTTTTTTTATTTCTTTTTCAAAATTTAAGAATTTTTTTCCAGAAATTCTTTTTCTAAGTCGAGTTACAACAATCACTTTTTTCACACTTGTTTTAATAATTGCCTGTTTTGCTTTTTTAAGTAAATCTTCCTTTTCTCCTTTTCTATAATATTCATCTGCGGTAATAAGTAGTTTAGATTTACCATCTTTAATTCGTGCTTGTAAAGCATCTGCTGAAAAAGCAGAAAAAACAACTGAATGAATAGCACCAAGTCTTGTGCATGCAAGCATTGCAATTAAAGCTTCAGGAATCATGGGAAGATAAATCGCAACAACATCTCCTTTTTTTACACCTTGTTTTTTTAAGACATTTGCGAATTTGTTAACTTTTTCATAAATTTGTTTGTAGGTTAGTTTAATTGGTTTTTCTTTAGTTGGTTCAGGAATCCAAATTAAAGCAACCTTGTCACTTTTGTTTTTTAAATGTCTGTCAATACAATTATAAGAAAAATTTAATTTGCCTCCTTTAAACCACCAAAAATAAGGCAGTTTTTGTTCATATGTTTTTTTCCAAGACTTTTCCCATGTTATTCCTTCTTTTGCTAATTTTTCCCAAAACTTAATTGGATTTTTATCAGCTTCTTTATAGATTTTAGAATCATTAATCCAAGCAATTTTTTTCATTTCTTTGCTCGGCCAGAATTTTCCAGATTTTTTTATAACATATTTAGTCATTTAATAAAATGTTTTTCATCTTTAATTCCTTTATCCCAGAGCATCTTTGTGTATCCAGTATTATCAACTTGATTTTTATTTATCTTAAGTTCTCTTAAAACACCGTAAATTTTTTTCTTTGCTTTTTTTATCTCTCTAGGTTTTGCAAGATATTCTATTTCCATAAAATAACCTAGATGTTTTATTTTATTTATTTCTATTACAATTTTCTTGTCTTTTTTATGAAGGTAGCTTTCAGTTGTTTTAATTTTTTTCATCCACTCAACAAAACCTAAGTCTTTAATTAAAGCTAAGAAATTTTTTGTTTCATTAATAATAAACTCAAATTCTTCTTTTACAACAATTTCTTTTGTCCAAAAGTTTTTTCTCCATTTTTTAAAATTAACAACAAATTCTTTTTTATTATCCCTTATTCTAAATGCTTTTTTAGGATAACCATGTTTTCTAAACTTTTCATTTAATGCAAAATAATCATCGCCACGAGATTCTTTTTTTTCAAAATTAGCAATTTTTTTAATTTTCTTTCTTAATTCATTCACATCATTAATTCTTACTTTTGTTTCAACTTCTAAAAACATTTGATTTTCCTCTTTTATATAAATAGAAAGGCAATATTTATAAAAGTATAGAAAATTAAATTTATTTTCTCTCTTTTTTATCCAAGAAAATAACACTAATTCTAATTAAAAGAACAATTATGATAAATGAGATAGTAACAAGTGTCCCTGGGGGAAATAGAGGTTCTAGTGTTTTTACCCAATTTATCCATCCAGGAATTTTCCCTAAAAAGAGTATATGAAATGCAGCAAGGATAAATGCCAAGTATGCTAATCTTTGAATGAATATCCATTTTTTATAACTAAGTTTTTTCATTAAATAATTATTAGATATAAAAGCTACAATTACTAAAGTGATTAGACTTAATATCCCAAAAACAACCGCAATTGGATTTTCTATAAACCATGTTCTTGGGAATTTATCTTGTAAAAAGAAATAAACAATAACTATATGAATTAAAGCAAAGAAAAAACCTAATAATCCTATTTCTTTTCTGTATTTTACTTTTTCCTTAAAGAAGGTAAAGAATTTTGCAAGAGATCCTAAAAGAAAAGAAATTCCTATTAAAAACACTGCACTTATTGCAACTGCTTTATTTGCAAGAAACAGAAAACTTATATCATTTGGAGAAAATGGATTTATAATTCCTCTTCTTATATAGTGATAATAGAGAAATGCAAAAAATAATATTGCACCTATTGCAAATGCAACAAACCAATCTGATTCTCTTTTAATATATTTGTTTATTTTATCTTCAAAATCTGATACTTCTTTTGTAAATTTTGATATTCTTTTTTTCATAATCTATTTAAGAAATTTACTTATTTAAATTTATTATTTAATCTAAATCTTTGTGAATTTTATCTTGACTTTTTCAACAATATCTTTTATAAAGGAATATTTATATATACTCTTGATTTTTATATCAAGAGAATAAAAAAGAGAAGATGATAATAACATTTGCACATTATAAAGGGGGAACTGGAAAGACAAGCAGTTGTATTAGTGTAGCTGGACATTTAGCAAAACAAGATAAAAAAGTTTTAGTTGTTGATTTAGATCCTCAAGGAAATGCAACTTCTGGTTTAGGAATTGATAAGAATTCTTTACAGGGAAATATGTATCATGTAATGAATGGAGAAAAAAAATATTAAGCATATTATTTTAAATACAAATATAGAAAAATTACATCTTGCTCCGACTAATCATGAACTGGGAAGAACAAATTTAATCGCCTATAAGAGAAAATCAGATGCTATGATTTTAAAAAGGTCCTTAACGACATTAAAAAAAATTATGATTTTATTTTAATTGATACCCCTCCTGTTCATGGGCATTTTATTGTCAATGGTATGGCAGCTGCAGACAAAGTTATTGTTGTTCTTGATCCAGGAATTTTTGCTTTAGAAGGGCTTTCTACATTACAGCATTCATTTGGTGATTTTTTCAAAAGATTAGGTTTGAACCTAAATATTGATATTTTTTTAATAACTAAATGTCAGGATTCTGTTCTTCCTTGGAGAAAAAAATATGCTGAAGAAGTTAAAGAAGATATTGAAGGAAATTTTAAGAAAAAAGTTTTTAAAATTCCATATTCAGAACATATTTATGAGACACATGCTAAAGGTGTACCTATTTCACATTATAAACCAAAAAGCAGTATTGGAAAAGTCTATAAAGAAGTTGCAGATAAATATTTAGATTTAACTAAAAATAAAACAAGAACATCTTTAATTATAAATAAAAATAATAATTCAAAATATTTGGATTTAGGTAAAAAGAAGGATGTAAATTTAATTAAAAAAACTCAGGAAGATAGATTTAAGAAAAATATTATATCTAAGTTAGTTTATAATATTAGAATTAGTAAATACAAAGAAAAATTTCAAAAAATTAAGCAAGAATTGCCTGTTCTTGAAAAAATCTTAGAAAAAATAAAAAAGAACGTTAAAGAAATCGCAAGTAAAAAATAAATAATTATATTAATTAAAATTTATTTATAAATACGCCCCGACCGAGAATCGAACTCGGATATCCAGCGCGACAGGCTAGTGTCATAGCCATTAGACCATCGAGGCATAATTATCATTATAAAAATCAATTTTTAAATCTTACTAAATAGAAAATTAAAGCAGTTTATTATATATTAATGCAAATATCCATATAAGAATAAATCCATCAATAAAACTATATATTGCACCTAATATTGCTCCTAAAAATGAGACTCCATAACCAAGACTTCCATAAGCTTCTGCAATTAATGATGTCCATCCTGTAAGTCCTCCAAACAATCCTAAAACTCCCATAATTGTTGTAAAGAATACACAGATTGCTGTTGTTATTCCTCCAGCTACACCAAACTTAACTGCATTTAATTTCGCTTCTTTTGGTTTTCTAAATACATTAAAGTTAAATTTTTTCCTTGCCATTTTTACCTCCTTTCAAAACCTCTTTTTACCCATTTCCAATTTTCTTTTTCCCATTCATATATTTCCATAAAACTTTTGGGATTTTTATTGATCCATCTTTTTGTTGATTATTTTCCAAAATAGCAATAAGCACACGTGAAGTTGCAATAACAGTATTATTTAATGTATGGGCAAAATATCTTTTACCTTTATCTTCTATTTTTATATTTAATCTTCTTGCCTGAGCTTCTTCCATATTTGTCAAAGAACCTATTTCACAATAATCTTTTAATTTCGGACTCCAGGCTTCTAAATCACACCCTTTTGCCTTTAAATCAGCTAAATCTCCTGAACAACTTTCAAAAACTCTAATAGGGATTTCTAAAGCTTTAAGTAAATCAATAGAATATTTTAGCATTTTATCATACAATTTATATGAATCATTTGGCTCACATATAATAACCATCTCTTGTTTATTGAACTGATGTGTTCTATAAATTCCTTTTTCATCAATACCATGACTCCCAATTTCTTTTCTAAAACACATACTATATGCTGTTTGTTTAATTGGAAGATTTTTCTTATTAATTGTTTGATTTATGAATTGTCCAATTAAAGGATGTTCTGAAGTTGCAATAAGATACAAATCTTCTCCTTCAATTTTATAAGACATTTGATTTATTTCTTCAGTTGAATAAACACTATCAAGTATTTTCTTTTTTATCATTAATGGAGGTTCTATATATTGAAATCCCTGTTTAATCATAAAATCCCTTGAGAAATTAATTAAAGCCATATTTAATATTGCTAAATCACCTAAAAGATAATAAAATCCTTTTCCAGAAACTTTTGCAGAATTAGTAAAATCAAGTAGTTTTAATTTTTCTCCTAATTCTATATGATTTTTAATTTTAAAATTAAATTTTTTAGGTTTTCCTATTTTTTTAATTTCAATATTTTTAGATTCATCTTTTCCTATTGGAACAGATTTATGAATTATATTTGGAATTTGATTCATAATTTGTTTTATTTCTAAAGATAGCTTTTTTGATATAACTTCAATTTTAGCTATTTTTTTTGGAATATTTTTTGCTTTATTTATTTCTTTTTTAGCGTCTTTTTTTTCTTTTTTTAATTCATTAATTTTTTTTGAAATCTTATTTCTTTGACTTCTTAAATTATCTTCTTCATATTTTAATTTTCTCCATTCAATATCTAATTTTTTTACTTTATCTACAAGTGGAAGTTTTTCATTTTGAAATTTCTTTTTTATATTTTCTTTTACTAATTTTGGATTTTCTCTAATTAGTTTTATATCAATCATAAAATGAATAAAGAAATATTGTATTTAAATTTATTGAAACAAACTTTTAAAAACAATAATTACCAAATTAATATATGGGGGTGATAGATACTTTTAGTACAAGTTTTTTAGAAACATATAATTCATTTATATCAACATTACCATTTTTCGCCCAAAAATTTATCAACTTATTTTTAATAGTTTTATTAATTGTTATTTATTCTATTTTTATCTGGAAATTTTATAGATTTATTGCTAAGAAAAATATTATTGAATTAAGTCTTAATAAATATAACAAGGCAGAACATCCTTTACTTGCAAAACTACTTGCAGGAATTTTTTATTTTATAGAATATATTTTAATTTTGCCATTTTTAATCTTTTTTTGGTTTTCAATATTTACAATTTTTCTAATATTTTTAACTGAAAATTTAGCAATTGAGAATCTTTTAATCATTTCAGCAATAATAATCGCATCAATTAGAATGGTTTCTTATTATAATGAAGATTTATCTAGAGATTTAGCAAAACTATTACCTTTTACACTTCTTGCAATTTCAATAATTAATCCTAAATTTTTTGATATAAATAGAATATTCAATAATTTTTCTGAAATTCTCGGATTTTTTAATGAAATAATTATTTATCTTGCATTTATAATAATTTTAGAAATTATCTTAAGATTTTTTGATTTTATTTTCTCTCTATTTGGAATAGAAGATACTCCAAAGATCAAAGAAGGATAATTATCTTAATCCTTCTCAACTTCAGGATGCTCTTGACCTTTTTTCATTCTTTCTATAAGCAGTTTTATATGTTTATTTTTTTCTTCCTTGTATTTTTCCTTATTTATCTTTGATTCTCCAATCATCTTTGAAATATATTCACCACCTAAAAAATGAGGAGTTAAAACATAACTTGCTCCTTTTTTATATAAATCTAAAGCATCTCCAATTTGATGAGCTCTTACAATAATTACTGCATTAGGATTAACTTCCCTTATTGTTTCTATTAAAAGTTCATTAGTTTCAAAATCAGGAATTGTTGAGACTGCTAATTGTATTTTATCTAAAGGCAATTCTTCTAAAAAGTCTGAATCATAAGCATCTCCATAAAGACAGGGAATTCTTATTTTTGTTAGATTAGAAATTGTATCTGGATTAAAATCAACAAGAAGATAATTCTTTTTTATTTTTTTAAAAGACCTTAAAATACCAAAGCCGATTCTATTATATCCAAAGAGGATTGCATCATATTTCTTTTTAAATTTCCTTTCTTTTCTTATTTTTTTTCTTTCAAAAATAGAAACAACATTAGACATTTTTTTATAAAATTCACCAGAATAAATTATCATATATGTTGAAAGAGTAATTGTAATTATTCCTGTTAAAGTTAATGTTGATAAAACCTCCTGAGATATATGTCCCATAGTTAAACCTAGTGTTAAAACAATTAAAGAAAATTCTGAAATTTGCCCGAGAGTTGTTCCAACTAAAAAATTATTTCTCTTTGTATATCCAAACATCATCATTAAAGTTATTAAAATTAATGGTTTAAATAATAAAGCAAGAACTGATAATATTAATGCATTAACAATAATAGAACTTATACTTGAAACTTGAATATTTAGTCCTAAAATTATAAAAAATATTACTAGAAAAAAATCTCTCAATGGTCTTATTTTAGAACTTATTTCTATACTATATGGTGAAATAGATAAAACAACTCCTGCAAGTAAAGCTCCAATTTCAATTGAAAAACCAAAATAACTAAATAATGCTGCAATTAAAAAACACCAGGTAATTGAAAATAAAAATAATAATTCCTGAGATCTTGCAATATTTTTAGTAATTCTTGGAAGAATAAAAAATCCAATAAAAAATAAAATTAAAATTAATATACCTCCTGTTAGTAATCCTCTTACTGCAAAAGAACTAAAACTAGCTCCATTAGATAATGAAGAAATAAACATTAAAACAGCAATTGCAACTAAATCCTGTATAATTAAAATGCCAATTGAAATTTTCCCATAAAGAGAGTCAAGTTGTTTTTTATCTGAAAGTAATTTCATTATAATAATTGTACTGCTAAATGCTAGAGCAATACCAATATATGAAGAAGTAACTAAATTGTATCCTAATAATCTAGATGAAACTAAAAAACCTAATAGAAATGTTAAAATAATTTGAGCTAAACCTATTAATAAGGCAGAAGTTCCAATTTCTTTTATTACTTTGGGATTCATATGCAATCCAACAATAAATAATAGAAAAGCAATCCCAAAATCAGAGAATATACTTATAATTTCTTTTGATGCACCAAATGAAATAATAAAAGGACTAATAATTATCCCAGTAATAATATAACCAATAATAATTGGCTGATTAAATGCTCTAACTATATATGATACTACAAATGCTGTAAAAAGAATAATTGCTAGCTGAATAAATACTAATTCCATTTTCCTCTTTTATTATATTAAACAAAAAAGGTATAAAAAGGTTTTTAAGAAATGAATTTAATTATTATGAAATACAATAAACTTGTTAGAGATAAAATCCCTGAGATAATCAAAAGTAATGGAGAAATTCCAATCACACATATTGCATCTGATGAAGAATATCTCAAAAACTTAAAGCAAAACTTCAAGAAGAAGTTGACGAATTTTTAGAGAATTCAAATGAAAAAGAACTTGTTGATATCTTAGAAGTTGTTTATGCGTTATGTGATTTATATAAAATTGATAAGGGCGGATTAGAACAACTCCGAAGAACAAAAGCAGAAAAAAGAGGAGAATTTAATGGTAAAATAATTCTTGATGAAATTAAAGAATAAACTAATTCGTGAATCAAAAGGATATTAGGATAAAAAGCCTAAATTTCCTTAACCTCAACATTTTTAAACTATTTTTCAAATTTTAATGTATGTCAAAAGTAAGAATAAA
>CEPZ01070031.1_pt1 | contig 20586 bp, 21 predicted proteins | sample 530461 | NCBI WGS metagenome assembly CEPZ01 (sample SAMEA2620106, study PRJEB7988) | marine metagenome | isolation source: saline water (ENVO:00002010), including
TATGCTGTCCAAACAGCTGTCCAAACAGCTGTCCAAACACCAAATTTTGACCAATTTTCAATAACTGAAAGAGCAATTCTTTGGCTTCTTTTAAATTCAGACATGAAATTAAGTTATGATGATTTAGCAGCAATGCTTGGTAAAGAGAGATCTACTATTAGAGGTCAAATAAATTCAATAAAACAAAAAGTTAAAGGGTTAATAGAGGAAGTAATTGAAAAAAGTGGTAAAAAGAGACTATTTATCCCGGAAAATATGAAAGAAAAACTATTAAAAAAGTCAAAAGTGAGTGTTAAATCCCTTAAAAAAACCAAAAAAAGGTGAAAAACCCCCTATAATAGGTAAGAAAGTGAGTGTTAATTAAATAAAAATAGTACCTAAAAATAGAGAAATGAGAGTTGTTATAGGTAAAAACGTAGTGGGTAAAAAAATAAATAGTAGAAAATAACAAATATAGTCCTATACTTATTCGGTAAGGCGTTTAAGTCTAATATCCATATCTTTAAAGCTCTCTGAGTTGTAAAATAGTTGGTAATGTTGCTATTTTTCTTAGATTTTTAGATATTTTTAACTGAATATTCTTATTATTAATCTTGTTTTTTTCAATAGGAATGCCTTTTTTAATAAGTCTTCCAACATAATCTCTAATAGAACTTTCACTTAAATTAAGATGTTGTGATAAACTCTTATAATCAGAATATTCTCTTTCTTCTTCTAATTGATATATTGCAGAAAATATCAATAATTCTTGATCTGTAATTCTTTTAAATTTAAGCCTAATTTCTCTTTTTATATTATCTAATGAATTAAGTATATCCGCAGCATTATCAATTGAATTTTCCCCAAATTTATCTGTTTTCCCCCCATATGTGTCTGTCTGTCTGTCTGTCTGTCTGTCTGTCTGTCTGTCTGTCGAAGCCCCATGGTTTCCAATGGAAATACCCATATTTTGGTTGTTTAAGCCTTCTAAAGGTAAATTATGTGTCGAAGCATGTGTCGAAGGTGTTGAAATATAGTGTTTATCTGTCGAATCTAAATGATCTGTTTTTTTGTCTATTTCAACTATCTTTTCTACAATTTCTATTAAATTTAATCTTAAAAAATTTATTTCTTCTCTTAAAGAATTTATATCTTGTTTTACTTTTTCAAATGACTCTTTTAAATAATCCATATAAAATTAAAAATTAAAGAGTATAAAAAGTTTAAGATTATATAGATTGGACCAATCCTTCTGCTGATTGGCTGTTTTTATAGGCTAGATAGGTTACATTGCTTAATTTCCATCTAGACCTTCTCTTATAAGAAATTCCTTTGGGGTTTTTTTTAATCTCTATTATTAATTTTTTATCTCTTAATTCTAATAAAAGGTTCTTAACAAATTCTTCATCACGTGCAATTTCTCTTGAAATTTCGGATGTAAAAAAAGATTTTGGAGTCTCTAAATAAAGAAATGCTAAAATTTGTTCAGAAATCTTCTCTCTTTTTATTTTAGATATTTTCATGAATTAAAAAACAAATGGTTTTTTTTAAAGGTTCTTAATTCAAAATTATTCTTTTTTTTCTTGTTGATTAGAAACTCTTGGTAAATTAATATGTGGAGGTAAATTCATCTCATCTTCTAGTTGTAATGATTTTATAGTAGATCTTCTTAAAATAATATTAAATAGAGCCATTCTAAATCCTTCTGGTATTTTTTTATCTTTCCATTGTTTTATAATATCTTTTAAGATTTTAGGGGCTGTTGTAAGAAGAATGTTTCCATTTAACTCTAATTTTGCAATATTAGGAGAATAATCAACAATATAATTAAATTTAACCCCTATAATTTCTTCTTTTGATTTGAGAAAGTCTGATTTAACCTGTTTGATATTAGAAATATCTATATTAGTATTCATTTTTAACTTTTCAAGATTATCAGAAAACTTTTCTATATTTATTTTAGTAAAATTAAATCCAAGTATTTTCATTTTATTATTTAATTTAAAAAGTATTTATAAGGGTTTCGATTATCTTAAGAAATTTATTTATTAAATTAAATCTTCTTCTGAAACAATAACAAAATCTCCTATAGCAATAATTGCACTATAAGGTATTAAATGTTCATTTGCCCCTATTTTTTCTAAATTAAGATTTTTAGTATAAATAGTAGAATCTTTTACAACAATATTAATTAACTCTCCTGAAAGGGTTTCAAAAGTTATATCTTTAACAAAACCTAGTCTCTTGCCTTCTTTTGTTACAACCATCTTACCTAAAATTGAATTAAAATAATTCTTATTATTCATGGTAAAATCAAAAGAAAATAATTTATAAACTTTTCTGTAAAAAAATAGTTGTTTTAAAAGATGTATTTAGAGAAATATATGATTTTTATTATAAAAATACAAATATACTCACCCCTTGATTTCATATAGAAGTATTTAAAAACAACTTTGTTTTTTTGTTTTTTTGTTTTTTTATTTATAAATATTTATATTATATATTATATATATATATATTATTATAATTTAATTAAAATAATTTTTCCACTAGAAATTTAGGTGTTTTTCTTTTTAAGTAGTTATAATTATTTATATAACGAATAAATTTATTATCGTTGAAATATAAATTATTTTAATAATTTCCATAGGAAATAACCCTGTGAGATATTTTAATTTTTATATTAATTAAATAAAGATAAACAATAAGATAAATGAAATTAGAATTAGATAATATTTTTGAATCTTTTGATAATAATAATATTTTTAAAAATAAATTAGTTTTACAAACAAACCACCAACCAGAAAATATTATTCATAGAGATGTTCAAATTAAACAAATTGCTTCAATTCTTGCACCTGTTTTAAGAGGAGAAAAAGCAAGTAATTTATTTCTTTATGGAAGAACTGGAACAGGTAAAACTCTTTCAATACAATATGTTAGAAATGAACTATTAAAGAGAGTTAAAAAAGATTCTGATTTTAAATTAAAAATAGAGTATTTGAATTGTAAATTAAAAAAAGTTTCTGATACAGAGTATAGGATTTTGGCAGAACTTATCAAAAAATTAGGTGGAAGTATTCCTTCTACAGGATTGCCTACAGAAGCAGTATATAGTAAATTTATCGAAATAATTGATTCTGAAAAACAATTGTTTGTTTTAATCTTTGATGAGATTGATCATGCAGTCAAAAAAATATCTGATGGTTTTTTATATAATTTAACTAGACTTAATTCTGAACTTTCTAAAACCCAGATATGTGTTGTAGGTATTAGTAATGATTTAACTTTTTTAGATGAAATTGATCCAAGAATTAGAAGTTCACTTTCAGAAGAGGAAATTGTTTTTGTTCCATATAATGCCTTACAATTACAAGAAATTTTAAATAAAAGGGCAAAAGAAGCATTTAAAGAGAATGTACTTCAAGAAGGGGTTGTTGCTAAATGCGCTGCATATGCTGCAAGGGAGCATGGAGATGCAAGAAGAGCCTTAGATTTATTAAGAATAGCAGGTGAACTAGCAGAAAGAAATAATTCTAAGAAAATACTATTAAAACATATTGATGAGTCTAATAATAAAATTGAAAGAGATAAAATTTTAGATATTGTTAAAACTGAACCAAAACAATTTCAATTAGTATTATATTCTATAATTCAATTATGTGAAAAACAAAAAAAGAACACAATAGTTACAGGAGAAGTCTATAACTCTTATCAGGAATTGTGTCTTCGAGATAAATCAGAAGTTTTAACACAAAGAAGAGTAAGTGATATAATTCAGGAGTTTGATATGTTGGGAATAATTAATGTTAGAGTTATTTCTAAGGGAAGAGGTGGAAGAATGAGGGAAATAAAATTAGCAATTACAGATGATATTATTAAAAAAATAAAATTAATTATTGAGGATTCTATGAATTATAATTAAAATGGAAAATAAGAATATTTTGAAATTCTGTTTAGAAAAAGGATTTTTAATTGATAAGGAGATATTGGAATTATTTAGTGAAGCAAGTGATCCTGAATCTGTTAAATTAATTATTGAAAAAATTGGAGAGGTCTCTCAACAAAAAATTATAACTAAAGAGACTTTTAATCAAAATAAAGAAAGAGTTAATAATTTTTTTTTAACTCTTCCAGAAAAAAACCAAAAGATATTAGAAAATTTAAAAATAAAATTGGGATTAAGTATTGAGATATCTAGAAGAACATCAGAAGTTTCAACTGATTTATCTAAATTTGATCAAATTAAGGAAATTCAAAAATCAGATATAATTAATTTTGAAGAAAAACAAATAGATAATAGCCTGTCTAATGTAAGAGTAATTAATTCTACTTCTATTTTGAATAAAAAATTAGAAGTAAAAAATTTTATTAATCATTTCAGAAATAGATTCTCTGAAATGAAAAATATTTTACAAGAACGTTCTGAATTGAATAATTTAATTTCAATAAATAAAATAATGGAAAGTAGAAGAAATATTTCAATAATCGGAATAATATCTGATAAAAGAATAACTAAAAATAAAAATATTTTGCTTGAAGTAGAGGATTTAACAGGAAAAATTAAAGTATTAATATCTCAAAATAATCCGGAACTTTATAAAAAAGCAGAAGATATAACTTTAGATTCAGTAATAGGATTAAAAGGTGTTGGTAATAGGGAGATAATGTTTGTGAATGAGATTATTTTTCCAGATTCAATTATTTTTGAAAGAAAAAAATCTACAATAGAAGAATTTATTTTATTTATAGCTGATTTACATATTGGAAGTAAATTATTTTTAGAAGAAAATTTTTTGAAATTTATTGATTATTTAAACGGCAAAGTTCCAAATACGCCTGAAGTTGAAAAAATAAAATATTTAGTTATTGCAGGAGATTTAATTGCAGGTGTTGGAATATATCCTGGACAAGAAAAGGAATTAAAGATAAGTGATGTAGAACTACAATATGCAAAAGCTGCAGAATTACTCGGAAAAGTAAGAAATAACATAAAAATAATTATTTGCCCTGGAAATCATGATGCTTTAAGAATTATGGAACCTCAACCATTACTCGATGAAAAATATGCTTGGCCATTATATAATTTAAAAAATGTAATTCTTGTAACTAATCCTTCTCAAATTAATATTGGTTCAAGAAAAGGTTTTAGTGGTTTTAATATTCTTTTATATCATGGATATTCATATCATTATTATGCAAATAATGTTCCTAGATTAATGAAAGAAAAAGCAGTTCATCAACCAGATAAACTTATGCATTATATATTAAAACAAAAACATTTAGCTCCGACACATTCATCCACATTATACTTTCCGTCTTTGGACGATCCTTTAATAATAAAAAATGCTCCGGATATTTTTATTTCTGCCCACACCCATAAAAGTGCTGTTTCATATTATAACAATATCCTCACTATTTCAAGTTCAAGTTGGGAAAGTAAAACAGCTTTTCAAGAAAAAATGGGTAATGAACCTGATTTTTGTAAGGTTCCAATGTTTAATTTAAAAACAAGAGCAATTAAAGTTTTAGATTTTGAATAAGATGAACACTCAAACTTATTTTCAAAATATTGAAAAAGATGTTAGAAAAGTATATGTTATAGCTGAAAGTGCTAGAAAAAAAGGATTAGACCCTGCAGAGAAAGTAGAAATTCCTTTAGCAAGAAGTTTAGCTGAAAAAGTTGTAGGATTAATTTCAACAATATATCCCCAAGTAGAAGGTTCTGGAATTACAAAAAGAATTCTTGAATTAGAAAAAAAATACGGAAAGTTGGATACAATGGTTGTTTTTAAAATCGCAGAAGAAGTTGCAAAACAAAAATTCTGTAAATTTGAAAGTTTATTACAGGCAATTGAAGCTGGAGTAAGGATTGGTTTTGCATATGCAACCCTAGGAGTTGTATCCAGTCCAATTGAAGGATTTACTGAATTAAAATTAGGAAAAACAAAAGAAAATAAAGAATATTTTATTGCTTATTTTTCAGGACCAATTCGTTCTGCAGGAACAACTGCTAGTTGTGTTGTTTTAATGTTAATTGATTATTTGAGAGAGATGTTTGGATATTCTAAATATGATCCAAATGAAGAAGAAGTTAAAAGATATGTTGCTGAAAATATAGATTATCATGAAAGAATTACTAATTTACAATATTTTCCAACAGAAGAAGAAATGCTTTTTTTAGCAAAAAATATTCCCTTCCAAATTTCAGGAGAACCAACAGAAAGATTAGAAGTTTCAAATTATAAAAATTTAAGTAGAGTTGAAACTAATTATATTCGTGGAGGGATGTGTTTAATTTTTTCAGAAGGATTAGCACAAAAAGCACCAAAAGCTTTTAGATTATTAAATAAAGCAAAGAAAAAAGGACTTATTACAACTGGTTTTGATTTTTTAGAAGATTATATTGAATTACATGAGAAAAGAAATATGGGGAAAACAGACGATTCTCCAGCATATATACAAGATTTAGTTGCAGGACGTCCTATTTTTGGACATCCTTCAAGATCTGGAGCTTTTAGATTTAGATATGGTAGGGGAAGAAATAGTGGATTTAGTGCAGTATCAATACATCCTGCATCAATGGCAATTACGGATGGATTTATTGCTACAGGAACTCAATTAAAAACAGAAAAACCAATTAAAGGAACTATTGTAACTTCCTGCGATTCTATTGATGGACCAATTGTTAAATTATTTAATGGAAGTGTAAAAAAACTTCAAACTAAAGAGGAAGCAAAAAAACTTTACTCAGATGTTGAGGAAATAATTTATTTAGGAGATATTTTATTTTCTTTTGGAGATGTATTAAATAGGAATTCTAATTTACTTAAATCAGGATATGTCGAGGAGTGGTGGAAACTTGATTTAAGGGAAAAGAATTCTTCTTTAGAAAAAGAGATAGATCCAATTAATGTTTCTTTTGAAAAAGCAACTGAAATAAGCAAAAAATATGGGATTCCATTATATCCAAAATATATTTTTTATTGGACAGAAATTTCTACAGATTATCTTATTGGATTGATTGAATGGCTAAAACATTCAAAGATAAATAAAAAAATAATTTTTCCATTTAATAAACAAGAGCAAGAAAAATATTATTTGGGTAAAAGAGCATTAGAATTGTTGGGAGTTGAACATGTTGTTACAATTGAAAATGTTGTTTTAGATGAAGAAAATAGTAAGGCTCTTTTTGCAAATTTGGGAGTAGATTTTAATTTAATAAATAATGAAAATTTTTTGTTAAAAGATATTTTTGATATAAATAACTTTAATTTAAAAAATTCTGTTCTTGAAATAATTAATTCTGTTTCTGATTTTGTAATTAAAAATAAGGCAGGAGATTTTATTGGAACAAGAATGGGAAGGCCTGAAAAAGCAAAACTTAGAAAATTAACAGGGAGCCCTAATGTTTTATTTCCTATTGGAAAAGAGGGAGGACGTTTAAGAAGTGTTCAAGCAGCATGTGAAAAAGGAAAAGTTAAAAGCACTTTTCCAATTTATTATTGTGAAAAATGTAATAAAGATACAATTTATCCTATTTGTGAAAATTGCGGGAATAAATCTGAAAAATCATTTTATTGTTTTGAATGCAAACAAAAATTCATTAAAAAAATTTGTCCTGAACATAAAAATTCTAAACCTTATTCTTATCAATCTTTAGATATAAATCATTATTTTGAAAAAGCTAGAGAAAAACTTAATCTTTCAAAAACAGAAATGCCTCCTTTAATTAAAGGAATTAAGGGAACATCTTCAGCAGAACATAAAATGGAAAATCTTTCTAAAGGTATTTTAAGAGCCAAACATAATTTACAAGTTAATAAGGATGGAACAATAAGATTTGATGCAACTGAATTACCTTTAGTTTCTTTTAAGCCAAAGGAAATTTCTATAAGTATAGAACAACTTAAAAAATTAGGTTATGATGAGGATATTTTTGAAAAAGAACTTGTTAATGAAAATCAAATTTTAGAGTTAATGCCTCATGATATTCTTCTTCCAAGTCCTAAAGATTGTTCAGATGAAAGAGCAGATGAAGTTTTTATTAAAATATGTAATTTTATCGATGATTTATTAATTAAATTTTATGGATTAAAATCTTTTTATAATGTTAAAAAAAGAGAGGATTTAATTGGAAGACTTGGAGTTTGTATGGCTCCGCATAATTGTGCAGGAGTTGTTTGCAGAATTATTGGTTTTTCAAATACTCAAGGCCTTTTAGCAAGCCCATATATGCATGCTGCTATTAGGCGTGATTGCGATGGAGATGAAATGGCAGTTATGTTATTAATGGATGTTTTATTGAATTTTTCTAGAGAATTTTTACCAAGTCATAGGGGAGGCACACAAGATGCTCCTTTAGTTTTAAATGCGAAAATTGATGCAGGAGAAGTAGATGATCAGATTTTGGACTTTGAGTTAGTTAATGAATATCCTATTGAACTTTATAGGCTTGCTGAACAAAGAAAACATTCATCTGAAATAAAAATTAAAACAGTTAATTCTGTTTTAAATAAGGGAGGAAATCCTTTTATTAATATTGGTTTTACCCAGGATACAACTAACTTTAATGATGGAGTGGTTTGTTCTTCATATAAAACTCTTGAAACAATGAAAGATAAAGTTAAACATCAAATGGAACTTGTTGAAAAAATAAGGGCTGCAGATACAACAGATACTGCAAGATTGATTATTGAAAGACATTTTATTAGAGATATGAGGGGTAATTTAAGGAAATTTTCTATGCAGCAATTTAGATGTGTTGCATGCAATGAAATTTTAAGAAGACCTCCATTAACAGGAGTTTGTCCTAAATGCAGGGGGAAGATAATTTTTACAATTCATGAAGGAGGAATAAAAAAATATCTTGAACCTGCATTAGATTTAGCTAATAAATATAATTTATCTCCTTATATTAAACAAAGTCTTGAACTTACTAAAAGGTACATTGATTCTGTTTTTGGAAAGGAAATTGAAAAACAAGAGGCTCTAGTAAAGTGGTTTTGATTTTTTGTGTAAATATTTAAAAACATAAAAATAAATATAACTTAAAATGAAAAAACAAAAAAGAAATTTGCTTTTGATAGAGGCTTTTTTAATTTTAATAATTATTTTTTATACCTGATTTTTTACAGGGGATAAAATTGAGAAACTTTGTGTTAAGGCGTGTGATAGTGTTGAGAGTGATTTTATGAATTTTAAAGAAAGCCCAACATATAATTTTGTTCAGCGTATTTGTCTTTCTGAAACAGAATCAAGAACATTATATTTTGATTTGGATACAAAAGAACAATTAACTTCAAGTGATATTCTTGGGAGGGTAATGAGTTAAACTAGACTTGAGAAAAGCAGTTTTGAATTTTAAGAAAAGGAATAGATAAAAATGTTTTAGTTGATTTTCTTGATTAAACAAACAAATAAAAAATAATTGTTGGAAATAACAAACAACCCATCATATTTGTTCTCCGAACATTTAAATCAATACAATAAATTCCTGTAAAAGTTGAAGCAATCAAAACTGCCAAACCTAAAAATCCAGATAATAAAAAAACAAGGGCTATTAAAATACTTAATGTTCCGAGGGACAAATAAGTATAATTTACTTTTCCCATATGTAATGAAAAGAATTTTGCAAGAAAAATTGTTAAATAAAAAGAAATTAGTCCACTAACAAGAACTACCGCTAAAATTAATATTAACATTTCTACTGTTGGATTTCCAATCAATTCCTTGATTACAACTGTTGCTCCACTCCTTGTTTTTGAAATTACATACAATGAAATAAATGAAAAACCCATTACAAGAGTATTTGTTGCTCCAATTAAAACTAAAAATCCTTTTTTATCTGTTCTTGAAATAGTATTGCCTATAATTGCTGCTTGTCCACTTCCCAATCCTGGAAGGAAACTGCATAATGGGGAAGCACATACTGCCCCCATTATTGGCAAAAAAAATTTTGTTTTAGGTTTTGTAATTTCCTGTTTTGGAATTTGTGTATTATTTTTAATACTCATAAGCAAAGTAGAGCTACCAAAAAGACCAGTAAGTAAGGGTAATAATGGTTCTTTTAATTCCATATTTAAAACACTCCATCCTAGAAATCCCGCAAGTAAAAAGACAAATAATGCAGTTAATTTTTTGCTTTCTAAAAATATTAAAAAAATTGAAACAAATATCAATAAGTAAGGAACAAAGTTTTTTATAAAATCATAAGTTTTTGAAATTGCTAGAATTGAAGGGTATGCAATTAAGATTATAATAAAAATTGCAGCTAGACTCCCATATGCTGTTAAAAGTATTGCTTCATATCCTTGCCCTTTTTTTAATAATTCATGTCCTGGAAGAACAGATAATTCCGTATCTGTATCAGGACACCCTAAATAAACACTTGGGATAAAATCTAAAAAGGAATGGCAAATTGTCATAGCAACAATGAAAACTACAAAATGAATTGGATTTATTCCACTTAAAAGTGTTACTGATAAAGAAATAAGAAAAACTCCAATTAGATTCGTATGGATTCCTGGTGTTAATCCTGTAATAGTTCCAGCCAATATTCCTAAAAATATTGCCAATAAGATTTCTATTAGCATGTGTTTGAGAAAGATTTAATAATTAATAATTGTTCTGTAGAGGATGGATAATAAAAAGAAATTGGAGTTGATTAAGAGAAACACAATTGAAATAATTGGAGAAGAAATAATTAAAAACCTTCTTGATAAAAATAAAAAACCAGTAATTTATTGTGGGTATGAAACAAGTGGAGATATTCATTTAGGACACTTAGTTAGTATGACTCGGCTGTTAGACTTGCAGAAAGCAGGATTTAAAGTAAAAATTCTTTTTGCAGATTGGCATACTTTTTTGAATCAAAAAGGAGATTGGGGTTTTATTAAAGATCAAGTTAAAAAATGGCAAAAAGGATTTATGGCCTCTGGTTTAAAGAATGTTGAATTTGTTTTGGGAAGTAAAGTTCAAAGAAATGTAGAATATGTCGACGATGTTTTCACTTTAGCAACAAAAAACACTTTAAATAGGGGATTAAGAAGTATGCAAACAATTGCAAGAGACCTTGAAAATGCAAAAATTTCCCAAGTAATTTATCCTTTAATGCAAATTGCAGATTTTAAAGTTTTGAAAGTTCATGGGGCTTTAGGAGGAATTGAACAAAGAAAAATACATATGTTAACTCGTGAGACCTTGAAAGATATTAATTATGGTCCTTGTTTTATGATTCATCATGAATTAATTCCTAGTTTAAAAGAGCCTAAGGCAGGAAAAATGTCTTCTAGTGATGAATCTAGTATGATAACTATTAAAGATAGTTTAAAAGAAATTCAAAAAAAATTAAACAAAGCTTATTGCCCAGAGGGAATTATTAAAGAAAATCCGGTTTTATCAATTATTAAATTAATTATTTTCCCACGTTATGATAAATTTTCAATAGAAAGGCCAGAAAAGTTTGGAGGAAATTTAGAATTTAATGATTTTAAGAGTTTGGAGAAATCTTTTTCAGAAAAAAAACTTCATCCATTGGATTTAAAAAACTCTTGTGTAAAATATCTCGGAGAAATTTGTGGGGAAATAAGGAAGAATTATAAGTAAATCACCGAGTCTTAAACTCCACAACATCCAAATCTTTTAATTTATGTTGGAGTCCTACTTTTTGACCCCCGAATTTGCTTGAGGGGCCCCAGATTTTAGATTCTTTTACTTTTTTACTAAGGCCTTTAAGAATCTTTTCAGCAACATCTTTTACTGTTGAATTTGGTTCAAGAATTATTGGTTTATTTGATTTTTCTTTTCCAGGTTCTTTAGTATAAACTCTTATTTTATTAAAACTTTTAAAAATTTTATTTTTTAATTCATCAATTCCTTCTTTTGTTTTTGTGGAAATTAAAACAAAATTATGTTTTTTTGAAGTTAGAGTTGCAGAGATTTTTCTTTTTTCATTATTTGTCAATAAATCTATTTTATTTAATATAATAATTTTCTCTTTGTTTACTTTAGTCAATTTTTCTAAAATTTTATTTATCTGTTCTAATTTTGTTATTAAAATTAAAATGGTGTCTGCAGTATTAACAAGACCCTTATCATAAGATTCAGATTCAATTGCAGGAATTTCTATAATTTGAATACTTGTTCCTACATAATCCATCACACCAATTATGGGATGTGTTGTTGTGAAGTCGGGATTAGCTATCTTTGCATGCGCATTTGTTAAAATAGAAAGTAAGGATGATTTTCCAGTATTTGTAAAACCAATTAAAACTGCTTGCATATCTTCTTTTTTTATTCCAATTTTACTTGATTTCCCTGATTTTTTTGATTTTTCTATTTTTTCTTTTAATTTTTTATAACGAGTTTTTAAATTTGCAAGCATATTTTCAGAAGATTTGTGATGTGGACATTCCTTAATCATTTCTTCTAAGAATTCAATTCGTTCTTTATCTGTTTTTGCAGATAAAAATTTTCCCTGTGCTTTTTGATATGCAGGAGATTGATTTGTTGATGCCATATATCTTTTAAATCATACTAACTTAAAAATCTAATGAAAACTTTAATAGTAAAATTAGGAGCACTAGGAGATGTTGTAAGGACAACAGTCTTGTTAAGGGAATTAACTGGAGAAATTTATTGGTTAAGTAAGATTAATTCAAAGGATTTATTGAATTCTTTAAAAATATCTAATAAATATTTTATTGAAAATAGTGACGATTTGATAAAATTGCAAAAAGAATCTTTTGATTTGATAATTAGTTTAGATGAAGAAAAAGAAGTTTTAGAAATTGTTAAAAAAATCAAAACAAAAAAGTTAATTGGAGTTTTTTTAGATTTTAATGCAGATATTAATTATACTAAAGAAAGTTCTCATTGGTTTGATATGTCTTTATCTAGCAAATTTGGAAAAAAAAGAGCAGATGAATTAAAAAAAGAAAATATTAAATCAGTTTCACAAATTTTAATTGAGATGCTTGGAAAAAAATGGGTTGGACAAGAATATGATTTGGGAATTATTCCAGAAAAATTAGAAAAAGTTAAAGGAAACATAGGATTAATTAATGTTTGTACTGGAATTTGGCCAAATAAAGCCTGGAAAGGATATAATTCTTTAAAAGAGAAATTAGAAGAAAAGTATAAAGTTAATTTTCTAGAAATTAAAAAGTCATTAAAAGAACATATTGAGGATATAAATAATTGCGAATTAGTTGTTTGTGGAGATACTTTGGGAATGCATATTGCTCTTGCCTTGAAAAAAAAGTTAATTATTTTGTTTAATTGTACTCCCCCTCAAGAAATTTATGGTTATGATAGAACAATTAAAATAATTAGTCCTTTATTAGAAAAATCCTTCTATAAAAGATCTAGCGATTTTGAAGCAATCTCTGCAATTAAGGTAGATGATGTTTATTGTGCGGTAAATAAACAGTTGAAAGAATAAAAAAAATGGATAAACAAGAATTAATTAATAAAATAATTTCAAAAAAAGAATTTTCTCAGTTACCAAAAAGAGATGTTGAATTAGCTTTTGAACATTTTGATGAAGAAGCGTATGTTGATGAAGAAAAAGTTAAATTTACTAGAAATTTATTAAGAAAGGTTTTTTCAGCTTTTACAAGTCAAAAAATATTATCTTTAAAAAATAAATCTCCAGAATGGATTTTAAAAAAGCACCTTTCAACAAGAGAAAGATTCAATTTCTATGAGGAAATTTATAAAAGACTTTTTAAAGGATTAGGTAAAAAATTAAGCATTATTGATTTAGGTTCTGGAATTAATGGATTTAGCTACAAATATTTTAAGGAAATTGCCAATAATTCTAGTTATATTGCTATTGAATCTATGGGGCAATTAGTTAGTTTAATGAATAATTATTTTGAAAAAGAGAAAATTAATGGAAAAGCAGTTCATTTAAGTTTATTTGAACTAGAAAATGTTAAAAAATTAATTGAAAAAACAGAAAAACCAAGAATAATATTTTTATTTAAGACAATAGATTCATTAGAAATTCTAAAAAGAGATTATTCTAAGAAATTAATTTTAGAAATTGTCCCATTAGTAGAGAGAGTTGTAATCAGTTTTGCAACAGAGAGTATGATTAAAAGAAAAAAATTTAAGGTAAAGAGAAACTGGATTATTAATTTTCTAAAAGAAAATTTTAGTATTTTAGATGATTTTGAATTAGGGGGAGAAAGATATATTATTTTTAATAAATAAATTTATATACTTCTGACTTTTTTTTATAAAATGAAACCAAAATTCCATAGGAAAGTTTTGAAAAATGGAATGACTATTCTTTTTGAAAAAAGAGATATACCTGTTGTAAGTGTTGTATTTGCTGTAAGAAATGGGGGAATTAATGAATCAGAAGAGGAAAAGGGAATTTCCCATTTCATAGAACATATGCTCTATAAAGGAACTTCTACAAGAGATACAAAAAGAATTGCTGAAGAAATTGAAAAGAAAGGAGGAGAATTAAATGGATTTACAAGCGAATCAATTACTGCTTATTGGTGCAAGATGCCAAGTAAATACTTGAATACGGCCTTAGATGTTTTAAGCGATATGGTCAAAAATCCAAAATTTGATTCTAAGAAATTAGAAAAAGAAAGAAAAGTTATTTTTGAAGAAATTAAGATGTATAAAGATAATCCTAGACTTCATGTTTTTGAAAAAATTCAAGCGAATCTTTATGAAAAACCTCTTGGAATGTGTTTAGCAGGCACTTATCAAACAATGAATTCAATTAATCGACAAAAAATTGTTGACAAATTTAAGGAAATTTATAGACCAAATAATATGATTTTATGTATTGTAGGGGATGCTGATTTTGAAGAAATTATCCGATTTGTAGAGAAAAACTTTGATAATCAAAAAGGAAAAGTGCCTAAACTTAAAGTTAATTTAAAGAATGAATCTAATATTGAAAAAAGAAAAGGAATTGATCAAGCTAATTTAGTTTTTGCATACCATATGCCTTTAGCAGATAATAACAAAGCTTATGCTGCACAAGTTCTTAGTACATTAACTGCAGAAGGAATGTCTTCTAGACTTTTTAGTGAAATCCGTGAAAAAAGAAATTTAGCTTATGCAGTCAAAGGAGATTCTGATATAAACAAGGATTTTGCATATAATCTAGTTTATGTTGGGACATCAAAAGAAAATGTAGATATTGTTAAAAAACTTATTTTAGAAGAATTTGAAAAAGTTTCTAAGGATTTGGATGAAAAAGAACTTAAACAAATTAAAGAACAATTAATAGGAAATCACCATATTTCTATGGAAGATTCTCAAAGCCAAATGGTTAATTTACTTCACAATGAAATAAATGGAAATGCTAAGAAATTTTACGAGTTTGAAGAAAATATCTCTAAAGTTCAGTTAAAAGATGTAAAAGATCTTGCGAAAATTAAGAAATACAGTTTTTTTGCACTTGTTCCTGAAGATTAATCTTAAAAACTTATTTATTCTAATTTTTTGTATGTTTATTGTAAAAATTCCAGGAATTAATGGACTTGGAAAGACAAATGGTTGTGAAAAAGCAGGAAATGCTATTTTGAATTCTCTTAAAGATATTTATTCAAATGAACAAGGAAAATTAATTAATTCAAATTCTTTGGATTTAGAAGAGATACATTTAGATAATACAAATCTTGAATTAACTAATAAGTTAATTTATAAAAATTCATATGAATCATATGAATTAAAACCAAAAACTATTTTTTTGGGAGGAGATCATTCTATTAGTTATTCAACGACATATGCTTTTTTAGATTATTGTAAAAATTCAGGGAAAGAACCATGTTTAATTGTTTTTGATGCCCATCCTGATTGCATGGAGTCTGTAGATAAAAAATTTCCTACACATGAAGAATGGCTTAGAAGTTTAATAGAATCTGGTTTTCCAGCAGAAAATATACTTTTAGTTGGAGTTAGAAATTCTGATCCTAAAGAAATTAAATTTTTTAAACAAAATAACATAAGAAAGATGTCAATTAACAAATTAACAGAAGATTTACAAGAAACATGTGATTCTATTATGGAATTTTCAAATGGGAAAGAATTATATGTTTCTATTGATATAGATGTAATAGATCCTACCTTTGCACCTGCTACAGGATACCCTGAATCAGGAGGATTAACTAGTAGGGAATTTATTTATTTAATTCAAAGAATTAATAAGATTAAAAACTTTAAAGCAGTAGATATCGTTGAGATTAATCCAGATAAAGATAAAAATAATTTAACAGTGAAACTTGGAGCTAAAATCTTAAGTGAGTTGATTTAGTACAGAATTGTTTAAATACTTCTCTTTGTTTAATATATTTTAATGGGACTTGGTGAGATAACTTTTAATGAATTATTATTTGGTAATTCTAATGATTCAACCCATTTAAAAGGACTTAATAAAAAAGTTGCAATAATACCTAATGGGAGTAATGATGAAGCAGATATTCTTTTTAAAAATTTAAAAAAAGAAGACATAGATTGTTATGTTACAAAAAATCCTTCTTCTGAAGAATATTTAATTGAATTAAGTAAACTAAGAATTTTTTATTAATATTCTCCATCAATAATTTTTCTTAAGATTTCTGCTTTTTTCCCAAGAATCTTTTTTAATTCATTTTCAGAAGCATTAATTATTTTTTTTATTGTTTTGAATTTTTTTAAAAGCTTTTTTGAGGTTTTTGGCCCAATTCCGGGAAATCCTTCCAAGATATATTGTTTTTGTTCTTTTTTATTAAAAGATTTTTTTATTGCATTTAATGAAATTTCTTTTGATTTCTTTTTTGAAAGCACTGAAATAAATTTTGCAGTATCTTCCTGATTTTTTGTAAAAATTATTGGAATTTTCCATTTGAGAAGTATTGAAAGTAAAAATCCCCTAATTGCGTTTGGATTTACTCCCCCCATATTATCCTCATTATAGAGTTCTTGTTCTTCTATTCCCTCAATAATCAATAACTTATTCTTATATTGTTGAAGGTCTTCTAGTTGCCTAATTAGCCTTTTATTTATCATTGATGAAATGAAATCTGTTACTGTTTTTCTTTCAATTGCAACATTTTTTATTAAGTAATCTGCTACTTTTAATTCCTTAAATTCAATGTCTAATCCTAAATTAATAAGTTTTGATGCAACTAAGGAATTTCTCTCTCTGTAATCAATTATAATTTTTGGATTATCTTTTCTAATTAAAGATCTTTTCTTTGAAAAAATATCAAATATCTGTTTCATTTTAGTTTTTCCTGAGATTCTAATATATTCTTATTAGAAAACTCTTCTTTAATAGATTCTATTGCAGAATGCATTTTCTTTTCCCTGATTTTTGATACATAAAAAAAACTTTCATCTCTTGTTTTTTTAGTTATAAGCATTATTAATTTTCCCTTTTCTAATCTAGCAGTTCTTCCTGTTCTTTGAATAGTTCTTATTGCAGATGGAATTGGTTCATAAAAAATAACTGAACCAACTTCAGTTATATCTAAACCCTCTTCCCCTATTGAAGTACTGACTAAAATATTGATATTTCCATTTGAAAATTCTTCAATTATTCTTTTTTGTTCTTTTTGTGTTAATCCTTTTACTTCCCCTGATTGAGAAGAGGTTTTAGTTGCTTGACCAACAAAGACCTTTGCATTTACATTCTTAAGTTCATTTAATCTTTTTGAAATTGTTCTTGCAGTATCTCTAAATTGAGTAAATACAATAATTTTTAGTTTATTGTTTTTTGATTTTTCTTGTTTTATGGTCTCTGTAAGTTTTTCTAATTTTGGATGTTCAATATTTTTTGTTAATAATTCATTTGATTTCATAAAAACAAAATTAAATTCAGGTTTTGCAATAAGTTTTACAACACCTTTACTTTGTTTTTTTGCTGCTTGATTAAGCAAATTTTTTAGATATTTATTAAAGCCAGATAGTGTTTGAGTTTCTAAAAGTTCTAATGCATGTTGAATTTTTATTGCCTGGGCACATGCACTTGCTCCCAACATATAATTAAAATTTCTATTACCTCTTGCTAAACTACCCATTATCTTTTTTTGAAGAACTATAAGTGCTGTTTTTGATGATGGACCAAAAAGAACATGTCTTAATTTTAATTCTTCAATATATTTATTGAATATCTTTTTTAGTACATGTCTTATTTCTTCAAATTCTTCTGGAAAATCTACTAATATTTTTTCAAATTCTAATTCTTGAAGATATTGTTTCACATCCTTACTTTCTCTTGTTCTTAATTCAACCTCTTCAATTTTTAGATTTTTACAAATTTCTTTTATTTTTGATATTTCACTTCCAGGAGAGGCGGTTAATCCAAGTATTCTTTTGTTTTTTGCCTGTTCAAGATATTGTTGAGCAACATAATTATAATCATAATTTTTTACGCATTTATGTGCTTCATCTTCAATTAATAAACTAACATTTTGTAAATTATAAAGATTATTTTTTAAATCATTTGTAACACATTGGGGAGTTGAAAAAATTATGTCTGCTGTTTGCCAGATTTTTTTCCTTTGTTCTGCTTTTATTAATCCTGTAAATAACTGAAAATCTGCAAATAATTCTGGAAGATGTTTTTTAAAATAATTTATATGTTGATCTATTAGGGGTTTTGTTGGAGCAAGGAAAACAACTTTTTCCTCTGGAAATTCTTCCATTCTTTTTATTGTAAGCATAAGAGCAATTAAAGTTTTTCCAAGTCCAGTTGGGAGAACAACCAAACAATTTTTTTTGATACATGTTTCAAAGATTTTTTGCTGATATTCTCTAGGTTCTATGTTTTTTAGAAATTTGTTAGGCATGATTCAAAAAGTTGTTAAGAGTATAAATAGTTTTATATTAGATTAATAAAAAGATATATCCTAATCCAATTAAAACCAAAACAGCTAAAAAACTCCAAATTACTATATTTCCGAAAAATATTTTATTTCCATCTAAATCAGATATTGGAAGCATATTAAAAAAGGCAAAATAAATATTTAATTTTGCAAATTCTGGAAAATTAATCAAATATCCAATTATCCCAAAAATTAAATTAACTAGGATTCCTGCTGATGCGATAAGTCCAATATGATCTTCTGTCATTTCTGAAAAATTATAAAGACCATGTCTTTTTGTTGCTCTATATGTTTTAGGTTTTACATCAAATATTAATGAAGCCATCCATTTTAAATATCCTAATGAAACTACTATAAAAATTATTGGAAGAAATATTCCTGCTGGAAAAGGATTTTTGAATTCTTTTTCTGGGTGAGCTTTTTTGAAAGGATGAATATCTAAAAAATAAAGAAGACCTAATCTTTTAAGTTCCCATAATTTTATTTCTATTTCAGACTCCAGATAATAACTAGCAATTTTTTTTGCAGTTATATTTATAACAATAATCAAAAATATTGAAATTAAAGAATATAAAAAAATATTCCATGTTTTTATTAAACTAATTGTAAATGCAAGAACTAATGTTACAATTAAAATTGCAGTTATTTCTTTTTTATTTAACATGTTTAATTAAGATAATTATTTTTTATAAATATTGTTATATTGGTTAAGATTATCTTTTATGGAATTTAGAAATAATCTCATCAAATATGTTTAAATGACGAAATATTTATAAATAAGTCTATTTTGGATTTAGTATGAGAGTAAAAAAAATAACAGAAGTAATTGGAGCAAAAGTTTATACTGATTCTGGAGATTATTTTGGAGAAGTAGAAGAAGCTAATTTACATGAAAATAAAATTGATGGATGGAGAATAAAAGTTAGTGGAAGCATGATGTCTTTAATTAGTGGAGCTAGAGGAGTGATAATTCCTCGTCAGTTTGTAAAAGCTATTAGTGATATTTTTATAATAAATAAATCTGCATTACCTACTCCTGAATCAGATATGGGAGAAGTTTCTGAAGAATTAGTATAAAGCTAAAGATGGTACAAGAAACTATTTTACAACACTGGATTTTTACTCAGTTTGCTTTACCTTTTTTATTAATTTTTGCAGTTTTATATGGAATTCTTGAAAAAACAGAAATTCTTGGAAAGGGAAAACATCAAATTAATGCAATTGTTTCTTTTGTTGTTGGTTTAATTTTTGTTGGATTTGCTTATCCAAAATTAGTTGTTGAAAATTTAATTTTATTTTTAGTAGTAGCACTTGTTGTAGTTTTTGTAGCATTGTTACTTTGGGGGTTTATTGCAGGAGAAGCAAAAATTGAAGGTAATATGAAGAAAGTCTTAGTAGGAGTTGTTATAATTGCTGTTATTGCTGCTGTTTTTTGGGCAATGGGAATTGATGGAGGAGCAATTGATTTATTGTTTAAACAAGATTGGAGTAATACCTTTTGGACAAATGTGGCATTTGTTGTTGTAATTGCTATTGCCTTAGCATTGATTTTAAAAAATTCTAAAGATTCATAATAATTCAGAAAGATATTTAAATAAAATATTCTAATTGATTATATGTTAGAAGGATTAGTTTCATTAGTCTCTCATGGTCTTTATGAAAGTTATTATGGTGGAGCAATTGGAGATGTACTTTTTCAATGGGAGCAAATGGGATTTTTTAGTTATTTATTACCTTTTTTATTAATTTTTGCATTAGTTTT
>CEPZ01015169.1_pt1 | contig 20584 bp, 28 predicted proteins | sample 530461 | NCBI WGS metagenome assembly CEPZ01 (sample SAMEA2620106, study PRJEB7988) | marine metagenome | isolation source: saline water (ENVO:00002010), including
GCTGATTTCGCAGCCGCTGCCTGCATAGTGTTTAGTGTTCCCGCCATCGTCCATACCTCCCTTGTCCATTGTTACGCCGATGGACATTTCCCTAACTACTTCTGGCTAACGCCAGGATTCATGTAAGAAAGCGTAAGGATATTGAAGTCAGCCGCTGCCTGTGTACTAGAAGCTTGAGTTATCCCAAACCGATATCTCGTGGCAGGAAAAGTATCAAAATCCAAATGCTTTACTATCAACGAAGCGCCCTGAGCAGCAGCCGCTATAGGCGTACTAACCGTTGACCAAACTTCTGTTACCGTATCTGCTGAATTGGTCGTAATATACCCGCCTTGCAGAAAAACCGCAGTAATGCCAGGCAAATTCGCTCCATCGGCAGAATAGAAACCCATTGTCACTTTTGAAGGCAAAGACACCGGAAACGCATCGGAATATGCAGTCTCCGTAGTCGACAGAGTATCTATCCTGGTATGCCATACCGGACCCTGCTGCCGAGCCAATGCCCTCGTCCAAGTTGTCTGTACTGATGCCATCTCATCTCTCCTTCTTCACTGGCGCTTTGATGAGAACATCTTCTATTCTCTCTACACGCCGTTCCACACCATCCACCTTTAAATCAATGGCGGTTAACCGAGCCGTAAGCCCACCATAGCTGAGAAATATCGCTGCTAAGGTAGTTATAATTACTAATCCAGTAGTAACCAACCCCGGAAGATAAGCCGCCCAATTCCCACCCTGTTTTCTCACTACTGGTGTCATACTCTATGTACCCTGAATTCCCTGGTACCGGTCATAATACCCCGGTAGCTGCGTTTCGCCTCCTTCAAAGCTGCATGCCATTTCCGTTCGTAGAACAGAGATGTCTTCTCGTCGCCTTCATCTTCAAACAGCTTCCAACGTATATAATAAACCAATGCTCTATGGAACTCAGCAGGAATATCGGGGTATTTGCTGGTAGTTATATCAGCAACCGCATAATCCTCTACTGCCGAGCCCAGCACGGTTATAGTCTTTGCATCGGTTAAGTCGGAATAGGTATTGCCAGCCTTGCTGGTCAATGCCAACTTACCCTTTTCTATCCACCAGACAGTAGTAGCCATTATCTACCTCCTATATCTATTCGAGGCCATTTGCTATGCGCAAGAGGGAAATACGGCTTTCTTTTGTGTGAACCATACCGATGTAACATTTCATGGAGAAGAGCTTCTGTCACGTTATATCCGCGCTTACGGATTCCTATAGGATCGTACAATATCCCAGCGGGAGATCCCGGTTTTCTCGAAGGGAAATAACGCGCTGGCGACACCCGGAGAGCCCGATCCAACCAGGAGCCCGCCTTCTGGCTTACAAGCTCACCAGAAGCTACAGCGCCACGCAGGTCGCCTAAAATATTCGGCTCTGCCACGCCGTTAGTGACTGTCACGGGATAAGCCATACCCCTCCCTGTATATCTGTCGCCATGCTGGTACCACTTACTTTTGCCACCTGTGTTCCATGCAGTACCAGGGTCTGAAAGAATAGACAATGCCTGTTGCTCAAAGTCAGCTGGATCGTTTACGCGATTAAGAACGACGCTCAAAAAATCATCTCCCTCTACCTCGGGCGTATTCTTTGGTCTTGACCACTTCGCCGCATAAAGGCTGCCCAGATACTCATTACGTTTCTCAGCCCGGCTTTGCATAAAGGACTCCCAGAAACTCATTACGTTGTATCCACCTGGTAAGGAACTTCACCCAACCGGTCAATCTCCACACCATCGTACCAAACATTCTTCACACTCAATACTCGCTTGATAGTAGAATCGTCAGCATCGGTGAATATACTGGTATCATTATTCTGGCCAAGAGAGTAATACCGCTGACCGCTTACCTGAGTAGCAGTCAACTGCCTCTCCAAGCCCAACTCTTTGACTATCTTTTCCACGCCATCATTCAAATGGATGACAAATTCCTGCTCACCGAGATTCTTATGTCGCTTACGCGCCATTTCCAGAATATTGAATATCGATATCCGCGCCATGCTAAACCACCTTCAGTCCGAAGAAATACTGGAATGTAGCTGGATTACTAATTCCCTTAATCATTATCTGGTCGCAGTTGATACCATTCGGCATTGCTTTTAGCGGAAGAATTTCCTTAGGCTCCAGCTGGGAAAACCACATCGCCCCACCATTAATACTTATTTGAATACTGTCAGTAGCGTCTGTGTTCTTTATTAATACAAACGATACTTTCGTATTGCCAGCAGCATATTCAGGTTTAAAACCTTCCAAAGTAGCAGTACCAGTACCAAACTTGGGAGTGGCATCATCAACCTGAAAATCAAAATAACCGCCATATGACTGGAGTGTCACCTCGCTATCTTCCAAAAACCTGGTTGAATTATCAGCCATAGTGACACCCTCAAGGGATATCATCTGCATCCAAGCTCTGAGTTTCCTGTCGTCAGCCACACCTGTACCTCCTGTCACTGTTATCGGAACCAACTCCACATCCTGACCGCCATTACCATCATTAATGATACACGCTACTGAATATGTACCTTGTGTATCAGGCGCTGTCCAGGTAATCTCGCTTCCGCTACCCGATATCGTACCGCTGGATGCTTCCCATGAGTAGGTAAGAACATCATCGTCATCGTCACTGGCAGTAGCCGTAACCGTAGAAGTAGCTTTTCTCTCCACTGACGCTGGATCAGCTACCAATGTGTCTACAGTAGGCGCGGTATTGGACCCGGAAGGAGCTGAATACTCCAGACTACCCATATCAGGACTAGCGTCCCTGGTAGCCCCGAACATATCAGTAGTAATACTCAGATCAGTGCCAACATCCACACCAGGGTCGTCCGCATGCAACGCTGGAGTCGTCCACGGTTGAGAATTGATATTGCCTGTTCCTACACCTGTGTAGTCGGTAGATAGATTGCTGTAGTTCACGTTTTCCGTAGCACCGACGGAATTATCAATCGACGCGGAATTCGGGGTCCAGAACACTGCGTTGTCTACAGTAGCCGTAGCGCCGGAATTTTTCAGAGAAATCGCTGCTCCCATCGCGTTATCAATAACCGTGTCATGCTTGCTGGTAGTGCTTCCTCCAGAACTTTGCACACACGTAAGTAATCCGCTCGTATGATATGAGCCGTCACAACCTACTACTCGGTTGTTCTCGGTGTTAAGGTCTCCGGTTGTAACATAGGCCATTCCGCGTCTGCCGATGCAGGATCGCGGCCAACAATTTTTTACTGTCAGGCCGGTCTTGTCGTCATTTCTTACAACAAACCCATAAGCGTAGGTCGAATGTACCTGGAACCCATCAATAACCTTTGTTGTCCCTGTACCCGGCTTCCGAACAAACGCGTTAGTGCTTGCATCAACAAAACATTTCTGCGGTCCGTTGGCGGACTTCAGGGTCAGCCTTTTATTAGCAAAATCGAGATTCCGATTATACTCACCAGAATACTCGCCATCAGCAACGATAATCGTATCGTCATCGCTGGCAGCGGTTATTGCCGAAGCAATATCAGATTCGTCAGCAGGCACGTTAATATCAGCCATAGGTAATAGCCGTTCCTACAAGTGTTACAGATACGGGCTTACAGGTATCTGCTATCATCGTCAGTTTCTCCAGTCCAGTATTTTTATGCTTAACCTTGAGCTTCTTTTTAAACTCAATTTCGGTTTCTTCTTCTCTACCGTCATCATACTCAGCATAAAGCGTCATTTTACCCTGATACTCGTTCGATTCAATTTGGATATGGTTTCCCGTATCCTCCACCTCAAGGAGAATATACCGCTTGAACTCTCCGTCTTGAATATAGTAATCACTGGCATCAATATCCTTCTCAGAAACAAGAATACCATATTTTTCATCCGATTTAACCTTCTGATCATCAGGATATTTCCCGGCTATCTCGCCGGTAGAAAGCAAATAATGATACTGCACTATTCCAATCCATCTTGAATGCCTTCGACTGAACACTTCAGAAGATTGAATACCGAAACAGAATCGGGGTGTACCTCTGCATGGTCAACAGCCAGGGTTATAGCCTGGTCTACAATGTCCAATGCTTCCAAGGTCAAATCCTTATCTTCCTGCTCCAGTTCCAATAGCTCAGCAGCCTTCTCGGACGAGCCGGAGACTATATCGCATCTTTGCTGCATAGTAAGTGAGCAGCCCATCAGCGACAGTGCTATTGACCCGATAATCAAATACCTCATCGTAACTCCTTATCTGACGCATGAACGGCTACATACCGTTCTATAATTGCATCCGCTTCCTTCATGGCAGCAGCCCTATCAACAGCGAACCCAGCCATCTCACTTGTATGTAACTGTACTTGTCCAGCAACCCTGGTCATTTGCTGAGCTACATTGGCAATGGAATCATCGAGATTGGCACGATGTGTGACCACCTCTGCATTCACCTCAGACCCATATCTGCCTACATCAGCCTGAAGCTTACCTACACTCTCCTGCGCCCTGGCAGTAAAGCTCTGTATCTCCGCAACCACCTGTTGCTGATACTTCGATATATCCGCATTATACTCGCCTACGTCACGCTGCCAAGTAGCCTGAAAGCTATTCACCTCAGCGTTGAACTCGTCCACCTGTCTCTTTACGTTAGCCAGGTATTCATCTATTTTCTCACGTATCTGGGTACGATACTTGTCCAGGTCAAGCCTATAGTCGCCAGACTTCTCTCCCAGTTCAGCTTCATATACTTCAACGTCCTTCTCCCATCTGATCCTTACAGCATCCATACGAGTCTTTACCTGAGATAGACGTGTCCCTGCCCATGTAGCAGCGGCGTTGGCAAGCTCCACTTCATCATCAGCTATCTCATCAGACATTCGGGCTATATACGCACCGAAAGCAGAAGAACCATCATACAGATCATCCTTACCGGGAAGCATCCCATCCTCACCAGCACCCACACCCGTTCCCAACCATGCAGAAGCTCCCGCACTCGACCATACAGGCAATACAGCGCTTATTGAACTCATCGTTGGAACTGTTACTGTAGAAATATCCAGTGAACCGGGTGAAGTCCATGTTGCTACCACTCCACTTGCAGCATAGCTCGGTACTGTTATTCCCGATAAGTCTATATCAGCAGGACCGACATATGCTGGAACAGTAATACTAGATAGATCAATAGCTGTGGGTGCAGAGTAATTGGGAACGGTGACTTCGAACAGCAGCTTACCGGCAGCAGTAATTCTACTTCTATACCAGCTGGCAACAGCATACCAGAGAACTGCCTGCTCCAGCTCCTCCGGGAACCCGATAATAAAATCGTCATTCACGTTGGGACTGGGGTAGGCGACATAAAAAGCTCTAGCCGTAGCATCAGACATGCTGGCAGGGAGTATGTTCAATACCACCGGCCCACCTTCCACTATAGGCGCTACCCAGAATCCTGGGTCGGTATTCCCGGTAGCATACAGAGAACCGCTCACCTGGCTATACATAGCCGTTCGCTGGTCCATTTCTCGGCATCTATACCAATTACTATCATTCTGCCTATACACACCCAATAGCCGCATACTGACAGGCGCTGAACCCGTTTCCCCGGCTATCTTGATATGGTCAAGCTCAGCGTTTTCAGCCATGGAAGCAGTAAGCATGGCTACATTCCCAGGCAGCCTATTCATCACTGCTATTGACCCGGCTTTCAACCAATCGTTCCATTCCTCTTCCTCACCAGCCCATGCAGCACCGGAAACAATGGTATCGCTGACCAAATATTCTATTTTGAGCTTAAGGCTCATAGCCTATTACTCCTTAGTAAACCAGTCTGACCGTAATAGTATTCCCTTCTTCACTTGCCGTGCTGGTTAGCCGCAATTTGTAGTACGGGCATGGGTTTGCACCGATATTGATAGTAGTATACGCCTCATCGGTACTGGTGAGCGTTGCAAGCCCAGACACCAGCTCGATAGGGTCTCTATCAGTAGTATGCATCCCATACAGGTCAACTGTTACCGTTCCGCCGATGGCATCAGGGTCGAAGAATATACCTACACTGGTACTTCCAGTCATATCGGCACTGAACCGCTGCTCAGGCAGCCAACTGGACCACACCTCAGACCCGACACCAGTAGGCATGGCAATATCCTCTGCCATAACCATCCACCCCTGAACCTCCGGCAGCTTTTTCGATAAATCCGCCTTCCAGGCCATTACAATATTCTCCTTATCTGATTAACCATCTCGTTTTGACTATATCGTTCCTTAACGAACCGGCGATACCGCTTGGGAGTCAGTGGTTCGTCAAGTAACTCCTTTAAATCGTCTAACGACTTCCAGGTCTTGCCGTATATCTCACCAGCTCCTACCCAGTCATGGACCAGTGGTTTCAGGCCACACGCCATCGCTTCCATAGTTGCCATTGACTGGCTTTCTCTGGGGGAACAATTCAACACAAAACTTTTATCCTGATAAAAATTACTCATATCAGTCTGCCAGGGATATGTAACCACATTATCCGGCTTGATATGCTCCAGATACTGTTCAATATCCATTTCCTGAATAGCGCCTGCAACATGGAACTCATAGTCAGGCAGACATCTGGCGAGAAACATCAACAGCTGAACACCCTTTTTCTGAGCCAGGTATCCTGCATAGGCTATTTTCTTATTTCTCTCTCCTGTCCATAGTGAATACTTATCTATATCAATCCCATTAGGAATAACTACTGTTTTAGATTGGTCAATAGGTGTTCTCTTAAGGACGAAGTCCCTGATATGTGGAGCTACGAAAATAACTTTATCGACCTTGTTCCAGTTCACCTGGTCAGGCATATTGGTGAATGCTTCATACGAATGAAGCCTCGTTACTATTTTCGTCCCATTCTTTGCTGCCGCTGTCCCTGCTATAAGGTTCTGGTCGCACCATTCGAAAAAGGCCGTATCAGCCCAATCGTATGTTTCCTTCCTGAACCCGGCAGCCTTTATAATCTTGAAGTCAGGTAGATATTTAGCGCTTAAAGCATCGGTAAAACTACCTATCCGGTCGTATATAACCAGCTTCTTATCACCCTCGCCACTGGAGACCAAATCATCCTTATCGGTGACATTGATATGAGCGCTGGTTTTATTCTCATGCTGTCGATAGAAATAACCATATTGATGAACCGCACATACCAAATCGCCATTATCCTCATCGTGTATATGTTTATTGATATATTTAGCATCCACCAGCCGCTTCAAACTCTCATCAAACGGATGCTCCAGTAGAAATTCTCGTTTCCACATTCCTGTAGGCATCCTGCCGGGTATAGGTCCTGCACCTGTCGCAGTAAATGCCGTTAAATAGCTGGTAACACAAACGGGATTCTTAACCCCTTTTTCAATAGCCCTATCCAGGGTAGCAAGAAGGGAATGAAGATAATCCTGAGATATCTTATCGTCATCCCCAATGAATAGCACCCAATCAGCGGTTGCTTGCTTAACTCCCTTGTTCCACCCAGCACCTATAGTCAGGTCATTGTCATGGTTCTTGACAATAATAAATTCTTTTGGCTTCAGCGACTGGCTATTGACCGATTCAATAGCTTCCTGCACCCATTGGTTATTCCGCCAGTCTATCATTACTACTGAGACAGTATCCATTTCGTTTCCTCAAAGGGGGCCTTTCGGCCCCCATAGCTTAAAACACAACGTAGGCGCTTATCGAGCCATTGCTTTCATCGGTATCAGCCGTCCAAGCCAGCCAATAATACGGCGCTGGATAAGCGTTCAGGTCAACTTGCCCAAACACCAACCCTGTAGCCGTGATGTCAGTAACAACAGCATCCTTCAGAAGATACTTGGTACCTGTCCGGGTCATAGACCCGTACAGAGCAATATCGAGATCCGTTCCGCTAACAGATGTCGGATTGAACCCAAACTCAACGTACTTTTTTTCATACTGAGCATTCGGCCCAATGAAATCGATGATGCTGGAATATTCCGTTGTTGCGCTTGACGGAAGAGTCACAGACTCCTCTTTACCAACCAGGAGGCTATTTTCGGTAGTCTTAGTCCAAGCCATTATTTCACCCCCTTACGACAGCTTCAGAAGCGCATGAGTTTCGGGGAGTATGATTTTTACTCCCTGGTCGTCGAAGTATTGGTCCTTCTCGCCATCATACGCGTCTTCCGTTTTGATATTAACCTGGAACTTACCAGGACGATACTGTACCAGCCTGAGATTATCATCGTCGATTATGACCATGTAATTCTTCCACGGCCCCCTGTCGAGGATAGGCGCGTAGACCAGCTGGAGATATCCCGCAGGCGTTTCCAGAATCTTGAAGTTGAAACCCAGTTTGTCGCGCTTCAGGTCAGACAACTGTACCGACCATCCACTTTCTCCAACAAACCCCTTACGAGCGTCCATCTGATTCCAGTAACTGAGCATATTCATGGAGCAGAATGCCCTGTAGTATCCCTTATTAGGGATATACTGGAATTTCTTTTCCATATCCTCAGTAAACTGGGCATAGTTGTACCCGCGCTTGGTCCGCTTGAAATAGTTCTGGGTATCGCTGGTATCCGTACTATCACCATACCGGAGCATGGCTGGGAGAATTCCCATTGTAGTACGAATTATGTTGGAGTTGGCATCGCTAATATGATTCGTGGTAAGAAACTCGTCATTAGTGTTTGCATTGAACTGAGAGCCGATACCACCCACACGATGTCCTCGCATGAAGGCATGCTCCTTCTGAATCTTATGAATCTTACCCTTGTCATTCCTGAACCTGGCCAACTCGTTTGAATAGCCTCTGAGTGCTGTATTGGCATAGAGGGTTCCGGTGATTTCGATAGGGGTTTTAAATATCTGGGATGAATTCCATGCAGTCTCCAGATCGTCATGCCATGCAGTTCCCGCTACCGTTCCTTCGCCATATGCCGAACCAATAACATAACACCGGTCATTATCCGCCAGCGCCGTCATTGACTCATCAGATGTTTCCGCATTACCTATACCAGTAAACTGAAGCTCAGTGCTGGTTCTTGCTGTAATAACGGCAACACCCTTATACGTTTCGAGCGTTGAATCCCAGATTTCAATTTGCTGGTTGAGATATGAATCATCAACCGTAGAATAGAGCCCAGTAATTCCGTCAATAACAACAGTGCCACTGGTAGTGTTACCATGCGCACCGCTGTTGTTCCAGACGATATCATCGCCTGAATCATTGATATCGAAATACTGTTCACGCCAGTTAGCGCGATGCTCAAACATCTTAAAATCCGGGTCTTTTGTCTTTATCACTTCTCTACCGGTGAGAATCGTAGTGAAGGGCGCTACATCCGTCCACAGCTCCGAATACATGTTCGGTGCTATATAGAAGTCTCGCCTGTCAGTGAATAGCACACCAGTTGCGGCAAGATTGGCAACAGCCATCTTTTATTACCTCCCACTCGCGTGGTGCTTCAAGGCCGCCATAAAGTCTGCTTCGGTTACCTGTCCTCCGGGTGCTTTGGTGGTATGCTGTGCGCCACCACCGGTTGCCACCGGAGCCGGGGGAACTTCACTTTGTACCGTTCTGTTATTCTGAGGAACAGTGCCGGTACTAATCTGATGCAGTTTAACCAAATTATCCAAGGTCATTGCATCCTTGGTCTGCATCATATTGAAGAAATCCGCTACCCTGTCAGGGGTATACCCGAATTTCATTTGAAGCTCTTCCTTCACCGTTTGCGCTACTGACCGTTGTTTTTCCTGTTGGTCTCTATAAGCCAGATGGTCGTTCATCACTCTCATCTGTTCTGTAGCATACGTAAGGGAATCCCTCGTATACTGCTCATTCTCCTCTCGATACTTCCAGCTTGTCGATTCGGGGTCATTGAATGCTGACACCCTATCGTAGCCATCGGGCTTAGCAGGCGCGACCGGTACTGTTACCTGAGTCTCGTCCACTGCTTCACCCATCAGCTGCTGGAGCAATTCCGGCCTTGAGGCCAGTCTCTCCAGTATCGGGTCATACGCGCTTTTCTGCTCTACTTGAGCCTTTAGCGTTACGAGTTCTGATTGAGACTTATCGTACTGACCTTGCCAATACGCATTAGTCTCGTCTTTCGGTTTCTCTGTCCCTTGTTTGGGACCGAGCATATCCGTCTCCGCCTGTTCCAACAAAGTCTGCGCCTGTTCCGGGGCTTCCGGTTGCGCAACGGGGATTCCCTCATCGAGAGGAAGTCCTTCAGTATCCACTACGGGAATTTCAGCTCCAGCACCTAAATCAGCTGCTTGAGTGCCTTCCGGCGCGGTTTCAAACATGCCTTCTACTTCTTTTGTGATAGCCATTGTTTTCTCCTACGATCTCCAGTGATCTCCATGCAATCATGGACTGCTGGTTCAACCACTTGGTTTAACCGCTTCGATTTCCTGGTTCAACCTATCTGCGAACTCCCGCTCTTTATCCTTCATGCGGGCAGTAAATACTCCTGTAGCCGTCTTGACAGCTACTTCTGAATCCTTACCCTGGTCACGCAGCTCGTCTTTATATCTATACAGCTCACTACGTTCCCTGGCATGGCGTATCTCTCGTTCGAGTGTCTGGTTATCGCCCTTAACCTTTTTCAGCGCTTCGTCCTTCTCCTGTAATGCTCTTTGCATCATAGCTATTTCACTAAACCGTTTGATAACCTCTTCCACATCGACTATATCCATCTTTTTCAGTGCTGATATCCGGTCAATAAGCCCCATCTTATAGGCTTCCATATAGTAATTAGCCTGAGCCCATCTGTTTGTAGGCATAGTAGACCCACTGACAACCACTACATCGAACTTACTCGACTTATCGGTTACATCATTTATCCGCTTGAGCAGTTGACCGGAATATCTGTCGTAAATTTGTACATTGATCTCAAGGGTCTTCTCCACCTTATCAGGTTGTACGATACGGAATATACGGTGACTGGTATACGTATGCGGTATCAGATCAAGCATCACCTGTCCCATCCGTCTGTATGAAGCTTCCAAGTCCTGAAGCTTACCCTTGAGTCTACGCTGTCCGTACTCTTCTATAGCTATAGTGCCGCCGACTGTCTTATGAGCGCTTCCCGAGTCGCCCATCATCAGCGGAAATATACCGAATCCATACTCTATATCTTGCTTTGCCCTTTCAGGAATCATCACAGTCTCAGCTGCCATAGGCGAAGGCTGAGCTAGATGCGGTTCCCCTTCCGACATATCCACGCTGATAACGGCTGTTGGTCTGCCCCAGTCCTGTTCCAGCTTATCTATATCGTCTACAGACCCGTCAGGCACTATGAGCTTCATACCCGCAGAAGTAGTTGCATGCGCAATATTCAGCCTGGACATAACGTTTACATAATCCTGCAATCCTTTCCACATTCTTACATCTGACAGAGGGAATGGGGTATCGGTATGCCTATTGGGGCATACGATGATAGGATAATGACTGATAGGCATCAGATACTCATAGAGTATTGAGCTGCCCACTATGCAGGTTACTGCTATCTTGGTCTGGTAGAACGTCTGAATCTTCAGTTCACCGGTCTCTACCAGGTCTATATATCTGACCATCTCGATATGAAAGACTTCAGCACCTTCAGGGAGCTGCATGCCAGGTACATATCGAACAGGCCCGAACTGAGGTATCATAGCTATATCCGGCCCGAACTCTTTTATCATACCGATAATCTGAGTCAGCGCCTGGTCGGAGAACAGTCGTCTCTCACCCTTTTGGCTGGTAACAACAGCTGCTACCCTACCCATATATTCTTCGTACTGGTCTTCGTCTAACTTTCGCTCTGTATTCGTCCAAGTTTCGTATGCTGTATATGCAGGAACTTTTACCTTTTCGTACTGTTCAATAACCCGCCTGTATTCCGTATCCTGTCCGCCACTGGCGTAGTCACCAGGGAATACCTGGCCCTCTTTGGGTTCCTTATCGGTAGCCGGATAATCGAATCCGGTCCACATCTCCGCTGACTTGATAATCTCCCTGAACTTCTCCTGCGGATACATATAGTTCAACCGTTTGACGGTAAGAACCTTCTGTATGAATATCCGCTCAGCATCATCCCACATCGGGTCACGCGAGTTGGGGTCAGGGACCACATCCAGGGGGTATAGCGACATAATCTTTATCTCGCCATCCCCGCCTTCGATAAAGTCCTGGTACACCTGGAATATGCCTACCGACTTCTCATAGTAGTCGTTGACGAACTTTTTGTTTTTACGTTGAAAATCGTTAACAGTGGTAAGGATATACTCGAATATATCGTTTCGAAGCTTTGCGTCCTTAACGTCCGCATCCTCTTTGGCAAGACATCTGAACTGAGGATTATTCTGGGTCAGGATGCTTACTGCGGTATCTATAGCGGGATGAATGCGGTTGATAGTAACAGGACTCTGCCCTTTAGCTTCCAGGTCGTCTATCTCGTCTGAATCCCACTGGACATTATTCCTGAACTGTTCATCCTCCCTGACGTGGGTTTCCCAGTCCTGACGTGGAGAACAGAACCTATATTCGTTGTACGTATCGAGAATCTGGATTACTTTAGGGTCAATAGCATTGTGCCTATATACCTGCGGTTGTGCATCCTCTATTACCAGATCCTCTACCCGCTGAGCTTGTATCAGGTCTTCTGCCATACTACCCTCATAAAGTCTTCCAGTTGTATTTCCGCTTAACGGTAGTCTTCTGCTCAGGCACTCTGTTCATATCCATCACATCATGCCTCGGTGGCCTCATCCGCATAGCGGCATAGTAAAAGGCATCTATAGTATCGGAATACTTCCCATTGGGAAACATCTCGAACTCATCTATCAAATCTCGCATCCTCTTCTCAACATAAACCCTTTTAGCAGCAAATAAAGGCTGAAGTCCCTCTCTAAACCTCTCGGTTTTGGACTCCCTTGGTATCAGCTTACTACCAAGCCCTGGTATTCTTTCATCCTGTCGCTTGAGATAATCTCTCAGCATCTCCTGGTACCCAGCCGCTTCAACTCTCACTGCTTTCGGTTTAAATCGCTTATTCCATTCGACTATTTTATCCGCCAATTGCATGGGGTGAACCCTGTTTCTCCAATAGTCAACGACGTAAACATTCTCTTCTGCATCCATCGCAAGCGCCATGATAACTGAATAGCAAGCTCTTCGGTCAATACTACTGGCAGGGTCCACTCCCAAATAAACATTAACCGGTCTCGGTTCTCCGTCTACATACAGATAATGCCTATCATGTTTAATATCGAAGCCTTCGTTAGCGTAATACTGCCAATACTCCGGTCGGAATATCTGGTCCTCATCACCGATGATTTCACAAAGATAATTAGAGGCATAATAACTGAATCTACCCTGTTGAGTAAGTTCCGCTCTCAGGTCTTGCAACTGTTTCCAGCTCATCCGTTCAGGCCACAAAGCCTGCTTCTTATCCCTATCAACCTCAGCGGAATAATGCTGATAGGCAAACATAATACTATTCGACAACCTATCCACGATACAGTTCTGTTTCATAGGTGTCCCAATAGCCACCAATTTCCCTGTATCAGACAGACTTGGCTCCGCTTCCTGCATAAGCCACTTATAGTTCGCATCCATAGACTCGGGCGTTCTGGTATTCTTGTCGTCTTCCAAATCGTCACATATGAACAGAGACGGTCTCTGATCTCCAACCTTGAACCCTAATATCTGCTGACCGGTCCCGATAGCATAGATACCAGACCCATCCTTCAGGATAATAAAGTCATCACGCCATTTCTGTGCAGAGAATCTCCCCCAATACCCGTACAAGGCCCTCAGCGTCTGTGAATACTCCAATGCATGCTTAATAAGCCCTAATGACCGTATAGAGTGACCCTGAGCCTTACTGGACAGGACTATTACTCTCCTGCCAGTCTCGGTCTTACCGTAGAACAGATGATGTAACGGCGCTACGAATGCAGCGCATGTAGTCTTACTATGTCTACGAGGAGCTACGATACAGGCTCGTTTAATGGTATCGTCACCGAGAACACTGTATACATCCTTATGAAACGGCGGGGTAGGCGCATAGAAGGTGGTGGGACTGATAGCCCTGCCGAATGCTGGCATATTAACCCTGAATTGCTCTCGCAGAGTATCAAGATTGCTCAATCTGCTCAGCCTCCTGCACTTCCATTGATCCGCCATTAGAGCCTTCGGTAGATTCCGTCAACAGTGCCTTCTCCATAGAAGCAATAACGTCGAACGAAGTCTCCCCGGTATCGCCCTTATTCTCCATACCAAGCAGTTCAACCACTCTATCGAAGACCTTCAGCACCCTATCAGGGCTTTTAGAAGTTCTGGCCAGTGTAACAGCCTTCTCTATCAGGTCCACAGCTGTCACCTGGTTAATGCCTCTCTCTTCCAGCAGTTTTTTTCCTTCATCGTTCAGCATTGTTTTGAATTCCTCGCTACGAAGCACTACACGCATCAGCATTTTATCTTCATTTATTCTTGCCCTATGCCGACCGTAGACCATTAAAAAAGCGGCCCAATCATCCTGACCGCGTATAATCAATCTAGCGAATTTCTTCATATCAGCCTTTTTCCAAGGCCATCTCGCCCTTTCCTTACATGACGTATTATACTTATTCCATTCAAATCTTCCTTTAGTCTTATCGAATCTCTTGCTGTCTATATGCTGCCTGAGAAACAGCCTTCTATTATTGGGAAAGGTACATCGAAGAGTTCTGTATCCACTGCCCGACTTATTGGGATTCCTATATAGCATTTCCCGTTTGAGGCATTGGATAACAAAATCGTCACCGGTAAGGAAATAATCCCCTACCTCACAATCAGGCCAGCGCGTTTTCCACTTCAGGCCACGCTCTTCCGCCTGTTGCTTAGTAAGTACAGTATCGCCATAGTCCTTCATACCATAAGTATGAAAATACGGCGAAAACTAAGTCAATATATAAAACCGGGAGCTTTAAGGTAATTCACGGAGTATCCACGGAGTTTCAACAATACTCAATTCCTCAGCAGGAACATCAACCCCAGCTGAGTTCTTAATGTGCCAAACCTTATCATCGTCTTTAGTTACAAAATAATCATATCCCAATTCCCACACTTCCTCACCAACAATATCTTTCCGACACTTAGAGATATAAACCACTTCACCAAACATTGGCATTTTCATAACAAAGCTTCAACCAAATTAGGGACGGAATTGACAATTCGCTGCCTATTGTCCCTGAATACGCTCACCGTCAGGTCGGAATTCACTATTATCTCTATGCCGGTATTATGGGTAATGAAATTAAGGATATTACTTCTCTCCAAAGCTTCCAGCATTACCAGGTCGCTCGGCATAAACCACACATCGGCATCTGCCAGCCTCACCAGTTGCATCACTTCTTTATGGAACCCCAGCGGAGGCATAATCTCCCCTAATTCCACCTGGCTGATATACGGCTGAGTAAGCCTGGAGTATTCCCTGGCCATCTCCGACTGCGTGAGGTTTATCGTCTCCCTCAGCTGCCTGTATATACTGCCCAATATTGCTCTAGCCATTATATCCCCTTTCTGATTCAAGATATTCGTCAATAGCATCTAATGCTAAGGCTTGAAAGTCATCATTATCCCCCGTACTGAGGAAGGTAAACTGTGGAATCCATCGCTTCGATCCGTCACTCGCCCTGAATTCTTTTGCAGGATAACTCAACCACCGCGCATCGCCCTTCTTATACAGCTTACATTCACTCAATATCATCCTCACTCCACCCAACTTGAATTCCATATTACATAACGCCTGAAGCCGTCCTCTGCCTACATGATAGTATTTCACGCAACTGACAATCATTCCAACCCTTCCTTTACTGATTCTATTACATAGTCTATTTGTTCATCGGTAAGGTTCTCATGTATCGGTATTGCCAGGGTAGTCATAGCTGCATGTTCCGCCACAGGAAAATCACCCTTCCTGTATCCCAAATACCCAAACGCCTGATGCAGATGCAACGGAGTGGGATAATACACCCGGCAATCAATCTCTCTCTTTCTCATATGGGTCAATAGCTCGTCTCTAGTCTGGTTATCCCTAACCCTAATGACATACTGATGGAAGACATTCCCCTCATCAGACAAAATGGGTAACCCAATATCCAACCCGCCAAGCCCTCTCAGATACTTTGCAGCATTTATTCTCCGCTTAGCTATCCATTTCTTCGTATAAGATACCTTAACCAGCAATATCGCTGCCTGCAACGTATCCATCCTGAAATTGCCACCTATCCATTGCCCGCCACCATGCACCCTTAATCGCCCTATTTTCTCTGCCAAATCATTATCCTGCACCAATACCATCCCCGCATCCCCATACGCTCCCAAGTTCTTCGATGGAAAGAAGGACAGACACCCAAACTCTCCCATTGTCCCTGCATGCAAGTTCCCATACTTCGCCCCAATAGCCTGAGCGGCATCCTCAATAACGAATAAGGTCGTCTTATCCGTCATGTCTATTATCCGCCCCATCTCACAACATTGCCCGAACAGATGTACCGGAATAACAGCTACACTTCTATCAGTAATAGCGTTTTCAATCTTATCAGCATCAATATTGTAAGTATTCGGGTCTATATCAACGAATACCGGCTTAGCTCCCAACCGTGCTATTGACCCAGCAGTAGAGAAAAAGGTATATGGCGTGGTTATCACTTCATCTCCATGCCCAATCTCCGCAGCCATCATCGATACAAGCAGTGCATCCGTCCCTGACGATACGCCTACCGCATGCAGGCTATTCAGCTCATGCGCCAGTGCAATCTCCAGCAATGGCACTTCCGGTCCCTGTATAAACTGCTGATCATCCAATACCCGCTGGATAGCAGTATTAATTCTTCCTTTAAGCGATTTATACTGTGCTTTAAGGTCAAGCATTTCTACTTTCATATCTGTACCTCCACGCGCCCTGCTATCCTTGCTGGGTTACCTACTACCAGTGCATGCGCGGGAACATCCTTGGTCACAACAGCACCCGCCCCAACCATACAGTAGTTTCCCAGCCTCACTCCACACACTATAGTAGCATTCGCCCCTATGGTCGCTCCTTCGCCCACAAAAGTAAGTTCATGGTTCTTTATCTCGAATGCTCGGGGTTTTTTAACATTAGTAAACACTACCGAAGGCCCGACAAACACGCAATCACCCAGCGTCACCCCATTATACAGCGAGACATTATTCTGTATTCTACATCCATCGCCTATAGTCACCATATCAGCCACAAAACAATTCTGCCCGAGCACACATTTTCCACCTATAATAGCCCCGGTCATTACATGACAAAAATGCCATATTTTCGTGTCCTTCCCTATAATAACGCCATCGTCTATACATGCCGTATTATGAGCATAGAACCCATATTTCGGGTTACGCACTAACCAACCTTTTGACATTATATACCGCCTCTATTGCTGGCCTGGCATCTGCTATTGACAGGCCATTACCAGCCAAAATCTCTCTGTACGCCTCCAAATGCAGTGATTTCTTTATCGGAGCAGCCAGATTAATATGAGTGCTGCTATTAATGTCAATAAAGCGGCGAGCAGTTCCTTCAATAGCCAATCTCCATTCAACATCGGCAAACTCCATTTCAAGTATCCCGCTGACACTACACTTATCCGCACGGATAATATCATAATCCAATATCCTGCCATACGCCCAGATCAGCAAATCGAAGATATGCACCCCGATATTCATCAACAGTCCACCGGACTTACTCTCATCGCCTTTCCACGAATGATGGTACCAGGCACCTCTGGGGGTGACATACTCTACTAACACCTGTCTCCTACGCTTAGCTTTACTCGGCAGTCGTCTCGCGCCTGGATGGTATCGCATCTGGAGTATCGGATAGATTCGATGGCTATATTTGTCCTCAAACTCCTCCAACGCATCCAAGTTCCACGGGTTGATAACCAGCGGTTTCTCGCATATGGCATGCGCCCCCGCTCTCAGCGTCATTCTGATATGTGCATCGTGAAGATAGTTCGGAGAACAGATACTGACATAATGAGTATTGCCAAACCTCTCCAAATGCCTGTCAAACCGCTCTATCTCGGTAAAAAACTGGGCTTCAGGGAAATGGGAATCCAGAATGCCTACAGAATCATGCGGGTCGACAGCACTGGTGAGGGTATTACCGGTATCCTTGATAGCTTTCATATGGACAGGGGCTATATATCCCGCCGCTCCTATCAGTGCAAAGTTCATTTCTTCATCCCATGCCTCAATGCAGCCCCTAACAGCCCCAGGAGCAGCTCAGTCGTCCCTTCAGGCAGTTCCACGCCATTAGCTATCAACGCTCCTTCAACACCCAGCAGTGCCGCCATGATATACGATTTGTACCCATCAATGAATGTCCACATCTTCCGTCTCCTTCCTGATAATAGCCAGATAGACTATTTTTGCGCCCTGCTCGTTCTTGCCCCATTTGATTACAGCCTGTTTATCTTCACCTTCTTCTTCCAGTATAGCATTAATCCGTTCCAGCTCCAGATCGCACCACTTCAGATTGGGTATTTCTCCATACTGGGTGACTGTCTTCCCATTAGGGAGTAGTGGCTTCGTTACCGGCGCTCCGGTGAGTGATAGTTTAGGTATTTTCATCCGTACCAAACCCTCTGCGGCAATGGACCTTCCACATCAAAGTGGATTCCCCATTCGTACAAACCTATTCTCGGTAGCTTGAGCACATCTTTCAGTATAGGCAGGAACTTGTCTCTATCTTCCTTCTTAGGATATATCAGGTCAATAGCAGTGCCTCTAGTATGATGGGAATTGGGATGACCACCGATAGCTTCATTATGCCGATGACATCTGTACCCACTGCTGATAAGAAACCCAGCACTTCTATCAATCAATACCCGAAACTTACTCAACGCTACGGTCAGCTCCTGCTCAGCCTTCATACTCCCGCAACATCTACAGGGATAATCTCCACAATTCCCCAATAGATAGGTTAGGGTATACAATGCTTGTAGCTGGTCTTTCATTCATACCTCCACAGTTCCAACCCCGTCTGCGCTTCACGCTGTATCACTGCCGCCCCATGAACAGAGGTCAAATACTCAAGATACTCATCATAGACTATATCTTGCCAGGGATCATAGACCCCCCAGTTGGAATATTGGTTATACTTCTTCCAGAACTTCCACCACTTGGCATATTCCGGCCCGTGGTCACAGGCAGCGTGTATGCTGTAGCCAAGCCCTCCAGCCTCTACAATGCCCTTAATGACAGTCTCCATCCTCTTCCCTCTATCCACCTGGCTACTGACCTGGGGATACTGTTTACTCGTATATCGTTGCCACAGACCAGGGGAAATATAGCTTGTCTCTCTCACGCTCTCGTTAGCCTGAGCACCAGTCTCGGAGAGCATTACAGGAATAAATTTGCCGGTTCTGCTTTCTAGTGAGAACTCTATGCTGGCAAGGGACGGCCCGATCTGCTTTGCATAGAATTCATTTGCCGGGTAATAATTCACACAAATCACATCAACGCCGAGCTCGATATTTTCCTGCCACAAATCGACCATCACGGTTTTACTCATCCAATCCCAGGAGTGTTCAATCAATGAGTTCGCGGCGTATTTGTTCGAAAACACTAGCCAGTAGGGGGCGTATTTCTTAATCGCACCCGCCACAACTTGAACATATCGAAAATGGATTTTCCTAAACTGGCTTTCAGTTAAATTGTGTTTACGAAGGTTCCAGAATACTTCATTTCCACAATACACGCCCACGCGGAGAGGGTTTTTTTCAAAATTAATAACCTGTCGAAGCACTTCATGTTCAACCCCTTCAGCCCACTCATCGGTAAAAAGATATTCCCAGTCATAGACAGGGGAAGAGCCGGTTTTAGGCTGAACATGGAAACAGTAGACAAACGGCATCCGATTGTAGACACTGGAATTCATCCCCAAAAAAGTGAACCCAGCGGCAAGGAGTATTTGAGTAAAATCCTTCCCTATTTCGTTCCACCGTTCAATATCAGTGCCGGTCAGTTCCTCACCGAACAGTCTGCTCAGCCCTCCTTGTCCTGACTTTTCTGTCCAGTTCGACTGCTGAAGGTTATGAATCCCCAGGGGCATCATATGCTGTCCGCTCAGTGTTTCCAGACGGTCGTCAACAGGAGCTTTCAACAGGGAACAGTCATTCTTACGAACTAATGACCATCCGGTAGATATTGGATTAGCTGTCATGCTCTACCATCCCTTCGGTCGTTCTATTTTCGGACCCCATTCGACGACACATTCAGAATCAAGCCTTTCGTCTAAATTCTTTCTACGAATATTGTGAATAATTTTAATACTGAAAAAAGGAGTTTTACCATGCACAAGAATAATCCCTTCTTCGGGTTCGGGATTACCGTGATGATGTGGAAACAGGGTTTCACCGAGCGTCAAATAAAATTTAGCCCAATACAGCCCTGCTTTCGTAGGCGTATTATTCATTTCAATTCCTTCTCACGGCATATCGACTCGTAACCACTCTATGTCCATCATCAAATTCTACCAGAATGGAATTCAGCTTACCTCTCGCAAGAATTCGGCATTTCTGACCTTTACGCTCAGGAAGCCTTTTTTTCCAAAACCATACGTA
>CEPZ01017461.1_pt1 | contig 20507 bp, 22 predicted proteins | sample 530461 | NCBI WGS metagenome assembly CEPZ01 (sample SAMEA2620106, study PRJEB7988) | marine metagenome | isolation source: saline water (ENVO:00002010), including
GGCATATAATAAGAGAGCCCAGATATGGAAGACATCTGGTATCCCACATGACCCAAAGTTTTTTGAGGAAGACCCTGTCTATAAGATAAGAGACTTAGCTGAGGATGGTTCTTTTAGATTCGGATTAATACATGACGTAGAGGGACTAGGTGGAAAACAGGATAAATTAACCATAGATTCTAAAGCGAGAGAATATTTAGAGAGTGAAGATGGTGGTGTAATAGGGCGTCCAGACGTCGTAAAGGGCCTAAATAGAGAGCAAGGGCTCCCAGTCGAAGGTGGTATCCATAAATCATTTATCGTGTCTCCTAGCCCCCAATACGGGGCTCTATTGGGCAAGTATGCAGTACATACAGCCTCCCCAGAGCTTGCAATCTACATGAAGAAGAAAGGAATGCATTTTCTTATTAATACTTCTTCAGCTAAGCAATCGGGTAGTAGAACCTTCTATAAAATAGCAAGAGATAAGGATGGTAAGATAGAGATGCAGGACTTGAAAGGAAATCCTGTTGATGAGTCGGTATTGTATAAGTTGCCCATCCAAGATATGAAGACTGTTACATCTGATATAACAGACCTACATTTCTTAGACCCGCAGAGAGTACCAAAACAGATGCAGTCTGTATTAACTCCGTTTTCTTCTTTCCCGATATTCCGCGAATCTATATCTGATATGTATGAAACCTTATCAGGTAGAGGAAGAGAGGGTGACCCCGAGGTGAATAAAAAGATGGATGTGTTCTTGGCAAATCCGAAGGGTAATCAAACTATTATCGAAGATTTAGTAAGAGATATAGATAAGATTAGTATAGATAGATTGGTGAAGGGGATAAAAGAAGATACTGTATTTGCTAGTAATGCTTATCGAAAAATGATGCGTGTTAATGATGATATTATTCATGAGATGGTTGGAGAGGGAGAATTAACAAGGGAGAACTTATTAGATGAGAAGGTAGATGCAGTAGAGTTCAATGCAATTCATGAAAGAATAATAAGATTTTCTAAGGATAGTTTAGCTGGTGCGTTTCATAAATATTCTAATGATTATAGGGAAGCTGTAGTGCGTAACTATGTAGTCCATAGATTCACTCGTCCTCTTATTGATAATAGTGCAACTGGTAGGATGCGTCCGTATGACATAGGTTTGTGGAACCGAACTAAAAGAAGAGGTCCGACTAAAGAATTGAATGATAATGATAATATATTCTTTCTAGATAATACATTTAAAGAGTTAAAGATAAGAACTGATATGTTTGGTAGGGAGAGAGAGTTTATTACTCTCGGAGATTTATGGGAGAAGTATCATAAGGGACAGATATCTGAGACTAATAGACCTGCAGTAGAAGAGATATTCAATGCTGTCTTAATGCGTGTCCCTATGGATAATATATCTGGAGCTCACGTACTAAAATTCTCTGGATTCACCGGTATAGATGGTTTAGGAGTATTAATACATCCTAGGACAGTCAAGGCTCTGGGTGGTGCAGATTTAGATGGAGATAAGTCTTGGATATTCTTTGGAGATGAAGCACATGGATTTAAAAAATCTTGGAAGGATATGTATGATAAGAATAAAGGAGAATTTTTTAATAAGGAAGCAAATAATATTGCTAGTGCAGAGGATGCTAAAGCTAAGTGGCGTTCTAAATTAACTGGGACAGGAAATAAGAAGCAGGACGAGCTTCTAAGGAAAATGAATGATTCTTCAGTTCTTATGTTCTCGCCATGGATGAGGCAGTTTGCTTCTGAAGGCTCAGCAGAGGGTCGTACTAAATTGGGAACCAATGTTGTAGGAAGGACAACTATAGCAGCAGCTCACGCAGCAACGGCTGATTTAGAGAAAAGGACAATAAGGGTAAAGACACCAACAGGTAAGCAGATGTTTATTCGTGCTCCAAAAGGTACTTATGTATGGGAAGAAGAATTTTGGTTGGGAAAAGGGCGTAATAAAAAACCTAAAAAATTTAGAATTCACATGAAAGCTAAGACTAGTAAAAAAGAGATGGACAATTTTAGGGAGCTTGCTAGAGCTGCTGTATCATTTAGTTCTGACCCAATGGATGAATCAGGATTAAGACCGAGGAAAGTATTTAGCGATGCAATGGTAGATAGCCTGTTCGATTTTACAGTTCATGGCATGAAGGGAGAGCAGTGGAAAGGGCTAAAGGTAAAGCAAGGTATGAAGGGCCGTGGTATTACAAGGATGTTTAGTGGCGTAAATACGGCTTTGTATGGTAGAGATTTTACAAATAATAGACGGTGGACTAGACCAGAGATAATGCACAGGCTAGGGATTGTTGGGAATGAAAATAATTTCAGATTTAATAATGATAATATTCCTCTATGGTTCCCTGGTGTGCCAGAGAGTAGTAGGAATACATTGTTAGGTAAGATTGCTAGAGATGTAGAGAACGTAGATTGGAGCGATAGTGTTTTTCATAGAGTTGATAAGACAAAGATGGATGCTATGTATAGTATACATGAAAAGAATTTGTCTAGATATGATTGGTTAAAAAATGTTCTTCTTAGAAAGAGTATGGCTGTTCCTCAACATGATTATATTAAAACGATTTGGGATAAAAGGTTATTTACTGATGATGGTTTTGATGCTCAGTTAAATCCTAAGCATGAAGATTATGATAAAAATATTTTTGATAAGTTTCCTATTTATCGCAAGAAGTATAAGTCTGAAGTATATGATGTGATGAAAAAAAATTATACGCAAAGGAAAAGATGGCTTTTAGATATGCAGAGGAAAGCAGAGCACTATCTTATTAATGATATTTCTGACATGGCAAGCATGAAGGTTATTATGGAAGCTGCAATTCCTATAGGTAATAGAGAAAGAATTTTAGAAATACATAGACAGACTGAGGCTTATAAGTCAGAGCATAAAAACTTTACAAGCAATCAAAGACCTGACTATGAGAAGATGTATAATATGGTAGAAGAAGAGTGGGCTAAAAATTGGTTAATAGAAACAGAGAAGGCTTTGACTAAAGATGTCCAATCTAATAAACATTCTCAAAATGTTATGGATGTAGCCATCGGTACTTATCGGTCTGGTTTAAATGTCGCAGAGAGGAATCTTTTTGATATGTTTCTTCTTGGTAGTTTAAATAGGGGGAAGGTTGATATAATAGAGAAGCAGATGCGAAAGATAAAGCCGGGTAAGATGACTAATGATATGAGGGACCAGATACATAAGTGGACATTAGAATCAGCAGGTACTAGTACCTCTAGGCTAGGATTTATGACTAGTATGGTGCCTGATGCTAGTGTTAGAAAATTTATTAAATCTTATAGTGATTTCTTTGATATGAATATAAAAGGATTAAATAAGAAGGCTACTGATGATTTAGTAGAAGAAGCAAAGGACGCAGGAAAGAAACAAAGGATGTTTGATGAGGATGGTAAGCCTGTAGAGGGAAGCATTATTGAATCATCTGACTTTGATGTGGAAACAAAAAAGTATATTAATGAACACTCTCCCTTTGAAGGACTTTATAAAGGCAAATTAAATAGAGATGCACGTAAGGTTCTTTCTTCTTTGGAAGACCACATCAATTATTATCGACCTGGTATAACAGGTAGGCGATTAAATGGTCTTGTGAGGACGGTTATAGGAAAGAATTTAAATGCAATGACATTAGAAGATTTTAGAATTCTTGATAGATGGTTTACACAGATGAGGACAGGTACGTGGTATCAACGTATGTTTGCGAAGCTGGATGATAAGACAGGATTTGTAAAACTTGCAAAGAGACATTATATGAATTTCCCTGAGACTGTAAATCTTGATATAATGCGTGGTGAAATGAAGCTGGTGAAAGGAAGAGGTATGTTTCTTGACCAGAGAGGTAACGCTATGTCGGGTGAGGTATATAGGCCTACCAATATGGTGGAAGAACTTATGCAATGGCATGGCAAGGCACAGGAACATGCAACAGGAACACATCAGGAAGAGGTAGTAAAGCTTGCGGATAAGCTAGACCCATATGTGTATGCTTTAGAAGATGGGGTAAAACTGTTTGATGTTGCTGTTATTCAGATGGATAATAGGTATGCAAATAAATATATAACTGCACAGCATAAGGGTAGGGATATATTCAAATATTATATGGGTAATTATAAAGATGCAATGAGGAGAGTATATAAAACAACTAATTGGAATGAACTGCAGAATAAGAAGTACGTGGTTAGAGAAGCCGGAGAAGCTAAAACAGTTACAGGGAAGGAAGTTGTAAGAAAGATACAGAAAGTTATAGAAGCACAGAATAAAGAGGTTATTACCTGGCTCCAAGGAGATGGAATAGCTGCTAATAAATATATAGGTCTTGATGATGGCACTCACTCGGGACTGGAAAGATTAAGAGATACTTACATGCGGGACAGAGCAAAAGAAGCTACTGATGGTAAGAAATTAGATATGAATATAGGTATGGATGGTCTCAGGGAGATAGGTAAGAGAATCATGGTGTTTCAGGTACCTAATAGAGGACTAGACCATTTAATAAGAGATAGGATGGGTAAGAAAGCATCAAGTTTTGATAGAATGACTTCTGACGAGAAAGAACAGCAGCGTCAGTTGCAACGAAATATTATGATAGAGAAGTATGCTATGGAACCCACCGGACAGATAGACCCGGATATGTACTGGCCTCATGTTATGTTTGATAGGAAGGTTGCTGAAAAGGAACTGTCTAGGGCTATAAAGATTGTTGCTGCTGACAAATCGTATGACTCTGTTGATAGGGAGAAGACGTTGAAGAAATTAGTCTATCATCACAAGCAGGTAACTGGTGATTGGATACAGAGGTCGGAAGATATGGGTGGCTCTTGGGATATAATTCATAATGTTATGAATGAGATAGCTAAGGGTAAGGTTAAATCTGTAGAAGAACTAAAAGCATTTAATGTTAATAGGCGTGTGGGTAACCAGTTCAGTAGGACAGTTCATGTTCCAGGTTGGAATACTTCTCCTGAAGCATACGATATGTATATGAAGAATATTCTGAATGCTTTCTATTCTCAAGGAGCTGATATTGTAGCTCGTGATGCTATAGTGGGATTTAGAAAGGTGTGGGGACGCAGGCTAGGCCCGGAGCTGGCTAATTCGTGGGCTAATTGGTTCCAAATGTATTCTAATGAAGCTCAGGGTGGCCCTAGTGTTGTGCCTGATAGACTTCTAAATGACCCAACTATGAAAATCAAAGGAACGCCTTATGCTTGGTGGGCAGATAATAGGATATTAAAAAAATTAAATAACATGAAGAGGCTTCTAGGATTTGACAAGAAGAGACCTGACCTACCAAAAGAATTGATAGAGAACGACTGGAATTCTTTGAGAAGGCTAGGGCAACTGGAAGCTAAGTATGAACTGGCTACTTTATTAGCTCACATCAAGAGTAGCACTGCTAATATGTATGGTGGTAGTGTTCATACTTGGATAAATGTAGGAGCTGAACACTTTAAGAATGCTCGTGATATAAAATATATGCAGACTATAAATAAGGAGTGGAAATCTAAGGGAGATTTATATGATTGGGTGAAGGGACATGGTATTGTTGAGGAGTTCCTTCTTTATGAAGGTTTATCAGGCTTGACACCTGGCGCAAAATCTGCAAGATGGAGAAGCTTTGTGAAGGAAGGGGTGGCTAAGATTTCTAAAGACCCAAACTTATCTGATGTTACACTGAGGGAGATAGCAAAGAAACATAAGATAAGTGATAGTATATTTAATAAAGCTGCTGCATTTATGCGGATACCAGAGAGAATATTGAGAAGGGATGCTTTTATTTCTCATTACTTAGCGGCTGTTGAAAGATTTGGCGGCATGATAGGTGATTATAATCATCCTCTTCTTATTGAGATGGCTAAGAAGGGTGTGAAGGCTACACAGTTCTTATACAGTGCTCCTTATAGACCTGCCTTTGCAAGGACGCAATTTGGCAAGGTATATACGAGGTTTCAGTTGTGGTCTTGGAACTCTGTTAGATTTAGGAAGGATATTATTAACCAGGCTCATATATATGGTTGGCGTGAAGGCACACAAGAATTTGAGAAGTACAAAAGGATGGCGACAGCAGACTTATTCATGCTTGGTCTTGCTAATGTATTTATGTATTCCATATTTGAGAATGCTTTACCAGCACCGTGGAACTGGTTTCAGGACACTGCTGAGATGATGTTTGGCGATGATAACGAGCGTGAGAGAGCGTTCTTTGGTGCTTATCCCGCACCTTTGCAGCCATTGCAGATGATTACCCCTCCTCTTGCTAGGTTGTTGCCTGCTACCTTTAAGGCTATGGTTACTGATGATTATACCAGGCTATCTAATTATTATATATGGACTATGTTTCCATTTGGTAGGATGGCAAGGGACATAGCAGGGCCTGGTGGTATCCTTGAGAATCCTATGCGTAGCGTAGAGAAGCTGACAGGACTACCTTATATGCAGCTGCATAGAGCGATAGTGGAGGAGAGGGAGAAACCTAAGATAGCTCCTAGAGGATTTATTTAATGGCTGTTGGATTATTAGGGAGAGCCTTAAGTGTTTTAGTAAATACGGGAGCATTGCCTTCTAAGCTCACCAGGGTAGCAGGTGCTGTTGCTTCTGGTCCTATGACTAGGCGCCAGTTCTTTACGAGGTCAGCTGGTATAGCTGATGAATTAAATATACATAATAAGTTATTACATGAAGGTGCGAAGCTACGGGCTAAGCAAAAAGTTCTTGTAGATGTAGTACAAGGAAGGGGTTTTCAAGGCAGTGTTGCTCTTATAAAGAAAACAGAAGAGAAAGCCGCTAAAACTGCTTTAGCTAAGAAAAAAGAATTGCTTAATCCAAAAGATTTTAAACCTTCGTCGCTAGGAAAAGAAACTGAAGGTTGGCAACTCAGAAGTTTACCCAAAGGTAAGTGGCCTAGCGGAAAGATGGAGAAGCATTGGGTGGCGTCTGGAGGGTCAAGAATAGATGATGTAGGTGTGGGTAGATTACATTCATGGGTTGACCCAGTAGTGGGATATGACGATGCTATAGAAATTACAAGTAAAAAATGGAAAAAAAGATTGGCACCTTATCTTTCGGAAGTTTCACATGTGGGTACTGGTACATTCCAGAATGCTTTAAAGAAGTATTATATAGATAAGGCTGCTAAAAATAATTCAAAGGTTGCGATAGCTAGGGAAGCAATAGATAAGGTAAGAGCTATAGTAAAGAAAGAGTATGAACCACATAGAATATTACATAAGAAGAATGCTTCTTCTGGAGAAAAATTAAGAAGATATTTCAGAGGGATGGAGGGACGTAGACATGGTTATACGTGGTCTGATAAGTTCCATAACTTACGTGATGAATTAGGTGCTATTACAGGTATAGACCCTACTCAGTTTAATTTTTATGGTCAGTCAAATAAATTTGTAGCGTTAAATCATCGTGGGCTTCCCGAGGTAATAAAGTTAGACCCAATGGATTATTCTAAAAGGGCAGGTGTTGATTTTTATACGCAAGCTAAGGATGCTACGCGTAAAGCTGAAGAACTGATGCAAAAATGGAGAAAGAGTAAACCTGGTGGTATCGTATCTGGTTTGATGAAAAAATACTATGAAGGACGTTATGGTTATGACAAGAAATTCACAGATATACCGGGCCTAGCCGATGACATAATAGATAAAATAGATGTAGAGGTGATGAGATAATGACTGGGTTATTAGGAGCATTAATTAGGACGGGAGGAAGAGCTGGTGATAAAGCTATTACTAACTTATTAATACCTGTTACGTATAGGTATTCTGTGCCGGCTACCGCAGCTGCTGTTAATAAATATCCCAGAGTAGCTGCTTGGGCATTAAAAAAAGACATGCCTATGTGGTCTCATCCTAAATATGGACCAAGGATTACCGAAGAATTTCTTGATAGGACATTATCTCCTTATGGTGTTAAATATAAAGAGGCAGTTAAAAATCCGATGCTTTTTTCAGAGGTTGCTGCTAAAAAAACAAACTTTCCAAGAAATTTAGATGAGATGTATGAGAGGTTAGCTGTAAGAGATTTCTTATTCAGAAGGGCAATGAATTTATCTTCCAGAAAATTACCAGTAAAAGTTAATCCTGATGGAACTACAGGGTTAAAAATTAACAGTGCAAACTTTTTAAGGAAAAAGCCTGGGACAAAAAATACTTATGTATATAATCGTCGTAATGAAAGGATTGCTAGAAAACAGGACTTTGAGGCAGGAGACATTGCAAGACGTCATGAAGACAAGTTGGGTACATACGTTGATACTAGGTATACGTATCCTAGAAGTCAGCATAGTATAATGGGTCACTTTGAAGTAGATTTAGAGAAGAAAGCATTTCGTGATACATGGGGGGTAGAATGGAATCCAAAGGATAAAATGATATATGCTAGACTTAGGGCAGGTAAAAAGGGAGCACAAGAATTAGAGCAGATTGCTATCTTAAAATTAAGAAAATTTTTAGCTAGTAGAATGAAAAATGTTCCTACTATAGAAGGTAAATATCGCTGATTCCTATTACACTAGAGGGAAAAAAATTTTGAAAAAAAAGCGGTAGACACAAGGTCTTTCGACCCTGGGAGCTAGTCTACCGCCCTTATCGTAAGTGCCTTGTCTTTATCCGTAAGACCAGGTACCACGATGGCATCAAAGAATGAGCAGCCTTTGTTTATTCTACATGGCTTACCCATCAGTTCTTCGTCTAATTCAAATCGTACTTTTGTCATCATTCCTGGTATTCTATAACATTTAAACTTTACACCGGCACAGGTTCCGTCTGCTTTCCAGTTAGAACAGGTTCTTCTCACTAATGGTATCAGATTTTTCTTTTTCAACTAGATTTCCACGTTGTATACAGGCCATTGTCAAAAGATAAAAGTGAAATGTGAATTCTAATTTTTGCATAATTTTTAAAATCTTTTTTCCCATTTATATTTAACTATACGAAGGTCTGGTATACATGTGTCTTCGGGGTCAAGAGGAATATTTGTCCACTTTTGACATTTACCTTTTTTATACATATTATCATCTATGTAAATATAGGTGTATTTGTCACATATTATAAGACTTGATACATGAATATGACAAAGAATACCTATTGTCATGTTTTTGCAACGACGATTTCTTGTCGTTACTCCTGTGCATTGATGTTTAATCGCAGTCTCCACCCTTACATCCTGCTACAAGGGTACCTTGTGCTCTTTGTATTTCTTCATTTACGTCAACATCAAATCTACTTTTTTCTATTAGACCATTTTTTGGTGTAAGTAATTTAATTAGTTCAAATATCTCATGTACTTTACCTAATTCATTTTCTAAGTAGAATGCATCTTTTAAACCTTCCAGAGCTGATAAAACATATTTATGTTGTTCCTCGGTTACAGTTACCTTTTTCATCCGTTGTTTTGGCATTAGTATTTGCCTCCTTTTGCTAGTTTTTTCATTAGATAGGTACGTACTTCATCAGATTGACGTCTTACCCATTTAACAACTGTTTCATAATCACATTCGTCTAATGGCCCTTTCCTTGTGTTACATCTTTTACATATCAACTGAAGATTATCAGGTGTAGATGCTCCGCCTTTGGTAATTGGAATTATATGGTCACATGCTATAGTCCTTATGTTTAGAACTTCATTACAGTATTTACATTTTTTTCCGTAGATATCGTAAAACATTTTTTTAATATCATTCAGCTCAATATTGAATTCTACTCCTGCTTCTTTTGAGCGTCTTTTTAAGGATGATTTTAATGCTGACATTTTTCTATTTAATCTTAACCATGCTTTATGCCAGTAGGTATGGTGAACTTCCACCAACTTTTCTCTAAATGTTCCTTCTTTATAATCCATTAAGAAACCAGACAGACATTTTTAGGTATCTGTCTGATTCTTAATTTATTTTGTTACTTTTAATTTCTCAAGGAATATTCAGCAAATACATTGCCATTCCTATTTGATACTTTTTTCGTAACAATATCAAGCCCTTCATTGTGCCTAAGAACATAGATATGTGCAGACAATCTGAATGTTCCGAACATATTAAGAGCTGTAACCGGTGTTAAAACACCACCTCTTTTGAGATGGGTTCTTATTTTTGCTAGTTGTGATGTTTTTGTCATATTATCTCCATTTAATCGAGAACATTGTTGAAATTGCGAGTCTCCATATTCCTATATCAAAATGTATATAGTCTCCTACTGTACTTTCATCTGTTGCCAGTTCTATTCCAAATCTCATAATTTGAAAGAACATTATTTCAAATCCTACTTTACTTTGATTTACAGGGCTGTATGATTGAAATTGTACAATCCATTTTAATAGCTGAATCATGACCTCCTCACTTTCGTAACTTTTTTAACTCTACACCAACTTAGTCCATCTTTTCCTTCTTTTTGTGCAGACATGGAATCCTTCCGTGCCTTAGACCGGTTGACACCTTCCTTTATTTCTACTTTTTTGTAATCATCAGGAACTTTTTCCAATGGTACATGCACATCTAATTCTCCATATGCTTCGTACATTGTGTATCTAGCAAAGGATGACTCCCATACCTTACCATTGCCAAATTTATTTATTGCCCATGGTAATATCATAGTTTCCATGAACTGTTTAAATCTGCCAATAGCTCTTTTCCTTGATTTTAAACGCTGCACTTCCTCTGTTAGAGCTTCGATTTCTGCGTCTATAAAGAACTCCTTTCTTTTTATTTCTACAGAAAAGACATCAATATCTTCTATCTTCTTCTTTATCTGTTTTTTTACTGCTTCCAGTGTGTCGGTATAGGCAACATCATCAAGCTTGTGTTCATGTTCATGAATCAACTCCATATAATCTCCTATAAGAGCCGTTATTGACTGTTTTTTTGCCAATTTATCAACTTTAGTTACCATAGTCTTGTCTCCTCAATCTAAATGACTCCTGAAATTCTAGTTCTACTTCCCAGAGGTCACCATCACTGTTTTTTAATGCTTCAACCTTTTTATATTGATTATTTGCCTTACCACCTATACCCAGAACTTTTCTTGAGGCATTTTCTATTGCTCCACTGCCTTTCCCTGCGAATAGGTCAATGATATCTCCTCTTGAATATTCTCTAGATATTTGGCTGATTTGAATGACAATAATATCATTTGTGACAGCTATTTTGCTTAAGGAATGTGATATGAATTTTATTGTTTCATATTCACCCCTTACGCCTGGTGGTGGTTCTATAAGGTCAATGTAATCTACAATGACACAGGCCGGTTGAATTTCCCGTATTTTAGCCTGTATTCCTTCTATACTAGGACTAATAACTTGTATAGTTATATGGTCTAGTAGTTTTCGATACTTCTTATATAATTCATTAGGATTAGTTAAGACTTCTTCTTTGTTGCAATTGCTAACAATTTGAAGATTTCTTCTTTGCATCATCCATGCACTTAATTCTAATGATAAATACAGAGTCTTAATCTGCTTATCTTCATTAATAGAGTCAGTTGCGGAATTATATGCCAAAGCAATGTTCTGTGCCAAAGCTGTTTTATTGGCACCAGTCTGACCATATATGGTCATTAGTTCACCAGGATATACTAATGAATCTACTTGACCTAGTCCAAACATATGAGAAAGGTCAATAGCTCTTCCTTCAAAGTTTGTATTCAGTCTTTGCATTAATAAATCTTGGAGTTCATCAGAGTTATATACATTCATAAGATAGTCCTTTCTTTTAAAATATATACAATCCTTTTTGCAATGTGCTGCCATAATTTCATCATGACAGCCGTATTGATATCCAGCATTATATACATCTTCTATATTACCTAAAACAGTTGCTTCTGCCATAGAGTTGTTATTCCATGAAAGTATCGCTGCTTTAGTAGCATCAGATGGAATACCATTTCTTCTAAAATGGGAAGCAATTCTCATCATAGTGTCATGACGACTACCTTCTTGTGGCCCCAGTGCATACATCTCTTGTACACAAGGTACTACTTTATCAGGTTCTCGTACTCTTTCAAGACTTCTTACCGAAGGAACTTCTTTTACAACTATACCTTTCATTTCTCCTTTCGTAGGTAAGTGGTTATTGCTCCATGCATTTCTTGTTCTAGCAAGTTCTCTTATTTCCTTGGATGTAAGTCCTTGAAAATCTTGTCTTGATAATTGTATTTTGAACAAACCAGACTTAAAGTTTTTTGTATTATGCATTCTATATAATGCACTTCTTGAATAAATACTTAAATCAATATCAGGTGATATTCGTTTTAATGTATTTTTTACAATCCAAGGTAAGTCTGGTCCTTCAGGGAATTCAAATAAACTAGCAGCCATTTCAAAATGATATCCTGTTCCACTATAATATATATTTATATATTTTTTAGGTATGGTTGCAGTTAATAAACAATCATAAATATGCAATGCCTTTTGCAATGTTTCATTATGACCTGTAGTATAATCTACATCAAGAGGTAATATGTCTATACCTCTCCATCCAAGATATCCTTTTATGCTGTTATGTTTAAGTGCGAATTCTCTGCCTTCGTCGTTATAATAATAAGTAGACCTATATACAGGAACCTTACTGCCTTTTCTCTCTGCTTTTAGATTGAGAGCAGTAAGGTCGGTAAGCAATCCTCTGTTACGAGGACTGCCTACCGCTATTTCATACCACATTTAGCCGGGATTGTATGTAGGAGAATTAGGTGCAGGCTGTGTAGGGCCATCAGTTGCACTTTTTGATTCTACAGTAATAGGATTGTCCTTACGAGGTTTTTCATCCCACGGGTCCTTTTCCTTTGGCTCTGTATATTCAACAAGGTTTTTATTCTCTTTTGCCCAGTCAACATACGATTCTAGCTGACCAACAGATTTAGTATCTGTTACTTTTGCTACTCTTGGAACAACAGTTGTGAATGCACGATTTTGTTTATTGTTCCATTTTTTATAAACATATATCCGGTAAGGATATTCAGAACTATTAGGGTCAGATGTATAGTTGTCGTTCATAAATTTCTCTATATTAGAAATTTTATCACCAACTGTATTTACCCATTCACCGGTGTTATCTGGGCCACCACCAAATCCTACTGCATCAGCGATACTGTAGATTTTCTTTAGTACTGGGGAATCGGTAATATAACCATCATCATCTCTTTCATGTTCACCTACTATTGACATAGTAACTGGATACTCACTTCCCTTAGTCTTAAATTCAATATCCATAAAGACTTCTGCCCAACTGGCACTGAAATCACTACTTCTATCTTTAAAAGACAATATCATGGCATCTTGATATCCTAACCATGGTGGTGGTCCGTCAAATGAACCACCTTTTTTTGCTTTTTTTTCTGGTCTGAATCTACTCATGTCATCTCCTCTGTGTTTTCATCTCTTGTTGTTGAGCAACAGCAGTTAATACTTCTTCTGCTGATGCTATTGAATCTTCAGTACCCAGACCAAGGAAACCAAGTGCACGTCCTATTGCACTAGTCTCTGCATTTTCTAATGCACTAGTATTATTTATCTGGGTACTTCCTTGTTCTTCGTGAGCAAGCCCGGTGAAATACCTGTCAGGTGTTTCCATTGTATCAGGATAAACCTTGGCTTCTACAAAGTAATGTCCATCTTCACTATGAAGTAGTTTTGTATGTATGGCACCTAGTGGATATACATTATTAAAAGTTTGTACTCTTTCATGTACCATAACATATGGTTTATTATGAATCGTAATTGGCATTATCTTCTCCTTATAATTATACAAACAAAGTGACTATTCTTGTGAAAGGATGCGGAAAACAAAAATAGCCACTTGTTTGTGTTCTTCAATTAATAGCCAGATATCAGTCTTTCCTTACTGATAATAAGAGGCGTCAGCCCTATCCAAATGTACCGATAATACGGTCTTTTTCCAAGCAGATTAAAGACTTGGTCTATACCAAATCCCGATAAAATGCTTGAAGTAAATATCGTATGTTTCATTGTACATGGTGCATCTTCTATCTGGTCACTGGATTTCCAATAATCAAGATACTCTGTATCAGGCCCCTTATGTCCTACTCCATCAGGCTTTGTTTTTGCTACTATTTCCATTTGCAGGGCATCCATCCTTAAGTCAATGAAAAATCCTTCATCAGTATTATCCCACCACGCCTGGTAAGCTTGAAGTCTTACTTCATTATTATCAGGGCAAACAATCATTTTGCTAGAAAGATTGCTACTAGGAGTCCATCGTTTTTCAAACATTACAGGTGTAGGACATCCGTAAGCTAATGCTTGATATTCAGCAGCTCTTGCTTTTGAATTACCAACTTCATTTACTGGATATACTGTACTTGATAGATTATGGTCCTCAAGCACATCGTCATCATATCCAATGATTCTGTCAAATCCCATGATGCTCAGATTGGTGACGAGAGCAGAGCCTACGCCACCTAATCCGATTATCATTACTTCATCCAAAGACTTCTGGTCTATTAAGTCCTTATTTCTAAGGAATCTGTTTCGTAACTCCATTAGAATCCACCATAGTACATCACTGGGTCTATCCCAAATTGATTTTTACATTCGTATTTGTACTGTTCGAAGGTTATTTCATTGGCTAGATATGCAGCTTCTAAGTCTTCCATATCAGCTTCTTGAGCTACAGTAAGACTATTTTCTTTAGCCGCTACTTCTGTAACCGGTTGATTTAGTCTTTTGTTAGCAAAAACAGCTGATTCTATGATTTCTGTTTTAGTGGGACTTTGCTGCCCGTTGGAATATCTCCAGCCAAATGTACCTTGAGATGTTTTTTTGGCTTTAGCATCAGCTTTCTTCTTTATCGTGGATTTCCTACGGATTTCCTTTGCTTCTTTTGTCCATGCTTCCGGTACCTTTGTCAATACCTCTACATCTATTTTATCTTCTTCCAGTTCTACGACAGTTGGTTTGTCATATTGGTCAAGATAACTAAAAGCAAAAGCATATCCTTCTTTGCCGGATGATGCCACTACCAAGCTACCATAGAATCCTTCGTTTGGTGCATTATCTATCATAGTATCCTCATCAGTTCCACTATAATAAGCACCCATTGAATGGTGGCTATGTATTAAACCAAGATAACATTTAGACAGCTGAGGCATTTCTTTGTAAAACTTTTTAATAGTTTTTACTAATGCTTTTGCTGAAAATTCAGTTGCTGCTGAATGTCCCAGGTCTATGGGTACAAAATGAACAAGTTTCCATGTTTTGGGAAATCCCTTCTTATCTGACTTAGTCACTATGTACCATGCAGGCCCACTCCATTCCGTCTTTTTAAATTCGGACAGGAAATAGGTCAGTTTGTCGTTCATCTTTGCGGGTATTATTAGGTTCATTTGTTATTCTTCTCCTTTCTTTTTCCAGCCATTCTAAATAATAGCTGGCGGTTTGTTGATGAATATCCATTTTCATTGCGGTAATAGATTCGCTTCCAACATTAGGAAGATTTCTCTTCCGATAAATATCAGAAGTACCCATGTATGGCATATTCATTTGATGTTGTTTTTTTATGAATTCGTAATATTCAGATGCATATCCGCCTTTGGTTCCACCCAATGCTTCATACTTCTCTCTGTACCAAGTACGTATTCTTTCAATCCAATCTGATACTTTGGTATAATGTATGGATAAGTCTCTTGCACCTTCCCACATAGGAACACCTTCCATAGTCAGATTTAATTGTGAATACACACTATGATTACGATAGTCATCATCTTTTTGTAAGAAATAGTTATCTCGAATTAGGTCTTCAGTAAAGAATGGACCATAATTATTATACCATTCTACAATATTCTTAAAAGTAAAATGATTGGCAACATAATAACTTAGATTATTCCTTATAGCTTCTAACTCTGATATCATACGATGATGTCTAATACTCCATTCATCTGTATTAGCCTTTGGATGAACACGTATATTTCTATCATTCTGCAAATAATGCAATGAATTCATAATATCACTTGCAATGGTTTCATGTTTAAACCATTTTCTATTCAACCAAAGCCAACTATTATCTCTGATAGTATCTACTTGCTCTGCGGCTTCTTGCAATGAAATATAATTAACATCCATTGCTACTGACAGTTTAGAAGCAAGTCTAAATGCAAGAATAACTTGCATTGCAGACAATGCATCAAGTGATGGATTATCGGAAATAAATTCAAGAGAATGTCTTCCATTACGATTTGGATGCTTATGTTTTTCATTAGGACAACTAATTCTTGGCAACTCTGACCTTTTGTCATTGTATTCTTTCTTTAGATTATAAGCCATTTTTTTCCAGATATTACTTACACAATCAGTTCCTATTTCTTTTATATATTTAGAAACAGCTATTTTGTCCATCACATTTCCTTGGATATGATTGTCGTCAGGACGTAAGTAATGATTTATGTCCCAATAAGCACTGTGTCTGTACCAGTTATTTTTCCAATTACGTTGAGTCTGGAACCATCCTGCTACATTTCCTTGAGCAGCCATATTAATAAGGCCACTATCAAAATCACCATAACAAGCTCCTCCACGTGATATATGAGGATGTTCTGCTTCGTAAGAAGGTTCTCTTTCATCCTGAGCTTTAAAGAGTCCTCTTTGCTCTCTGTTATAGTACTTTAATAAACTTGGAAATATGCGTGCATTACCACGTTCTATAGTTGGAATGTATTCATTGTCATCATTTATATAATAATTACAAACCATTACCAGATAGAGTTCATCTAATAGAGCAATTCTCCTTGCTCTTAACCTTGGTCTTCCCAATGCTATTTCAATACATAGATTATATTGGTCATGTAATCTATCGTCTCCATCTGGTCTTTGTCCGGCACATCTTGTAGTTATTTTGATATTATCAAACATTCCAAGTATAATATCAATCTGTTCCTTTTGTACCCTTACAGAATGCATTTGTCTTAATTTCGGAAATGCAAGACATATGTATTGTAAAAATATCTTTCTTTTGAATGCATCATTTGATAATTCTTGAAATACATACTCCGCTCTTTTAGGTATTGTTGAAATTTTCATTTCTTCTCCTTTCTAAAATTATGGAGGGGACATAGGACTTTAAGGCTTCCACATTACGGATTCTATGCCCCCTTCTTCCAATAACCGGTGATTTATTTACCGATTTCTAACTAACACTTTCATACCGGACTTGGTAGATGATTTCTGAAACGAAACCACATCACCATCTCGGAGTTCATGGCTACCCTTTACTTGTTTATCGTCAACAAATATAGAAGTGTTATCCATGCTAATACCGAGGTTAGTTGCTATTTCAGCAGGCGTACCTGCATCTACCTCTTGCATCACTCCACCGTTATGAAAGCTGATTACATGTGCTAGCGCCATAGTAACCTCCTTTCTCTTTTGTTCTACTTATTCAGAACATTTACCAGAGCTTTCAGGCGTTTGCCATACTTCTCCTCTGGTAAATTATCTGCTTTGTGCCAGGAAATGATTACTTTTTCTTTTACATCAAGAAGTTTAACCAATTCCTTAGGCCCAAATCCATGTTCTTCCAGTGTTACTAACATACTGGAATATACATTTTTCTCTTGACCATCTTTTCTTTCATCACTCCATATTTGATATGCATCATTGCACATTTTATCAAATTCATGTGATGAAAGATTTACTCTCTTACCCTTGAAATGGGCAAGAACTCCATTTACGATGTATTTATCCATACTGGTCAATTCAGTATTTATTATCGGAGTAAAAGGATTCCCATCTCTTGTAATATGTTTCATTTCACGATTCAATGGTTTATCCTCTATCCATCCATCTACAGCCTTTAATACACCAAGATTGGTTACCTGAAAATCACAGAAATATGTTTGATATCTATTACGTCTGTAAATAGATGCCAAAGCATCACTAAAATCATACATAAAATAATGTTTATATGCTGATTTATAGTTTGTTCTTCCTGCAATGGACATAGTCAAATGAATAGCACCCGGACGGAGTGCATCTTCATGTAAATCCACAGGCTTAATTCGTGATATACTACGTTCTAGGAATTTTAGATATCCTTCGTACTCATGCACCACTTTCCCAAGATAACCATGAGTATCTTTCTTTGCTAATTTATGTGTTGTTGACATAAATTTATCCCAGTTCTTTAATAACCAGGCCAGATAATCACTCTTTTTAACACGTTTCTTTAAAGGATAGCAATAAGGATACTTAGCCTTTAATTCTCGTGTTCTCCTAGATACATGGTCCCTATAGCCTTGATAGCTATCTGTCTGATGTATTTTTATCACAGTAGTACCGGAAAATCCGAAAACACCTCCAATACCTTTACTTTTCTCGGTGCTTATTGGCTTTCCTTTTTCAACACCGACTTTTTCCAATAGCTGTTTACATTCTTTGTAAACAACCGGTGTCACTTTTATGCGTGACTTCTGTTGCTTTTTCATGACATACTCCTCTTGGTTTGTTGTTCATGTTTCCAATCATAATATTTCTTAACCAACTGGTCAAGAAACGATGGATTGGACTGCGAAGATATACTATCTAACACATCCTCGGCTTTTTTCAAGCGCTGAGTAAGTTCTACATTTTCCTCAGCCCAAGTCTTTTTTACATCATCCACTTCTTTCTTAAGTGATTGATTTTGCTTAAGTTGTGCTCTTACAGTCTCAGATAACCTAGCTCCACAACTACAAATTTCTGGTATATCTTCCATACCTAGCCTCCTTTATTTGGCCCAGAATCTTTTAAATGTCTATGTTCTTTAGGTATTCTATTAAAATCAACACCTACATACCACCACCATCCATTTTTATGTTTATCCATAAGTTCTTGTTTATCTTTTAGATACTCAGGACATTCAATAGAATCATAAGGATATTTCCAATTCTTACGATTCATGGCATACATACGATAATATGTTGTTCTATTTTCAGTTGATGATGTCATTTGTCACATCTCCAATCGTAGCGTCTTCAAGACGTTTGATTCTAAATCGAAGTTGTTCTAATCCACCTTCAACTTTATCCATTTTATTTGCCAGAGTGATAATATCAATATGGCATTTATCCATGATTTCAGCAAGTTGAGCCATCATACTTGTTGTCTCTGTCAAAGCATCCCATACTTTATCATCACCAGATGTATGCCATGACGAAATAACTTTATCAGCCTCAGCGATTTCTTTTACCAGCTTATCATCATCATTTAATACAGGCTCTACTGTAGCACGGTCTGTACTACTTGTCACTTTTAATTCAAATCCATCATCCTTCATATCATACTCCTTTCTTTGCTTATGATAAATGGACCATTTTCATCTACGTCCACATCATAATCTTGTTTTTGTAACTTTCTCTTTTGATACGTACTATTCACTGAACACAGAATGAATCCCCATATAAATCCTAACAGGAACGTGGGAATCATCGCAAGTAAATACTCCATTGTTCTTCTCCTTATAAGTAATTGGCGGTATATCCATTTGGGTAGCTTCCGAGGTATCTGACAGGAGGAGCTGGACATACCGCCTTAACACAAAACAGGGGGCCTTAGCCCCCTGCTAAAACCTCATACGAAACAGCCATCATTTGCTGGTATTCCCGCGAGGTCTTAAAATGTCGTGTCACCTATTTCATGGCTGCAAACTATGTCAGTTACTGCAGCACTTAGAATTTCGGTGTTATTCACGACATAGTCAAGCATATTCTGCTTAACATTCTCCTCATTTAGGTGACAGCCTTCTTTTGACACGCTGCCACCACGTTTGTCCTGCTCTTTTAATGTCATGTTGCCTGGGAGCCTGAGCAATGACAGGTCCTTTTTTACTACCGGATTCTGTTTCATCATCCTTTTTCGCATTATATCTCCTTCGGTTAGACGCCTTTTTCCACTCACTGGCAGACTGTCCATCCCTATGATGTTTAGATACTCCCATATTGAACTCTCCTTTTTTATTTATTACGTTATACTTCTCACATAGCCTGGTCAAAAGGTTATTATCAAGCATGACTTCATGCTCATTGTAAACAGCTTTGTACATATTCTGCACATAATCCCATTCCGAACACCACCAGATAAGATTACCCTCTTTGTCCCTGTTCTCGGATACATTATCAATTTTATCATAACCACACCGCCCACCAAATGCCTCAATACTAGACAATAACTTCTCTAAGATGTCCAGTTCTCTGCGCCTATACCAAATTGCATATAATGCTGCTTTAGAAAGCTTTGATGCCTCATACTTAGAAACATCAAAATACTGGCGATACCAATCAACCAGCTCGTATTTATACTTATACGGACATTTGATATAAAAACTATTTGCTGTCATTACTGACTCCTTTTACTGTCATTTTACAAGAAAAAACTACCCAAATACCGAATTCCGAATTCCGCATGGCGCGGAATTTGCTTATGTAACCCTTACCTCACCCTTACGTAAGCCTTACTTCAAAATCTTTGGGCAGGTAATAATATTCCACGCCTGCCCAGTCGTGGTTTT
>CEPZ01209634.1_pt1 | contig 20404 bp, 18 predicted proteins | sample 530461 | NCBI WGS metagenome assembly CEPZ01 (sample SAMEA2620106, study PRJEB7988) | marine metagenome | isolation source: saline water (ENVO:00002010), including
GCATCGTCACACTCTTCAATATCAGTAACGGTGTTGGCTACTGGAACGCGATCAACTTGTAAGTAAAACTCACCAATTCCTTGACAATCGTTATTTCTACGACTCGTTAGTTTGTAATAAATCGGGAAAGGTGTCCCTGAAGTATTCGGAATGTTTTTATTTCGATAGTTTGACAACGACTGAGTGCTCGTGATTTCATTCAAAGAACGTGTTCGATCATCATCCGTCTCATAAAATTCTACCACTACATCTGGATCGGTAGAAATAAGCGCTGGAATGGCACTCAAATCAAAAGAGGTGATTCCGTCTACATCAGAATTGTTAGCAGTATCATTTCCGTCGGCATCAAGCAAGTCATCACAAACTGCCGGTAAAGTGTCATTGTATGGATTGTTCGGTGTAAAACTCACCAATAGTTCAATTTTAGATACGATGTAACAGCCTTCTGGCGTGTACGTTCTTACCCATGCTTCTCCAGTGGTATTCACTTGGTAGGCTGTTTCATCAGCAACTTGTGGTGTACCGGCAATAGCTTCAGCCTCCGTAGCAAAATATTCAAAAGTTGAATTGGCATCACTGGTGATACTAATTTCGGCTTCGGTTAAGTTGAAGGTTGTTTGCAAATCGGCATTCGTATCACACTGTTTTAATTGAACAACAGCCGTGACATTTGGTTCTGGATTAACCGTCAGTGTAATTGCGTTTGATTCTTTGTCGGTACAGGTATTTCCTGTTCGGCTTAACAATACTCGATACTGATTGTTGTTAAAGCTTAAAGGTGTAGTCGTAATTTGTAAATCTTTAGTAGTTACACCACTGTAAGGCGGATTGTTGGTTAAATTGGTCCAATTCGCACCACCATCGGTTGACACTTGCCACTGAAAAGCATCCGCATTTGAATCAATGCTCATTGTCTCTGTTAAGTTTTCACAGAAGGTAAAATCTGGGAAATTGTTGATGATGATAGGAGCGGAGGTAATGTAATTCGCATTAGGTGTTGTGTAACCGTCGGAATTATTTACCAGACCATTGGCATTCACGTCAAGAGGATCGGGCAACAGAAGTCCTGTAATCGGGTCTCCTGTAAATCCGGCTTCGGTTACGTCAAAACAATCATCGCCGTCCGAATCCAAATCCACAAAATCGAAAATATTATCCTGATTGGCGACTATTATTGAGTTTTGATCCGAATTTCGTAATTCACTGACTAAAACACCTGAATCTGGAGAAGTTTCCAAGACATCCAGTAATCCGTTCATTCCGACATTCCCTGCATTCGCGTTATCAATTATTCCATCATTGTTCGCATCGGTGACAGCATAACCAGATTCAACAAGATCGTAAATTCCATCGTTATCAGAATCGAGATCCAGGAAATTTGGAATTCCATCCCCATCAGTATCTTGATTGGCAGTTACGGTATCAAAGAGATCATCCAACCCGTCTGTGTTGGTATCTGTATTTGTCAACGCAATATTCTGAGCGACCGATTCAAAAAAGTCGGTAACTCCGTCGTTGTCAGAATCTAAATCCAATGCATCTGGAATGCCATCACCATCGCTATCTCGATCCATACAGGTTATGGTTAATTCACCATTGAAAACCGAACCAGTAACATTGGCTCTTTCCACCGTATGCAGGAATAAGAATCGTGAAACTCTATTTGCTAAGAATCGGAAGGGTGTTGTACCGTTCGGAGTAGGATTGTACTTAAAACGAATCAAAGAACCCGAATAACTGGTTACTCCAGTTTCATACTCTCCATCAAAGTTTGTATCGACAAGCAATTGATCATCAGGATCAATCAACGTTACGTTCTTATTGGCTGGTGCAATTCCGATTTCGAAAGCCTCGCCATCGGTAATCGTATTGGCCTGAGCGGCATTGTGTTTAAATTCAAAGTTGAATTCATCCGTTGCATCCAGAATGTAAAAAATGGATGTCGTTGTAGTGGGAGCATTGTTGATACTTGATCTAAAAGTACCATTGGCATTACCAGTTAACGTAACATCACCGTCTTCTATCACTTGAGGAGTGAAGAAATTTGGAATACTTGTTCCTCCAACATTGATAACTGGAGCATTTAAATTGCCGAAATCTGGAATCCCGTTTCCAAGGGATTCGTCACAGTTTAAAATTCCGTCATTATCCAAATCGACATCCAAGTTGTCGATGATCAAATCGTTGTCGTAATCATCTGGACATAGACTTACAGGAATCTCAACGGATTCAAAAGTGGTACCTGTACAATCAACCACGCCGATCAAACGATATCTTCCTGGTTCTGCAACCGTTGGCTGATAGGTCGGCTGATCACTTTTCGTTTCCCAAGCATTCGTATTCGTATTAAAATATTCCCAACGTACCCTGTCGAATAAGTCCGTATTAGAAGCTTCTAAAGTAACATTCGGAATACAATTACCTAAAGTGGAAATCGTGGTATCAAAACTAATTTCTGGTGCTGATGGGAATCCGGAGTAGAAACTACCCGAAGCCGCTGCACCGTTTTGGTTAAAGTAAGCACAGTATAATTCCTGATCACTCTGAATACTCACATCGCCAGTTAGGCCCGTTACTTTGTACGTTACATAATTGGCATTCCCAGTTACATTGAACGGTCCTTCAGGACTGAAGGTAGAAATATCACTACCGTTGATGGTAACATTGGCACCTGTATTCGTTACGATGGTTACACCACCTTGAAAGTTTGATCCAGGGTCAATTTGATTAATGCTGGCAATACTATCAACGTCACCTACGTTTTCACAACTTAATGGTGGTACGAAGAACATTCCTTGGTTTGGTTCTCTACTTTGTAATCCTCCAACACCTTGATAAACGAAAGTTGGATTGGATGTTTGGATGTACATGTTACCATCCGTATTATATCGATCTCCCTCAGCTACGTAATACTCACCAGCGTTAATGGTTGTAATCGATTGACCATTGATTGAGATTTCTGTATTGTCTTGATGTGCAATGATGAGTCCGTTTTCCCAAGCTTCCCCACCGAAACCACCGTTACCTTCTACAAGAATGTACTCTGTACCAATTTTATCAGCACCAACGATTTGATCAAAACCATAATCACGACCCGTATTTCCAGGACCAAAACTACCAGTTGCAGATCCGGAGTTCACAACGATAGGTTTGTCACTCGTAATTAATCCACCAATAATCGCTTTGGCGTCACTGTTGTTAGAACCAGCGGCAACGATAAAACTCTCACCCTCATTCAAGGTCACATTTGTTGGAATTTCAACACCACTAGGATAAGCTTGACCAGGAGGAATATCACTAATGGTAATATTGGTGTTATCCTCGGTAGCCATGATAGATCCAAAAGTTGTGTGAGCTTGGGCTCCTCCAATAAGATTTTCAGAAACCATTCCACCAATACGGAATTCAGTTCCCAAGGCGGACGAACCTTTACTTACCAAAGCACCTGCATGAAACTTGTTTGGTGCTTCCGAACGAACACGAATGGATACATAAATGACATCATTCGCCTCGATGATAAATCCTTTGTCAGTAATAACGCCAACTAAGTTGGTGGGACTTGTATATAATTGCGATCCGAAACCTCCTAAATTAGGGTTGATTTCATTGGTGATATCAACCAAGGTAGGAGAGGCGTTAGAAACGGTTCCGTTGAATCGAAATCCATTGGCATTCCCTACCGGGTTAATTTCAAAGGAAATGGTTTTGTTCTTGGGTGTTGAAATATAAATGACTTGATCTGAAAAGTCGCTACTCGATGTTAAAGGTGGGATGTAATGTTTTCTACTTAGTTGTGCGAAAATTGTCTGACCTAAACAAAAGAATAGAAGGAATATCAGCTGCTTATATTTCATGAATCTTTACGTTCTTTTGGGAAAACGTCAAAGATACCTAAAAAGTATTACAAATCTCTCTTTTTTAACAGCCTGTAGGATAGGTAAATGAAAATGAAAGTCCATGCCGAAACAATCAAAATCGTACCAAAATCTACAGCATAACTTTTGGTAAAAGTCTCACCAATTTGGTTTGCAACGGACTTTACGGCACCCAATCTTGAAAAGGGTTCTTTGATTAAGTTGGCTATGGCCTCCAAAGGCATGAATTGCATGATGCTATCTACTTTTTCTGAGGTATTGTCGGCTGTTCTAAAGACATAATAAAGATACCCTTTAAACATACTTTCACCAATCAACCAAACTACAATTGCACCTACTGCAAAAGCCGATCTTTTTACCAAGATCCCGAAAAAGAGACCCAATGAAAAGAATCCAACCAATTTGATGAAAAAGGCTAACAGGTATTGTAATCCGGATAAGATGATTCCGATTTCATTAAAATCTGAATAAATCAATCCTAATATGAGTGATACCACAAAAACAAAAACTGTAGAGATAGCCGAAAAGGCAATAACAGTGTAAAACTTCGAAAGAATGAATTCCTTCTTGCTAAGCCCATCGATTAAATTCTGCTTTAGGGTTTTGTAACTGTATTCGTTGGACATCATGGATACAATAACCAGTAACAGGAAAAACTTTAAAATGGCAGCAATGAAGGTGTTGAAATGCCAGATGTATGGGAAGTTGAAAATCCCCATTTCGGCCAGGTGAAATTTGATTGGTCCGATATCAAATTTAATGGCTGCGATGAGGGCGATACAAGTCAATAGTCCAAAATAAATGATGGACAAAATTCTACTTGCTTTGTTATATCTAAGTTTATGAAATTCTATGGATAAAAGTCGAAACATGGATGATTGATTTAGTTGTTGTTGGTTAGGTCAAGGAATTGTTGTTCGAGGCTAGGCTTACGTTTTACCAAATGTGACAAAACAAGTCCGTTGTCAAAAAGAAACTTGTTAAAGTCAGAAGCATTGGTAGCCTCGTTCAGCGTCGCGATGTAAAGCTCTCCTTCTTTTTTCACTCCACTGATGGATTTATGGCCTTCTAGGAGAGTAACCAACTTTTCCTCATTGGAATCGACCTGAATTTCGAAGAATCCGTTTGACGCAGTCATTTCATCAACTCTTCCACTGTAGAGTTTTACCCCTTTGCGAATCACAACTACATGGCTGCAAACTTTTTCAACTTCATCAAGAAGGTGAGAGGCTAGTAATATGGTGGTTCCATTGGCCGCAATTTTCTTGATAATCTGACGAATTTCATGAATACCTTGTGGATCCAAACCGTTGGTAGGCTCGTCTAATATGAGAATCTCTGGGTTATTCAAAAGGGCTGATGCAATGGCAAGTCTTTGTTTCATCCCCAAAGAGAAAGTTCGGAACTTGCTATCACGTCGTTCATAGAGATTTACAACCTTTAGTTTTTCATCAATATTGGCAGTCGTAACACCCTTAATCTTACAAATCAATTCAAGGTTTTGAGTGGCACTCATGTACGGATAGAAATTGGGGCGTTCAATAATGGCTCCTACTTTCTTCAACGCTTCATGAGTGGATAATGACCCATCAAACCATAAGAAATCTCCTGAAGTCTTATTTACCACATTGAGAATAATTCCTAAGGTTGTCGATTTACCACTTCCATTAGGTCCTAAAATGCCATAAACATTTCCTTTTTTGATTTCAAAAGAGAGATTATTTACCGCATGAACCTTTCCAAATTTTTTGTCAAGATTGCGTAATGTTAAAATTGTTTCCAATAGATGCTAATTAGTTGATTACGGATATAAGACGAATGTCCCTGAATTTTGTTACTCAATTTAGGAAAATTTTGGAAACACTAAGAAATAATAGAGCTAGCTAGTAGTTATCGCCGTAGAAGTCGTCGAATTCATCGAAGTTGTCATAATCATCATTGAATTCATCGTCCTGATCCATTTCAGTTTTTTCTGCAGTAAAGATTTTGTTCGGTGCTTTTTGGGGAGTTTCTCCCACACTCAAAATCACCTTGGGACCATTGTTCGGTAAATTCGGATCAATCTCCACCAATTCCACAAAAAATGCCCACATATTCATGAAATCATAAATGTAAATAAGCCGATCACCAGGACTTACAAGAGTTTCTTGAATGGTCAAGCTTTTCATGCTTAATCCCGTATTCGAATCGCTCATGTCAAAAAGGGGAATTTCTTCTCCTTGATTCCATTCGTGGTCCGTTCTGAAATAGGATGCCATTTCCTGTCCGCCAAACCCAAAAGATTTGGTGATAAAATCATGAAGTTGTTCCAAATTATCACTGCCATTGATCAGCACAGTTCTAATCACATCTTCTTCGGTATCTAGTATAATTCTGATTTTATACATCACGGAAAATTTACATTCAAAGGTACGTAATTAAAGTCGTATTTTTGTTGCCTAACCCTACAATCATGGATAAACTAAATGTATTAAAAAAGCTGAATGCGCTGCTCCCAAATACCCTCATGCAAACTCTTGATATTAAGTTTATTGACGTGGGTGAAGATTTTGTGACAGCGAGAATGCCGGTGGGACCAAAAGTACATCAGCCTTACGGAATTTTACACGGTGGTGCTACGGCAGCTTTGGCTGAAACAGTAGGTAGTTGTGCCTCCGCTCTTTTTGTTGACAATAGAAGCAAAGTTGTTAAGGGGATTGAGCTTACCATCAATCATTTGAGGAGTAAAAAAGAAGGAACAGTTTATGCAACAGCCAAACCTGTACATCAAGGAAAAACCACCCACCTCTGGGAGGTTAAAATTGTGGACGAATCTGGCAAATTGATTTCGATTTGTAAGCTCACCAATATCATTTTAGACAAGGATTAGAAGGCTTTGAAAGTTCTCTTTCACTTCCTCTAATAAACAAACTAGCAATTAGCAGGTGAAGATTTTTAGTAGCATAAAAAAACAGTTGAATCAACAAAAGCCTTTCGTGGCCTACAGAAAACATAATTCGAACAGGGTGGTCGGAATGTTTTTGGAAAGCACTGAGTTGCGGTTTTGTCGCTCTATGGACGAACATGGTTTTGTTTTTGCTCCTTATGACGATGAGTCCGAAACTATTTTATTTCCAATAAATGAGTCGGAGGTCATGGTGGAAGAATTGGCGCTTCATGAATCAATCACAACTTCCAAAATTGGTAGTAATGAGGTAGGAAAAAAGAAACACATTCAATTGGTTGAAAAGGCCATTGAAGAAATTGAATCAAGCAACCTTCAAAAGATTGTGGTTAGTAGGAAAGAGGTGATGCCTTCATCAAACTTTAAAGCTGAAGAGGTTTTTCAAAAATTGCTATCAAAGTACCAAAATGCCTTGGTTTATTGCTGGTACCATCCTTCAGTAGGGTTATGGATGGGAGCATCTCCTGAAACATTGTGTAAAGTAACCTCTGGTAGGTTGATCACCATAGCTTTGGCGGGCACTCAAAAGCATTTGGAAGGGCAGGAGGTGAAATGGGGCGCAAAGGAAATTGAAGAACAGCAAATGGTTACCGATTATATCGTTGAAGCAGTTCGAAACAAGGTTGATGAACTAGAAGTAGGGGCAACGCATACCGTTAAAGCAGGAAACCTTTTACATCTGAAAACCCGTATTGAAGGCGATCTCAAATCCCAATCACCCTTAAAAGACATCGTTTCAGAATTGCATCCTACCCCAGCAGTTTGCGGCTTGCCCAAAAATGATGCTCAGACCTTTTTGAAGAACAAAGAAGGATATAACCGTAAGTTCTATACGGGATACCTTGGTGAATTAAATTATGACGGGATAGAGGGTTCGCGTCGAGATTCACATTTGTTCGTGAATTTGAGATGTATGGAATTCGTAGATGAACAAGTGTGTATCTATGTGGGAGGAGGAATTACGGCAGACAGTGATGCCCAAAAAGAATGGGAGGAGACTGTAAATAAGACACTTACAATAAAAAGTGTTTTATAAAAAAAACTGCACGCCAAAGGCATACAGCTTTTCATTGTATAATTGAATCTGAATTAAAATTCTGCGTTTAAATATCGTCAAATGAGACGTCCGTGAAGCTATCAGTCGATTTTGACTCTGCTACTTCTTCTTCTTTTTTATAGTCTTTTTGATGACGTTCACTAATCACCTCTTCACCTTTTTCATCGATAATGTAATTGGTTGCTTTGGTTAACATTTCGGTGAAGTCGGAAAAGTCCTCCTTATAAAGGTAAATTTTGTGCTTTTGATAGTGATAAGAACCATCGTCATGGGTAAATTTTTTACTCTCAGTTACCGTTAAATAATAATCCCCTGCCTTGGTGGCTCTAACGTCAAAAAAGTAAGTTCTTCTTCCAGCTCTTAGGACTTGTGAAAAAATTTCTTCCTGTTCTGCTCTCTCTGCCATAGTTTAAAAAGTAAATGATCTTTGATTGATTTAGAAACAAATCTAAAAAAAATATTTACGTAGCAATATGAAAGATTAAATTTCTTTTTCTAAAAGTTGTTGTTCGTAAAGTTCCTGGTAGTATCCCTTTGTGTTTACTAGGGTTTCGTGGGTTCCTTGTTGAATTATTTCGCCAGAATCTAAAACAATTATCTTGTCTGCATTCTTGGCAGAAGAAACTCTGTGACTAATAATTATTGTGGTTTTATCTTTAGAGACATTTTCCAAATTGGTTAAAATTTTCTCTTCAGTTTCGGTATCTACGGCCGACAGACAATCGTCAAAAATTAAAATTTTCGGGTTTTTAATAATCGCTCTTGCAATCGAAACACGCTGTTTTTGCCCTCCGGATAAAGTGACTCCGCGTTCACCCAAAATCGTTTCATATTGATTGGTGAATTCGACGATGTTATTATGCACTACCGCATTTTTTGCCGCTTCAATGATTTCATCTTTAGAAGCATCCTTTTTACCGAATTTGATATTGTTTTCAATGCTGTCTGAAAACAAGAATGGATCTTGGGGTACATAGCCAATTTCATTGCGTAACTCATTTAAATTCAAGCTATCAATAGGTTGGTCGTCAATCAATACTTTCCCTTCGGTTACATCATACATTCGGCTAATCAATTCAGATATGGTTGATTTACCAGCACCGGTTTTCCCTAAAATGGCAAGCGTTTCTCCTGGTTGAATTTCGAAATTCACTCCTTTTAAGGCCGTGATATTGGTATCGTCATAGGTGAAACTAACATTTGAAAAGGTAATTTTCCCTTGTATATCTTCCTTTTTATCCGAATTGTTGGTAATCTCAGGTTCTTGACCTAAGAACTCATTAATCCGACTTTGAGAAGCTTCTGCTTGCTGAACCATCGAGGTTACCCAACCAACAACAGCCACGGGCCAAGTCAGCATATTCACATAAAGCGTAAATTCTACCACTGTACCAATCTGTATTTCACCATTTATGTATTGGTTACCTCCCACATAAATTACGATGATATTTGAGATACCGATTAATAAAATCATTAATGGGAAGAAAAGTGCGTTGGCCTTATGTAAGGAAATGTTCTTTTCCTTGCTCTGATCTACCACCAGATCAAAATCCCCTAGCACAGCCGTTTCTATTCCGTATGATTTTACCACGTTAATTCCCGAAAAAGTCTCTTGATTAAAGGTTGTTAGTTTGGAAAGATATTGCTGAACGATGGCACTACGCTTATTGATGGTTCGACTTAAAATGAAAATCGATACCGATAGGAGTGGGAATGGAATTAGCGTGTATAAGGTCAATGTAGGATCTACCGTGATCATTTGGGTGAATCCAACCGCAAACAACACTAGCATGTTCATGGTGTACATGATGGATGGTCCCACGTACATTCGCACTTTTGAAACATCTTCGCTAATGCGATTCATCAAATCCCCAGTTCGGTTCTTTTTGTAAAAGTTTAAGGAAAGACGCTGGTATTGTTGGTAAATTTCATTTTTCAAGTCAAACTCAATCAATCGAGAAGTCACAATAATGGTTTGACGCATGAGAAAGGTGAAAAAACCAGCAATTAAGGCCACACCAACAATAATGAGTACATTGATTAATAAGGCCGATTTCACCTCGGCAACATCTGTAATGACTTCCTTTTGATAATCATCAACCACATTCAAGGAATCCCGAATTATCTGAGGAATTTTTAAAGCCAAAAATTTAGACAATACCGTAATGAAAAGACCTAAGAGGATTCTCCATTTGTATTTTTTGAAATATTTATTGAGGTATTGTAAGGCTTTCACCGCTTTCTAAGTCTTTGACTAGTGCAGGATCTGCACTGTCGTTGTTTACTGGCCACGAAGATAAAAGAATAATGAATGTTAAAGTAGTAGAAACGGTAATTATAAATTGTAATGCAATAAGTGTTACCTATGGTTCTACAAAGGATGGCGAAAAAACCCGAAAAAAGCATAGTAGAATTCAAATTTAATCTATTTTTGCATCGCCTTTGGCTATCATTAAAGTTCTACTTCCATATGATCAATAGAAGACATATTCGTATCAAAGTAATGCAATCCCTTTATGCAATGCTTCAATCCAAAAATGAAGATATTGTCAAAGAGGAAAAGTTTTTAAAGTTCAGTATTCAGAAACTGTTCGACTTATATGTCCTAAACCTAAACCTTATTGCTGAAATTCAGAAACAGGCAGAAAAGAAAATTGCCTTGGCCAAGAAAAAGATTCTGGCTACCTCTGAAGATTTGGCACCAAATACCCGTTTTGTAGACAATACCTGTATCCATAAAATCAGGAAGAGCGAAGCCTTGAAGGAGTTCACCAAAAAATACAAGCTAGAAAACTGGGACTTTGATGATGAATACGTGAAAATCATCTATGATGAGCTGGTAAAGAGCGATATGTATCAATCCTATTTGAAAGCTGAGAACGTTCGATTTGAGGATGAAAAGGAATTCACCATTCAGTTTTTCAAATCATTTATTGCTCCAAATGAAAAGCTTGCGGAGTATTATGAAGACAAAATGATTACTTGGGTTGACGACATACCTTTTGTGAATACTTGGATCGTCAAAAGCCTAGGTAAAATGAATTATAAAAAAGATTTTGCTTTAGGTCGACTGTATAAGGATGAGGACGATGAGAACTTTGTGAAAGAGTTGTTTACCAAAACAATCCTCAAGCATACTGATTATGAAAATGATATTGCCAAAGTAACCCCGAATTGGGATTCAGATCGAATTGCGGACATCGACATGATTTTGATCAAAATGGCGATTACAGAGTTCCTTCATTTCCCATCAATTCCTACCAAGGTTACCATTAATGAGTATATCGAAATTGCCAAGGATTATTCTACAGATAAGAGTAGTTACTTCTTAAACGGAGTATTGGATAAGTTGGCGAAGAATTTTAAGAAAAATAATCAAATACAAAAGATAGGAAGAGGTTTATTATAAGACCTTGTAATGGACCTAGAAATTCCTATTTTTGTGTAAAATTTAATCAAAATGAAACTAGGTAATATTTTATTGATCTTTTCATTGACGCTTGTATTCATCGCCTGTGATGGATCCAGTGCCAAAGCAAAAGTGAACAAGGAGAACGTAGCAAAAGCGAAAGAACGCGATCTTGAATCGAAAAAAGGAGCTGCTTTGATTAGCTTTGATAAAAAAGAGTACGATTTTGGAACCGTTAATGAAGGAGACGTGGTAAAAACTACTTTTAAAGTAACCAATGCCGGTGAAACTGATTTAATCATCATCAATGCGCAACCATCTTGTGGATGTACTGTTCCGACTTGGCCAAGAACTCCAATCAAACCAGGTGATACTGCAGATATTAACGTTGAATTCAATACCTCAGGGAAGCCAAACAGACAGAGTAAAACAATCACCTTAACAACCAATACAGAATCAGGTCGAGAAATCCTTACATTAAAAGGTTCTGTAATTCCTAAACAAAGCTAACATGACATCATTATTGATATTACAAACTGATGGCGGAGGATTGAATGCATTTATTCTTCCTTTGGCAATGATTGCCATTATTTACTTTTTCATGATTCGTCCGCAGATGAATCGTCAAAAGAAGGAGAAGAAATTTCAATCTGAATTAAAAAAGGGAACGAGAATCATTACTACCAGCGGTATCCACGGTAAAATTGTGGACATCAATACCAACGACAATACGGTAATGATTGAAACCGGAGCCGGAAAAATGAAGTTTGAAAAAGCGGCCATTTCTCTTGAACTAAGCAAGAAGTATCAAGAAACTCCCAAAAAGAAGTAATTCTCAAGAACATAGATTGAAAGAGCTTTTTATAAAAGCTCTTTTTTTATATTTATACCTTACTAGTAAAGATTGAAAAGCCCTGTGGCAGGAAAAAAAATACCAAAACAATTGTTTCTTTTTTTAGGACTATCGACCCTCATATGGTTGTTGATTACCCTGTCGAAAGAATACCGCGCTTCGCTGACTTTCGGAGTACGGTATATCAATGTGCCTCAGAACAGACTCATGCTTGGTGACAATAATAACTCTCTCACCATGAGTGTCAATGCCAATGGTTTCAAGATTTTGAGAACACGCATTCAAAATAGCATTTTAGAACTGGATGCTTCACTTATGCAGCAAGATAGCAAAGGAAGGTTTTATTTATTGGTATCAAAACAGCAACCCTTATTACAAGAGCAATTACTTTCCGATGTATTCATCCAAAGCATACGCACGGATTCTATTTTTTTAAACCTAGATGTATTGGCATCCAAAAAGATTGCGGTCAGGCCCAATGTCAAAGTGAACTATCATGTGGGTTATGGGCTTACAGATGAAGTAACCGTCAATCCAGATTCCATCTTAGTTTCTGGGTCAAAAAAACAATTGGATACCATGCAGTTCTTAGATCACAAGCCCTTGATTTTAAGTGATGTGAAAGCCAATTTTAGGCAGGAGGTTGAGTTGTTAATTCAAAATCCGAAAGGACTTAAATTGAGTCAAGAAAAGGTGGTCATTGAAGGTAAGGTAGATAAGTTCACTGAGGGATCGGTAAAAGTACCTTTTGAAGTGATTAATGTTCCTAAAGACGTTAAAATCACCACTCTTAGTGCGGAGGTTTCTGTAGTATTTGTGATTGGTCTATCTGATTTTAACCAAATTATGCCTTTATCCTTTAAAGTGGAATGCGATTACGATTATTCAAAATCTAAAAATCTCACCTACCTTATTCCGAGGATTAGCAAGAAACCAAAGACAGTGAAAAGTGTTAAAATTGTTCCTCAGACTATCGATTTCTTAATTCAAAAATAACATGGTTGTTGCAATCACAGGAGGGATAGGTTCAGGAAAATCAAGTGTCGTTAAGGAGTTCCAAAAATTTGCAAATGTAGCTACTTATATTGCGGATGTTGAAGCAAAAAGGATTATGACCACTTCTCCAGTGGTACGCGAAAAATTAATCAATGCATTTGGACCCCAAAGTTTTTCAGATGGTCATTTGAACCGACAATTTCTAGCGGACCTCGTTTTTAATGACCCTAAGAAATTGGCTCAAATTAATAGCATTGTACATCCTGAGGTTTTTAAGGATTTGAGGGTGTTTGTTTCACAACACAAAGACAAGTTGGTTTTGTATGAAAGTGCCTTGGTGTTTGAAACAGGATCAGCTGAACTTTTTGATGTTGTTATTCTGGTTTCGGCGCCAGAAAAGGTTCGTATCCAACGAGTGGTTCAACGCGATGGTGCTTCTGAAAAACAGGTGTTGGAACGCATTCATAAACAATGGTCAGAAGAACGAAAAAAATTGCAATCACACTACCTAATTTCCAATATTGATTTTAAGGACACAATTGTTAAAATCAATAAAATCCACAATATTTTAACAGAAAAACCTTAAAAAGTTTAATTATTCTCATCGATTTAGTTAAATTCTCCTTAAATTTATTTTGATTTTTGTTAATCAAAGTTAAATAAATAGCCTGTTTTTTCGAATAACTTAATTTTGATATATGAGCAAAAAAGTATTTGTTCTTATCGTTGCTTTGATGAGTATTTCCCTCATCGGAATTATTGCTGTTCAGCTCTATTGGATTAACAATGCCATTGAGAGTAAAAAGCAACAATTTCAGAATGATGTTCAAATCTCCTTGGGTAGCGTTTCGGAGAAAATCAATCAAAAGGAACGCGAGCTTTTTACCAAAAAGATTGAGAATATTATAGAGAACAAAGTGTTGGCCTCTAGTGCTCAAATTAAGAATTTTCTTTTTCAAGAAATCGATACTACCAACCGACAAAAAATTACCTACGGGGCCACCATTCTCGAAGAGAATTTTGAGCTTCCTCGCGACTTTTTAGACAATGAAACGGTTATTTTCAAACGTGTTACTGGGAAAAAAGATTTCTTTCAATCGAGATTGATCAAAGGACCAGACAATTTGTTCAAGTCCACTGAAGAAAAAAAGTTCTCTTTTACCAAACGTTTGACGAATCTTGAACAAAGTCAATTTCAGGATTACTTTGAAGATTATTATCGATTGCAGCCCATTCACAAACGGGTAAGCAATAGGGAACTCAATGCAACCATTCAAGAGGAATTGGCAAAAAGAGGGGTGAATCTGGATTTCAAATATGGAGTGTATAGTAAAGACGGATTGGCCACCAAGCTAAAATCAGGTTACTACACCATCAACACAAAGAATAGTTTTAAATATCCTTTGTTTTACGATTTGAATGATGAGGTAGATTATATCTTGTATTTGACCTTTCCAAACAAGGATGAACATATTTTATCAGGAATCTCATACATTCTGCTGCTATCGTTGTTTTTCATATTTGTGATCATTATTGCTTTTTCAAGTTCATTGTATCAATTGATCAAGCAAAAGAAAATCTCAGAAATTAAGACCGATTTCATCAATAACATGACACATGAGTTTAAAACTCCGATTGCAACCATCAATTTGGCCTTGGACTCCATACGAAATCCGAGAATCATTGATGACAAAGAAAAGGTGTTGCGTTATGTATCAATGATTCGCGATGAAAACAAGCGAATGCATGGTCAGGTAGAAAGTGTATTGCGAATTTCCAAGCTTGAAAAAAATCAATTGGAAATTAGTAAGGAAGCCGTGGATATGAACGACATTATAGGTGATGCCATCAATCATGTGAATTTATTATTGACCGATAAGGACGGTAAAATAACCACGCATTTTGAAGCCTTGACCTCAGAGATAAACGGTAACCGCTTCCATTTGACCAATGTCGTAGTCAACATGCTTGAAAACGCTTTAAAATATTCAACAGAGAAACCTGTGATTGATGTTTATACAGATAGTACTAACAAGTTTTTCATTTTTAAAGTGAAAGATCAAGGGATCGGAATGAGTAAAGCGGTTCAAAAACTAATCTTTGATAAGTTTTACCGAGAGCAAAAAGGAAATATTCACGATGTAAAAGGCCATGGTTTGGGTCTTGCTTATGTAAAAGAAATCGTAGAAAAACATCATGGTACTGTTTTTGTTGAGAGTGAAAAAGGGAAGGGTAGTATTTTCACTGTGAAGCTACCCCTAATATAAATCGAATTAAAATTTAAATTAATATAACAATGGGAAGTAAAAAAATATTATTGGTAGAGGACGATCCAAATTTTGGAACGGTCTTAAAAGATTATTTGGCTTTAAATGAGTACAATGTTACGCTAGCAAAAGACGGCATAGAAGGGTTAATCATGTTTAAAAACAGCGATTATGACCTGTGCATTTTAGATGTTATGATGCCTCGAAAAGACGGATTCTCTTTGGCTCAGGACATTCGAAGCACTAACAAAGACATTCCAATCATTTTTCTAACTGCCAAAACGTTAAAAGAAGATGTATTAAAGGGGTATGCTGTTGGAGCAGATGATTACTTAAATAAACCATTTGATTCAGAAGTATTATTGCATAAAATTAGAGCAATTCTTCAAAGAAAAGAAAGCGATACGTCTGCTGAATCAGAACAATTTGAATTTGAAATCGGTTCTTTCTTTTTCAATTCAAAATTGCGTCATCTTTCAGTAGGTAAGGATGCAGAGCCTGTGAAACTTTCTCCAAAAGAAAGCAAATTATTACGAATGCTCGCCATCCACAAGAATGATTTAATGCCTCGAGAATTGGCACTAACCAAGATCTGGAGAGATGACAATTACTTCACGTCAAGAAGTATGGACGTATATATTGCCAAGCTACGTAAGTATCTGAAGGCAGATGCTAACGTGGAGATTTTAAACATACATGGAGAAGGATTCCGTTTGGTAGATAAATCCTAAACATAAAAAATCTTCCCTATTAACGAACTCGGCTTTCATAGAAAGCTGAGTTTTTGTATTTTTAATCATGGCCGAATTGATAAAGCTTTACGAAGAGAATCCGAATGAACGGGAATTAGAGAAAATCGTTGCAATTTTGAAGCGAGGCGGACTCGTAATCTATCCCACCGATACCGTGTATGGTTTGGGTTGCGATATCACCAACCACAAAGCATTGGAACGATTGGCTCAAATCAAGCAAGTCAAGTTAGAAAAGGCCAATTTTTCGTTCATTTGTGACGATATGAGTCATTTATCAGATTACGTTCAACAAATGAATACAAGCACCTTTAAAATCTTGAAAAGGGCACTTCCAGGACCTTATACTTTTATCTTACCTGGAAGCCGAAACTTACCAAAGCCGTTTAAGAAAAGAAAAACGGTAGGTATTCGTATTCCTGATAACAACATCATACGCAGCTTGATAAGTGCTCTTGGAAATCCCATTGTTTCTACTTCCATTCGCGATGACGATGATGTATTGGAATACACCACTGATCCCGAACTCATTTATGAAAAATGGGGTCATTTGGTAGATGTTGTGATTGACGGAGGTTATGGCGATAATACAGCCTCTACCATCATCGATTTGTCTTCAGATGAACCAGAAGTTGTTCGAGAGGGTAAAGGGGACTTAGCGATCCTATAAAGACCCCAAATCTTCCATTTTAGCGATAATTTTATCTAAAGATAAATTGTGAATGCTTCCCTCATGCGTGTGTGTAGCACTATCTGAGAAAGCATAGGTCCCTTCTTCAATTTCTTTTCCAACAATTTGGTACGCCTCTCGGAATGATTTTCCTTCTTGAACCAACGCGTTGACACTATCTACAGATGATAAATATTTGTATTTATCGTCTTTAAAATCAATGGGTTGTATGATGATTTGCTGGATAGCATAATCAAAAATTGAAAGGATTTCTTTAGTCTTTTCAATTCCGTTAATCATCGGTTCTTTCAATAGTTGAAAGTCGCGATGATAGCCTGAAGGAAGGTTGTTGGTAATCATTTGAATCTCTGAGGAAAGTGCCTGAACTTTATTAGAACTTGCTCTTAGCAGCTCGAATACATCCGGATTTTTTTTATGGGGCATAATGCTGCTCCCAGTGGTCAATTCATTTGGAAAGGTGATGAAACCAAAGTTCTGACTGATGTACAAACACACATCCATTGCGAATTTCGAAAGTGTAAATCCAACTGAACCTAAGGCATTTGCAATGGTTCGTGCACTTTTACCCCTACTTAATTGTGCTGCTACCGAATTGTATTTCAAGGTATTGAAATTCAGTAGTTTGGTAGTTTCTTCTCGATCAATCTTAAAGGAACTTCCATAGCCAGCTGCGGATCCTAATGGATTTTGATCTACTACCTTTAGCGCCGAATTCAAGACAACCATATCATCAATGAGCAATTCGGCATAAGAGGAGAACCACATTCCGAAAGAGGACGGCATGGCTACTTGCAAATGGGTATATCCAGGTAGTAATTTCCCTTGATGATTGTCCGCCAACTTGATTAAACTATCAAATAGCTGCTTCAACAATCTCTTGATTTCAAGAATACTATCTTTATAATACAAGTGCAGCGCTACCAAAACTTGATCATTTCGAGATCTTGCTGTATGTATTTTTTTTCCTACTTCCCCATAAACCTTGGTCAGTTCAAACTCAATTTTGGAATGAACGTCTTCAAAGCTTTTTTCTATTTGAAAAGTATCATTTTCTATTTGAGTTTGTAAGGTTTGAAGTCCTTTTTTTAGTTGTTCAAACTCAGGCTTTGTCAAATAGCCACAGCTGCAAAGCATTTCGGCATGAGCAAGTGAAGCCTGTACATCATATTTTGCAATGTACGTATCAATTTCTCTATCATTTCCAACAGTAAAATTTTCAATGATTCGATCTATTTTAAGTCCTTTATCCCAAAGTTTCATAATGGCTATTTTAGACGATTACTTTTTCTAATATATTGATATATAACTCAATACCTTCTTTGATTTCATCGATGTATATGAATTCATTAGCGGTATGAGATCTGGTACTATCTCCTGGTCCAAGTTTTAAAGATTCACAGCTCAATGCGGCTTGATCGGATAGTGTTGGCGAACCATAAGTCTCTCTTCCTAAGGAAATACCCGCTTGAACCAGCGCGTGATCAATGGAAATAGAGGAGGAGTTTAGTCGGAGACTTCTTGGTGTAATTTCCGTACAAGGCGATTCATTTTGTAGAATCGTTGCAATTTCCTGATTGGAGTATGCATCGTTCACACGAACATCTACTACTAAGTTTACTGATGCTGGAACCACATTGTGTTGATTTCCAGCGCTGATTTGTGTTACGGTCATCTTCACATCTCCCAGAACATCAGACGATTTTTTAAATCGATATTTTTTAAACCAATCCAACACTTCAATCGTATTGTAAATGGCGTTATCATTATTGGGATGTGCCGCGTGTGATGGGGTTCCTTTTACCACCGCGTCAAAGACTACAAGACCTTTTTCGGCAACGGCCAATTGCATCTGTGTAGGTTCACCTACAATGGCCACATCAATTTTGGGAATGATGGAAAGCATGCTGTTCAATCCGTTGGGACCGCTACTTTCTTCTTCTGCAGAGGCCACAATGACCAAATTGTATCGTAAATTTTCCTTTTGATAGAAATAGGTAAAAGTCGCTAAAAGAGAAACCAAACATCCTCCGGCATCATTGCTACCCAATCCGTATAACTTTCCATTATCTTCAATGGCTCTGAAAGGATCATTGGTATAACCAGCGTTAGGCTTTACCGTATCATGATGAGAGTTTAACAACAAGGTTGGTTTTTCTGGATCGTAATTCTGGCTTACTGCCCAAACATTATTTTTTGTTCTTTGAAAGGGAATGTCGTGCTGCGTGAACCAATTTTCGATTAATGCGGCGGTTTCATCCTCTTCCGAGGAAAATGAAGGTGTTTCAATCAACTCTTTAAGCAATTGAATGGCCTCTTTTTGTAGTACTTCTACTTTCATTACAAACTAATTGTGGTAAAGTTAGTTTCATTTTGGCGAAACATCGATTGATTTCCGATATAAACTTTTTGAACTCCGTGTTTCAAAGCATCAAAACAGTTGGTGAGTTTAGGAAGCATCCCATCAGAAATCACATTTTGTTTACGTAACTCTTCGTACGACTCTGAATTCAACTGGGTAATCACAGAATTTGAATCTGATATATCCCTTAAAACACCGGGCAATTCGAAGCAATAAAAGATATTGACATCATACAGATCGCTTAAACTTTTTCCTAGTTCCGCTGCAATCGTATCCGCGTTGGTATTCAGAAGTTGCCCATGGCCGTCATGAGTAATAGCACAAAAAACAGGCGTAAAATCAGATTCCAATAATTTTTGAATGTTGCTGTTATGCACCGAAGTTACATCGCCAACCCATCCGTAATCAATTGTTTTAACGGGTCGTTTGATACTTGTGATTGAATTTCCATCAGCACCTGAAATTCCGATGGCATTGCATTCTAGACTTTGGAGAGAGGCGGTGATGTTCTTGTTCAATAATCCTGCGTAGACCATGGTAATTACTTTCAATGAATCCGAATCTGTGATTCTTCTACCATCCACCATTTTGGAAGAAATGCCAAGTTTGGTGGCCATGGCGGTTGCTTCTTTTCCGCCACCATGCACCAATATTTTTTTTCCTGGAATTTGAACAAACAACTCCAAAAAAGCTTTCAGCTCCGCTTTATTTTCAATGATGTTTCCCCCAATCTTTACGATTGACAAAGAGCTCTTATCCATGTTGCAATAATTTTTTAAGTACCAACTGTGCGGCAAAGGTTCGGTTGTTAGATTGTTCAATTACAATGGAATTTGGTCCGTCCAAAACCGAGTCTTCAACTACCACGTTTCTTCTTACAGGTAAACAATGCATGAACTTGGCATCTTTCATCTTTTCTTGGGTTATCATCCAATTACTCTTCACTTTTCGAATCCTTCCATAATGTTCATAGGAAGACCAGTTTTTAGCATAAATAAAGTCGGCATGCTGAATGGCAACCTCTTGATCATGTTCAATTTTAATGTCTTTTGTGATAGCCGGATTAAGATTGTAGCCCTTCGGATTGGCAATGACAAAATCTACATCCATTTTTTGCATGGTCATCACAAAACTATTGGCAACGGCATGGGGTAGGACCTTGGTGTGTGGGCACCAAGAGAGCACCACTTTGGGCCTTTTTTTT
>CEPZ01012711.1_pt1 | contig 20362 bp, 20 predicted proteins | sample 530461 | NCBI WGS metagenome assembly CEPZ01 (sample SAMEA2620106, study PRJEB7988) | marine metagenome | isolation source: saline water (ENVO:00002010), including
GTAACGCCTTGGCGCAGAAAAACAACCATTAGGGCTGCAAAAACAGCCTGAATTGTAAGTGACAGATCAACCTCGCCTGCGAAATATGCCCCGAGAGCCGTCAAAACCGCCGCTCCCGCCGTAAAATAAGTCTTTTTGCCTTTTAAAGCTTCCATAATTAATAGTATTATACACTCTAAATCAAAATTTTACATCAATTTTGTCTTTGTTTTTGTTAGTACTGACAGCATACTCTTTAATCGTAGGGTTTTTAATAAATTTTAAAGAAAGAATGTCTGTGACTTTATTTTGAACGGTTCTTTTAATAGAGCGAGCCCCAAAAGATTTATCTGTAATACAATTTAAAATAAAATCCTCAAGAGAGGTTGAAAAATTCACAGTAATCCCATTTTTTAAAGCATTTTGTGTGAGTTTTTGGAGTTCGTGACGTACCACGGCTTTTAAGTTATCATCAGAAAGCTTATTGAAAAATATAATTTCATCGAACCTATTGATCAACTCTAATGGAAGAATTTTCTTCAGGTGTTTTTTTGCGTCATCCATGCGGGTTTCTTCGATGTTATTAACAAAACCCAAAGAGTGTTTTTGGCTTAAGATTGTAGAAGCAATATTCCCAGTAACAATAATAATGCTATTGCGAAAGTTTGCATCTCGACCTTGGGAATCATGGAGACGTCCCTCCTCTAATATTTGAAGCAAAAGCTGGTGAACCTTAGGATGAGCCTTTTCTATCTCATCAAAAAGAACCACCGAATTAGGGTGCTTGGAAATCTGTTCCACTAGTAACCCTCCTTCTTCATAACCGACGTAGCCCGGGTTCGAGCCAATCAACTTAGAGGTACTAGTACTATCTGAAAACTCAGACATGTCTAGTTGAATAAAATTATGTTTGCTTTTAAAAAAATTAGAAGCTAGGCATTTTGATATATATGTTTTACCTACCCCGGTTGGGCCCAGAAACATAAAGCTTCCAATCGGGCGAGCTGTATCCCGCAAACCGCTTTTGTGTCGCAATAAGCAACGCGAAATAGAATCGATGGCGTGAGACTGTCCAACAACAAGCTTCTTAAGGTTTCTGCTTAAGCTTGTGTATTTTTTAGAAGCGGACTGCATGAAATCACTACGGGGAATGTCCGTCTTGCGGGATAGGATTTCAAATAAATCGCGCTTAGAAATTTTGTATCTTTTTTTCTCTACTGATTTGCTCCACTTAAGCGCCTCTTCTTTCATTCGGCTGAAAAACGTGTTCTGCTCTTCGTTGGGAGTGGGGTGTTCGCTGAGAAGCTTAACAAATTCTGCTTCAAGGCGTTGAAGGGATTTTGGTTTTTTGATTTTTTTAATTTTAACGTGACTACATATCAAATCAAGCAAATCAATAGCCTTATCGGGAAACTGACTGTTGGTTAAAAACTCTTCTGAATAGTTCACAATATCAGAAAGTATTTCGTCGGTGATTGAAACATAATGGAACTCTTCGTAGAGTTGCTTCTTGTGACGAAGAATTTTTAAGGTTTCTTCTTTAGTGGGCTCTTCAACAAAAACTTGCTCAAATCTGCGGTGAAGAGCTTTGTCTTTGAATAGTTTTTTTCGATATTCTGCGTAAGTGGTAGCCCCTATGACTGTGATATCTCCGCTCGATAGCGCCGGTTTCAGAATATTTGCTGCGTCCAGTGAGCCTTCTGCGTCTCCGGCCCCAGCTAGCGTATGAATCTCGTCAATAAATAATATAACATTAGGGTCTTTAGCTTCTTCTACAATCTTATTCAATCTGTCTTCAAACTCCCCGCGATACTTGGTGCCAGCTACGATAGTATTCAAATCCAAAGAAAAAACAATTTTGTTCTGCAAAAACAATGGCGCGTTGCCGCTCACAATGCGTTGAGCTAACCCTTCTACAATGGAAGTTTTGCCGACCCCTGCTTCCCCTAGCAAAATAGCACTATTCTTTTTGCGTCGATTTAAAATATCCTCCAGCTTAGCGGTTTCCGCTTCGCGTCCAAATATAGGATCTGTCTTACCGTTTAATACTTTCTGGGTTAAATCAGAAGCGTATTGAGACAAAACCTTAAAAGTGGTTCCCTCGGACAATGCGCTAGAGCTAGGTATAGCAAAGGCACCTTTGGGCGGCGGGGTGCGAGTTTCGCTAGTATTGGAGTCTGAAAGATAAGTAACAATCTGTGTAAAAGCTCCAGCCAAATCAATATTAAAAACCGAAAAAACTGTATGCGGCCATTCCTCTAGATTATCCAAAAGAGCGAGAAAAATATGGTCAACGCTCACCCAAGTATGTTTAAACTCTGCTGCAATTTCAGTAGACTGTTTTAAGATATTTACAATAACTTTAGAAAGCTTAATGCTTTCCGGCGCCGCAGAAATGTTAGGTAATTTTTCTAAAATATCCCCATAAAGAACCTTCTTTAAGCGCTCTAAGTCCACTCCCATGCCTTGAACAATTTCAAGGGATCTGGATTGTTTTAACTCAAAAAACGCCGCAAAAAGGTGGGCTAAGAGAATTGTGTCATGGTTAAAAGAAACAGCAAGGTGTTTGGTCACTTGTAGTAACTTTTGAGCGCGAGGAGTAAAGTTAATATCTTCAGTGATCATTTTACATCCGAAAGCTTCATGTATATACGTCCGTCTAACACATGCATATCATCAACAAAGACAATATCGTCAGACTTTTTGCCGACAATAGTCACAATATTATTTTTCTCAGGGGCCCCTTTTTCTTCTAGGTATCGCTCTAGCTTAGGGTCAAAAAACAAACAATCTATTCTTCCTAGTTCATCGGCCATGTTCATTCTAATATATCGCTTGTTGTTTCTGCTTACAAGGCGGCGACTACAGTCTTTTACCACCCCTACAAACTTTACACCTTCATCGCGTCCTGTAGAACACACTTCGTAGCAATTCATGAGATTGTGGGCCTCGTTTTTGAATACATCTCGCAGTGTATAGCTATAAGAATAACCTAAAAGTTGATTTTCAAAATACCAGTTGGCAAATTTCTCAAAGCTTTTGTTTTGATCGTATATGTTTTTATAGGGACGGTATTTTTTAAGGAAAGTTTTGGTGCGACTTTCTTTCATTAGGAGCTTGTTGTCGTCTCCGACTGATTGTTTTTTAAGCACCTCTGCCCCGAGTATGTTTAAAACATCATAACTGTGCTTGGGTCCTAGCGCTATAAAGTTTCTTTTTTCTCGGTCTGTTAAAATGTTGAACGCTTGTGCTTCTAAAACCATGCGGCTACGACTGTTGCCAAAAGAGCCGAGCGCTCCGGCCTGTATAAGGGAAGATAAAACTCCAATATTAATTTTTGCGTCTTTAGCTGCTAGGAACACGTCAAACTTATTCGAAATTTCAGACTCTCTAAAGTCAACTATAGACTGTAAGCTTTTTTCGCTTACGCCTTTGATGCAATTAAGTCCATAGCGGATGTCTTTGCCTTCAACGGTAAAATCCATACTAGACTTTGCCAAATCGGGAGGAAGAAGCTTCATGCCAAAGTAATTTAATTCTCGGGCTATCTTGTTAACTTGGTCAAAGGGATCAGCTTCGTGTTTCGCCATCTTGAGCAACGCGATATAAAAATACTGAGGGTGGTTGAATTTTAAATAAGCTGTCCACGCTGTAAGGATGGCGTAGCTAATAGAGTGAGACTTGTTGAAAGAATAATTCGCGCTATCTTCAGCGACTTGCCAAAGTGTATCGGCGATCTCTTCGCCGCGATGCCCTGTCCATGCGTTGGTTAGGCGATTTGCTTCAACCTTCTCTGCGATCTTCTCTCGCCACTCAGGCATCTGGTCTACTTTTTTCTTGCCAACGATTCTTCTTAACTGTTCTGCCTCATCTAAAGTAAACCCTACCTCTACAGCCATTTTCATCAACTGCTCTTGGTACAGAGGGATACCTCCAGTATAATCTAAGATATCAGCAAACTGAGGGTGAACCAGCGCTGGATCTCCAGTACGAATATAATCAGCATATTGATCTTTAAACTCGAGCGCTCCCGGTCTAGCTATTGCAATAACCGCAGAGACCTCCTCTAAACTGCGAGGTTTAATTTTTTTACATACTCCAAAGTTGGTGTCAGCTTCAATTTGAAAAAGACCTTGTGGGCATTCTAGCTGTTGAAAATGTTTGTACAATGTCTTGTCATTCAAGTCAATGCTGTCCAAGTCAACACCAGAGAGGCGCGAGGCCTCTTTCAGGACAGTTAGAGTTTTTAATCCTAATATATCAAACTTAACAGTGAGTTCGGAGATCCAGTTCATGTCGTAGCATGACGCCAGCTCTCCTTCTTTAGTCTTTTGAAGTGGACAAATGTCTGTTAATCGATCATGAGAAATAGCAATGCCGGAAGCGTGAACTCCCGTGTTTTTAATGAGTCTTTCCAGTTTTAGCGCAATTTCATATGCCTTAGGATTATCTTCGCACCACTCATCAAATAGCTCACTTTCTTGGCGCGCCTCAGGCAAAGGGGAAACCTTGCCAAATTTTACAGGAATTAAATCGCTTAACTCGTTAACTTCTTGCTCGGTATAAAGACCTACAATTTTCCCAGTCTCTTTAATGCAAAGCTTGCCGCTCAAGCTAACTAGGTTTAAAATGCGACATGTACGAGACGGGTGCTTGCGTTTGATGTATTCAATAACTTCGCTACGGCGATCATATGCAATATCGTTATCTACATCAGCCAATAACGAACCATCTAAATAAGTTATGCCGTCCTTTTCGATTTTACGGGCACGGCTCTTAGAAACAAATCTCTCAAAAAAAAGATTATATTTAATCGGATCGACCTTAGTAACCTTAAGTAAATAAAGAACAAGAGAGCCTGCCGCCGACCCTCGGCCGGGGCCAGTAGGAATGTCGCTCTCATGGCAATAATTTAAAATGTCCCAATTAAGCAGAATATAATCAATAAATCCCAGCTCATTCAATATCTTAAGCTCGTCTCCCGCGCGATCGTAATACTGATCTTTGTTCGGGTATTTGTTAATACCCATCTCTTTAATGCTTTCCCAGCATAACTTCTTAAGAAATTTAAGGTTGTCTACTCCTTCGTTAAGATTAAGTTTTTTGTAAAACTTTTTCTCAATTTTAATCTTAGGGAGCAGCACTCCAGCGGGCGCACAATCATTGTAAGTTGTAAACTTATCTGCAAACATTATATTTCCACCTCCCATATCAACTTGTTAAAAATTTTAAACGTCATGTTTATGTCATAAACGGCGTCATGCAATTTGTTTTCATCGAACCTTATGTCGTAATCTTTAAGCAATTGTTTTTGGTTGGTCTTTAATCCTCTTTTACGAAACTCGTTAAGCTTGTATTGCCAATTGATGAGGGGTTCGTCTTTGCCTTTTTTAATCTTTTCTTTCGCGGCTTTTGCTATGCAGTTGGTGTCAATAATTCTATCAACATATGAGTAGTCGCTCTGCTTTTTAAGTAACTTGCGATAAATATTGTGAATGTATATATCAAACCCTAGTAGGTTGTGGCCGATGATTAAATAAGACGGGTCATAAAGATACGATTCAAACTCCTCAAGGATTGCTGTTGCGTCTGTTGAGTTTTTTTCATAACGCTTTCTATTAAACTGACAGATCTTAGCGGCTTCTGGGCTGACGTTCAAATCGGACCATTGGATTAACCGATCAAAGGTCTTTAGTGACTTCTTACCTTGGAAGGTGCCATACCCTATTTGCCAAGGTTTGTTGTCCGAGTTTAAAAGGTTGAGGTGGCATGTCTCAAAATCAAAACACAGATATTTTTGGTTCTTGTCGAATCTAAGTAGATTGTCGTTCATTTTGTTCTTCAATATCGCCCTGAGTTAAAAGTAATTCTTCACCTGCCTTTATATCACATCTGGCGGTAAAATGGCAAGCAAATAATTTTTTTTCTATCTTGTGCTCTACGTTGTAATCTTTTCCTCGACCGTAAATCATTCCATATCCCAAAACAACTACAGGTCGTGTTGCGTGGATAGGAAGGATGCCTCCATGCTCGTCGCAAAAATCCTTCCAGTCAGCTCGAAGTTCTGGCCACGGAAAAGCGTGTTCTGTTAGCTTTTTGTCGCACTCTTCCCATTTGTTATTCTCCAAGAGAATGAGATGGCTTTCTTCTATCAGCTCCCCTTTTGCAATGTCGGCGGTACAAAAAACCCCGCGCCTATTATTGGTTGTGCGAATTTCTATTTTGTCGGATAAAAAAAGATTATTTTTCATATAAAGAGGGAGCCACCTCTTGGATTTGAACCAAGGCGCTTCCGATTACAAATCGGATGCTCTGCCTAACTGAGCTAAGGTGGCGCTACCACACCACCACTATGTAATCCTCTTCTGTTGGGGTGGGTAAAATATCGTAATTGCTTTGTGTCATTTTAATTCGGATATGGGAATGTTGTAACAGTCTGCTTTAAAAGTAAAGTTATTATCTGGATCTATGTCTCCTTTTTTGTGGAAGGTTGCAGTTTTATAAAAGTCAACCTTGCTAATTTTCCCTAGATACCAAGCTTCTTTCATAGTGCTGAGGACGCTTACGAAAGCGTATTCATCGCAATTTTGCTCCGTATTGAAATCAGCAACCGAGCATTCGTAATAGGATTTAGGGGCAACGGTTCTTTCTTTTGTTTTAACATCAACCTTCGTGTTTTTGTAAACAATATCATAGTCGTAAGTATCTTCGATCTTTCCTTCCAGAACGTTTTTCACAACCTCTTCTCCTATATAGGCCACCAAGCTACCTGCGCCCTTTCTTATAGAGTTTTTAAGAAGTGGAAGCTTGGCTGCTCTAGCCTTGATTCTTTTGAGGGCGCTTTCGGCTATTATAAATTTTTTCATTGCTCTAGAAGACTCTCAACACAAAACTCTTGGCTTCCGCAATGGTCTAAATTGGGGCGTGTTAGGTTGGACTTGCGCCCGTTATAGCTACGATTACAAATAATTCTAAAAGTTTGGTAGGCTGCAAAATCTTTTCTATTTTTATAATAAATAGTCTTAGCTTCCTCTGTTTTGTGCCCATGTGCTTTTGTGTACTGTTCGATAGCGGCACGAAGCAAATGGTCAAATGGGAGCTTGTTATCCTCTAGGAAAAACAATGGCTTTGAGAAGCTAAAGTCAGGAACGAACTCGCTAAACGAAAAATTATTATAATGTAAAAACGAATCGTAAAAAGGAATAGCCATCAATAGGTTGTTTGTCCAGTGCTCCTTTAAGTCTTTAAAGGTTAACCGTTCATCGTAGTCACAAAAAGCTGATGAATGTATTTTATAAAGTTTTTTACATCCGGGGTCATTCTTTGCAAAAATAATTACCTTATGGTTCTTTTTTTTGTCGTCGCTGTGGGAATTGCAAACATTTAAACGCAAACCAAACACCAATTGTATGTTATGTTCTTCGCATCTCTTCTTGGATTCAAGGAAACCATGAAAATGGTCTTCTACTAAAACAAGCTTATCCATTTTGTTCTCTAGTGCAATTTGGATAACGCTGTCGGCGCCACCTTCTTTGGTGACGGAAGGGTCATTAACGGTAAGGATCGATTTTCCAATACTGTAATGGGTTTTAAACAAAGGTACCATACAGTCTTAGTATAACCTGTTATATTGGCATGTCAAGATAATTCCAACGAGGACAGCCTGCGTAGTGTAGTTTTTTAATAGAAAAGTTTTCTTCCTTGTGCTTCAGTAACATGCTATAGTTTTCAGGAAACCCTGTACGCACCAAGTTATCATTCTCGTCAAAAAGGCCATAATAATCAAAAGGGAATTTGTAAGTACAGTGCCACATAAGGGTGCCGTCTTTCTTAGGTTGACCTCTGTATTTTGCTCTTCCGCAAGCAATAGGGCCACCAAAGCTACCGTCTCTAGGGTTTGGTTTATCTGCGGCATAAGAGCTGATAGCACAGTTATAATTAAATTTTGTTAAATATGTTTGAGCTTGGGTTAATTCAATTTCAAACTGATTAAGTTTTTTGTCAGAAATTTTACGCATCTTTATGATGCCTTCGGGTTTGTCGCTTTTATCCAAGTCAAACTTTAAAAAAATAAATTCGCTGTTGCGGTTCTTTATATCTGGAAAGAGGTATTTAACTGCGAGGCTATAAATATAATCCTGCAGGTTTTTTTTCTTATCCTCTCCTTTGAAAACTTGTTTGCTTGTCTTAAAATCTCTTATGAGAGCAGAGCTTTTCTTGTCATATATAAACAGCTTATCTATAAAGCCTTTAATATAATAGTCTTTTTCCCCCTCATCAACATGCATATCAAACTCGTACTCCGAAAATGACTGGGCAGGCTTACCATTTTTCTTGCCCAAAAAATCATAACGTACCCCTGCTGCAATCATCTCCTTAATAAGACCCATGTTTTCTTCATCATCAACGCCGAGCCCCCGAGCTGTTAACAATATTAATTTTTTAATAGAGGGGACAACGAATGGATCGTTGCTTTCTAAAATAGCATCATAGTAACTTCTTCTAGAAGGCTTACCAAGACATTCAAAAATTAAGTGACAAACGGTACCTCGAGAAGCTCCGTCATTAGATTTATCGGGCAAACGCTGGTGGTACTTGCACCAATAAAGCCACGAACACATTTTAACTGTTTTGAGGCGACTGGCGGATAGATATATTGGTTTTGTTTTAGACATTGGTTTCCTCAGTGAAATTTTTAAGAAAATTTATTTTTTTCTTTTTCTCTGTTTTGTTTTTGACGATGGTCGCGCCCTCTTTGCTTTTAAGAATAGATAGGATCTTAGATATTTGTTTGTTTTTATCTAAGGGTTTTTGGTGCCATGCATCTTTAAAGTTTACACTTTTCTCTTGCATGTCTCCGAAGTCATTCTCGGTAGGGAGGTTGATGCGAAGCTTATTTATGTCAAAATAATTCAAAAGCTTAACAAACATTTTGATTGCCGCGTGAAGCCCTACGTTGGACTCATCGTTATTGGTGGCGATAATGATTTGATTTAGATCCTGCGCTAGTAAAAAAGAAATCTGTTTGGAACTTAAGTCTAGGCCTCCTGCTACTAAATGATTAAGAAAATTGTTTTCTGTGAGGGCTAAGCTGTCGCCAATACTTTCAACAATAATAATCTCACGGCGATCTTGAATGCTTTCCAAAAAAGGATAATTTTGGGTTTTAGCTTCTGGAAGACAAACTGGATAAAGCCAATTGGACTTGCGGCCAATGTGTTTCCATTTAGGAAACTCAGCGTCAGGTTTCCAGCGTAAGTGGCGCCCCGTAAAACCTATAATCTGCGAGGGGTCGTTTTCATTAAAAACAGGAAAAACAAACCTTCCGTTTAATTTTCCAGCGGTCGCAAGCCCTCCTTTGTAGAGCTTTAAGGTCAAATCCGACACTCCTTTATCGTTATAGAATTTAAAATGGGGTAACAATTTGGACAAATAGTCCAAGGAATAAGTTTCGTCCACTTGTATTTTAGTTTTTTGACCTTCTTTTTCAAAGGTATCTATACCGTTAGGTTTCCCCGAAGGTTGAATGTAGCGAGATAAGATTTTTTTATCTTTAGTTCCTAATGTTTTTTCTACTAGTATTTGAAACGGCAAAAAGGAGGTATTCTCCACATAGTCTCTCCAGACACCAGAATCCTTATAGATCTGAACCGCTGTAAAGTTATCCCCGTTGCGCCAGAGGGCGTTTGTTTGCCAGTAGGGCCCACGATCACGAAGCTTGAACCCTAATTCAATTAAGACCTCTTTAAATTCTTCGGTTTCCATTATCTCAAAAGTTCCGGAATGAAATCATCAATTACATTAGGCTCTTCATCTAGTGGGTCATTCGCCGCCAGCGCTGCAACAAGGTCTACCATGTCGCCTCTTTCTTCTACTTGGAAACCATCCATATGCAAATTAATAGCATTTTTACGCAAAGAGCCATCAGGCATTCGAACAGGATTAATGGCTCTCATGTATTCAGACCCTAAGTGACGCGATTTTATGTTAATCAATTTATGCGTACCAAAGTTTGGCTCATTAGCTGTTTCATCCAGTGTCTTTTCTCTTAAAATAAACATATGAGAACAAAATTGGGTAATGCGATCTGAAAGAGATACGATACTTGCGTCATCAGCGACATCCTGCGCCTGTCTGTTATTAACTATTCCTGATCGATTACTTTGTACTGAAGTAATCATAGGGATAACAGGACTACCATCGGAAAGAATTTCTTTTTGAATAGTTTTTTTAAATTTGTCTACCATTTCTCCAACAATTTGCCATTCTGACTTTGATCCGTTGTTCTCAAAAGTGGTTTTAATATAATCAAACGAAAAAATCATTGGGTTGCCTCTACCTATCGTGGAATAATAAAAACGTCGCAATGTTGCTGTCATGTTGTCCACGCTCATTCCACCCACGTTGTAATAATAAAACTTAATATTTTTGAGCACTTTCCAAACAGAACGAACCTTGCTCACAACTTCTTCTCCGGCCTGTCTCCATTGACCTGTCTCTAGCAAATTAGCTGACACACCGCTTAAGGCAGAACACTGACGTACAATAAGCTCTTCTTTGGACATTTCACCGTTATCAAAATGCAAAACAGGAACGCTGTATTGAGAAGACAGCTTGGTACAAAAATCCATACAAAAACGCGTCTTCCCGACCCCTGAGCGCGCCACCACAACCGTGATATTGCCCGGACGCAATAAGGAACCATAAAGATCATTAACGCGCTTATAGGGGCTCATAAGGCCAAACTCCGTAACAGGGTTATTTCCTCTGACCTCTATCCACTCCTCTATTTCGTCAGAAATATTAACAGGAGCGCTTGGCCCCGCGTCGAAAAAGTTAATTTTTTCATTAAAGGTATGGTCCGCTGTTTCGATGATGTCATTATAGGAAGCTGACGGAGACATCTTGCGCATACAGTCAGCCACTTTTTTAGACCCTTCGAAAATTTCTCTTCGAACAGTGTATTTTTTTAACTCCTGAGCTATCTTTTCTACATTGTCAGCCGAAACTTTACGTAAAGCTAGGGAGCAAATGTAGTCTGATATTTTAATATCGTTGGGAAAAGTAATAGAAAGGGCTTCTACTCTTTGAGCTAATAAAACCTCGTCTATCTTTTCTGCGTTTTCCAAGGCTTGGCGTAACACATAAAATATGGTTTTGTTAATAGAATTTTCATCAGCACAAAAATCGTTCTCGTCAATAAAGCTGGCAACATTCCCGTATTTATCAGGATATTTAATTAATGCTGCAAGCAAATGTTGTTCTAGCTCTAATGAAAATATCATACAGGGATAACTGTACTGTGAGAAAGGGAAAAAGTCAAGGTTTAATTAAAATAGTCGCGAGAGTTGACCGCCTTGTCACAAATAAACAAATCATACATAGGTTTTCCTAGTTTTAGCTCATGAAACTTGGCTTTCCATTCTTTCATTTGTTTTTGGGTTATTTTGGTGTGGTCTTTCCGTGACCCGGATCCGCGAGCGGTCCAATAAACAATAGTGTGGCCTGCATCGTAAAGGTCATTAATTTTTTCAATGTTTTTTTTAATGGGGACTGATTTGGTGTAGTCCCGATCAGCGGGGGTGATGCAAATAGTCTCATCGATGTCAACGTATATAATCATTTTTTGTAGGGAGGGTAAAAGCGGGGATCCGTGTCGCCTATGCCGATATGGGTGGCATACTTTTCTTTAGTAACCGCGAAATCAAAACCTTCATCTGAATAGTGTTGGCCTGCAACAATCTCTACTTCTGTGCCCGGGTCGTGCTTTGGCACCCGATCTGTTTTGTCAAGTAGGCTAGAATAAGACTCGACAGCTTGATAATCCTTTAATCGTCTTAAACCCGGATTGAAGCTAAAACCAGCAAAGACAGAGTTCCAATTTTTTTTTATCTTTTTAAATTTTTTTTTATTAACCGCAAAAAAAGGATATTTGTATTGAGAGGTGTTGTATTCTGTTGAATCTAAAACCATAAAAGGCTCTTCAGGATTTTTAAAACTTAAGTGAGGGGCGTCCATCACCGAGTAGCCCTGATCACCGAAGAGGCGGGATATATAATCATGATATCCGTGAAGGTAAACTGAGAAAATATTATCATCGTTTAACACGTCTAAAGAGGTTTCTATAAAACCAAGCTTAACAAATTCCCAGTCCTCTTCGCAATGAAAAATAAAATCCGATTCAACTAAAGAGTAGCTTTGGTCTATTCTGTATACCTGCCCCCGGTTTTTTCCGTCATCTATTAAAACAACTTCTTCGATCAATCTATTTTTTGTTAGCAGCTCTATTATGTGGTCGAGAGAAGTGGCGCAAGGGGAGTCCTCTGTTATAATAAATTTTTCAATTGGGTACGTGTTGAATTTTAAAAAACTTTGGATGGTGTTAAGAAAAATTTCTTTTCTTGTGGCTGGGTTACGAAGACTGCCTGAGGTAAGAACTACTGATACTGTTTTTAAGTCTGAGGGCATCCCTAAGATGAGTTATCTTCCGAAAGAGCTTTTTCCCCTAGCTCCATATCGTCTAAAAATTTTTCTAATGCTTTGCGTAGTCCCATTTCCACAATCTGAGAACCAATTTTACATTGGATGAGGGGTCGCCCGTCTTGGGTGACATACGCCAAAATGAAGCCCCCGTCGTCACCGTCTCCTGTAAATTCAAAAAGCTTGTCTAAAAAACTATTCGGAATAGTAAATTCTTCTATGGGGCGGTCTGGCATCTCTTCGTTCATTTATTATATAGTGTTTACACAAGTTGTTAACATATAGACTTGTAGAGCTCGTCAAAGTCTACGTTTTCTTCATGTACTTCTAAAAGCTGAATACCATTAAGGTCACAAAAAGCTAATTTTTCATCATCTCTTTTTAATTGGTTTAAATAATTTATTTTATTATCTTTATGAAAGAATTTATTGTACTTTGTGTGCTGTTTGCCTTGTACCTCTATCGCTATATTTTTTGTGGCGTTATAAAAATCTAAGGTCAGACGCGACCCCACAACCGGAAACTCCTCAAACACCACATCTCCATCCCAAAAAACTTTTAAAAAATTTTTAACCTTGGCTTGGAGTTTACTGCGACTCCCTTCTTCCCAGTTAATTAAATAATTAATGGGTTTTTTAATGCGGCGCCGTTTTCCTAGCAACGTCTTAAAGGTCATCTTAAATAGAAATCACCATTTTCTTAAAATATCCCACAAGGTGATCCTTGACTGTCGGATTTTCCTCTAGGAATTTATCAAATTGGCTCTCACCTTGTATTTTTTGAGGGAAATCAACCTTTACTTCTGACATTATATTAAGTAATTCGGGGTCGAATTCTATCCATCCTGCCCCTTTACGGTGGGCAAACTCCCACAGGAACAACATGTCTAAAATCTCTTTTTCTATCCAAATACTTTTGCCTCCTTTTCTCCCGTAAAGTATGGGATATTTGATAACCGCATTTGTTTTTTCGTTAGGGCTTTTTTTGACTGTGATTTTGGCGTAGTGGCCAATGATTTTGTTCTTTTCGGGGTCGTGCTTCTCATTGGGTTTTTCTAATATCCAGTCTTTTTTAAAGCGCGGCTCAAACTCAAGAATAAAATTAGCAAAATGCAATAAAGCATTTCCTCCCGTGGCTGTAGTTTGACGAATGGGAGCCTTAGAGTAAGGGTCTAGCTGTATATCAGCTCTCACTTGGGAAATAAATAACGCCATATGGCCTCGCTTAGCCAAACCAATACTGACGCGCTTCATAAAGTCAGCCGCTATGACTGCTCCCCCTGCAACTTTTCGAGACTCCTCAAAAGTCTTAAGTGTGTCTGCCTTAGAGATGAGGCCATCAACCGAATCTAAAATAAAACAATAACGAGTGTCGTCTGCGTTTTTGCCTACAAGAAGCCTTAAAGCTTCAACAACTGTCTCGTAAATATTGCATTCGAAAACAAAACAATTTCCCGCGGCCCATTCATCTTCTTTAAAAACAAAATTTACTCCAGAGCGCTCTCTCATTTGTTTGGTGAGGCGTCCTTCTGCCTTGATATAGAAACCTCGCGAATTAGGAACTGTCTGGAGGAAATTTTTCATCACCTCTAAAGCCTCAGATGTCTTACCTCCTTCATTCACTCCAGTAAAGCGATGAAGGCCCGGGCCTAGGCCACCACCTAGTTCAAAATCCAGTATTAGACTGCCACTAGAAACTTGATAATCGTAGCTTTCTTCGTAATTGTAGTGATCTTTTTCTGTAGATTTTAAAAAAGATTTAATTAAATCGTTGGGAGATAATCCGCGGGGTGTTTCTTTTTTGGTTCTAGCCATTGAGGAAATCTTTTAATGTTGTTTTGGTTGAAAGGATACGATCTGCGCCTGTCTTAGGTCCAAGGGCGACCTGTTGTGATACAGGGATTTCTAGGTGAAATTCTTGATATTTTCTCTCGAGCATTTTATTGTAAGGCAGTGCGTAAAATTGAGCAAAGCTGTTTAGTTGTTTGCCAAAGTCTGCCTTATGCCAAAAGTCTTCATTATTATATTTCTGCATCAATCTTTTCAAGATCATCATCTCTTTTGCCCAGAATTTTTTCTTCTCGTATTTAGGGGCAACTAGATGCTTTCTGACCACATCTTGAATTCTTCTTTTGGGTTTTTTCTTTTGGGTCATAAATTTTAAAAATTTTATGAGAGCTCAGGAGCTCTGATTCGAGGAACTGAGTATAGTTTATGTTGGGGCGTTTTGTCAACCATTTTTTTTGAACTACTTAAAATTATCAAAAAGGTATTGAGAATAAATATCATAAAAAGAATTATGTAAACTCATTTGGGCATAAACCTAATATAAACTAAAAAAACACATTGGTCAAGCACAAAGTAAACCCCGCCTCTACACCGGGGAAAAAGAGACGGGGTTACGGAGATGTAAAACTTCAGTTATTCGGCACGAGGGATGCGGCCAATGCCGCTCCCGTTAAGCTCAAAGCCGCAAGCAATAGAAAAACTTTCTATGCCGCTCATTACTGCTTCAAAGGGAGGGTCGTCGCCCCTAATGGAGGTGCTAATATCTGTAGATATATTGTTGCCCGTAGGCTCGATGTTATCGTTGCGATTAAAGTTGTAGTTTTGTTCCATTACTTTGTAAAATGAGGATCTAAAAATTTACGGTAATCTACTTTAGGGGCCTTAGGTTTTTTAAACCATAAATTATTAAGACTTAGCTCTTCTTTCAGTTTATCCCATGTGGTAGGCTCAAGGATACGGTTAGGGTTGTCGACCTTACCGTCAAAAGGAGCGGGCTTGAAGGCTACTTCGGGCCAGTGGCTCGCGTCAGCTTTTTTGCTCTTCTTGTCAAACTTTTCGTCCTTTTTGATATCGTGAATTTCTACACTCTTCTTCTCGGAAGGGGCGCCTTTTTTAAGTTTTTTAATTTTTGACTCGTCGTCTTTTATGGCGTCCTTTTCGTGCTCTTCTTTTTCTTTTTTAGAGTCGCGTTTAAGTTCTTTTTTGTCTATTTTATCCCATTCCTTACGTGTCTTTTGTACTATTTTGGTCTTCAATACTTTGGTCGCGACTGCGCTAAGTTCATCAGGGTCAGGATAAGAAGATTTTCCATCTTTCATCCCGCCTTTTGCCTTCTCTTTTTCGCTGGGATTTTTATCGTCTGATTTCTTATCGGAATTCTTTTTGTCAGAATCTTTCTTGTCGCCGCCTTTTTTCTTGTTAATCATATCTAGGAATTTTTCTTTAGCGGTTTTTTGTTTCTCGCTAGCATCTTGGCGATACTCTTCCTTCTCAAGTTTTTCTTGCTGGCTTTTATTCGTTGTAGCGTCAGATGTTGACACCTCTACCCCAAGTTCTTTGGCTTTTCTTTTAATTTTAGCCAGAGCGGTTTTCTTGGCTGCAGCAGGGATGTGTGTTTGGTTAAGGCGAGCCAAGGCATTGCGCACATGGGCAGCATCAGGAATAGGGAGATGACGCAAGGACCTTGGGGTAGTCTTCCCCTCAGAATCTTTGGAGCCGCCGGGAGAAATGTAGGCAAAATCAGAATCCGGGAGGTCGTTTATTTCCTTGCTGCTAAGTTTTGCGGCCTTAATTTTTTGAGAAAAATCCACTAAAACCTCATCGCTTGCAGGAAAACAGTTGTCAGGGTATCTTAAAAAGCTCATAATACATACTACTTTACACCTTTTTGAAAGATTTAAGAAGATTTTCTTTACTTTTGAACGGAATAAAGAACTTCATCGTACAGGTGGTGTCTTATACTGTCAGCAAGGAGGGTTGGTGAAAGTTTGCCTCCTCCTTTCTCTTTTGCATATCCTATCGATCTAGTTACAGCAAGTTCTCCTTTGGGTAGCGAGGCAAAACAGGGGATTAGGGCTTTTATTTCTCTTGAAAGGTTTGATTGTTTTTGCGGCTGTGCGTCCAGACTGTCTGTTGTTTTGCGAACGGTATGAATAGAGTTGAGCATCTTTGTGGCTTTATCGCTTCCCTCGAGAGATAGTTTACTTAGATGGGATTGGGTCTCTTGGCCTAACCTCTCATAGCTATAAGGCTCTGGGCTTTTTAGGTAGCTTTCTGCTAAAAGATGCCCTTCTGGGATTTCTGCAAATAAATTAAATTTTTTGCGCAACTCTGCGTTTTGTCCTCTGTAGGCAGAAAGGTCCTGATTCTCAAGCCACACTCCAGAGTCGTCCTTTTTATCTTTAAGGGAAGGGCCTATCCATTCTTTTGGAAATCTTAGAACTGACGCTTCAAAAAAGGTATCAGGAACATCGTTATTTCCTACATGCTCTGGCAAATAGTAATAGTGTCCGTTAGTTTTACAGTACGCCCCTAGTTTAGTTCCCACGTACGGTGCAAGCGTAGAAGCCCAAGCCATAGTAGGCCCTCCTGTCTCTGCTTTTAATTTGATATTATAGGCCAACAGGTGTAAGTCTGCTTCCAAATTCATGGGCGTTTTTATTCTGGTACCCCCGTAAGGGAGCCCTGTGATTTGTTCCGTACGTACCTTGAGCCCTCTAGAGACAACCTCGCGCATCCCGTCAAAAACGATTTGGTCTGCCATCCCGCGGTTGAGTATCTCGCTTCTAATTGTCTGTATGGAAGACTCAATTGCTAAAGTTAACCCAAATAAACCAGCCTTCTGAAGCATGTCAAGTCTTTTGGGTTTTACCATTTCCCATCTCATTTGGCCATGAAAAGGCAAACCTACTTCTTGGGGCCACTTTAAACCTAATTGCTCTACAAACCCTCCGTTTGTTATGTCGCTCCCAAGCACATCGTCTTGCATATATATGACTTGAGTAGGCCACTTTTCAGCGATCTCTCGAGCTTCTTTAATAACAGATTCTATACTTCGGTTGTTTCTAGGGAATAGCCTTCCGGCGCGTTGACTTAAAGAACCAATCAATTGGGCTTCGTGAGCAGGCATGTTTTCTTTTATGTCCTCGACAGTAGAGCTGTTATAGCAATAACTGCATTGGTAGGGACAACCGGTTTCGGTTATGATGCTTTTTATAGGACTGTTGCGGTGAACGGGGTGCTCCGCATAAAAGGTCTCTCTATCTGGGTGAGGAAAATCTTCTATTTGGGACATGGGTATAATCCCTTTTCTAGGAACCTCTGTAAGAATTTTTCTTAACCCGTGAAACCCTTCGCTCATAACGACATAATCGGCATGCTGGGCACCTTCCGCTGGAAAGTAGGTTGCATGGGGGCCCCCTATTATTGTTGTGAGGGTGGGATGATCTTTTTTTAATTTTTCAAAAGCTGCAAAAAGAGGTAGGTGGTTCCCGGTGTAAACATTAAAACCTACAATATCTGGGCTGAACTCATCGATCCGATCAAAAAAATCAGAGTAGTCGTGGTCTTTCACAAGCTCGTACGCTGTCGCATACCCCAAATTTCTTGCTAGTCCACCAAGGTGCAATAGGCCAAGCGGCTCAATGACGGAATAGGCCGCCCCCAAAAGAATTCTTGGTTGGTTTTTTCGGGTTATGTTCAAAATGTCTTTATATTATCTTTTCAATTCGGATATTACCAACTTAATGGTTTCTCTGCTTAGCAAATACCAAACTGGAAGGCAAATATGACCTCTTGTTATTTGATTGTTTTTATTACTTAGACTATAATTGTAAACAGGAGAAGTTCTTTGTTTGATATTTTGGAATTCTACAACCGGGTCATCTGTATCTGCAATTAATATAAATTTATATAAATTAGCCCTTTGTCCATCAACAGTCGGGTCTAAGTAATTCCATTGGTACTTCTTACATTGCTGAATATATTGATTTGCGGTTGAATATTTTTCTTTGATAATTGATTCTGTGCTCGCCATGACAGAATAGGTGAGTAGCGCGTTAATCTCTGACATTCTTAGGTTAATCCCTATATCTAGGTTTCTATCAAAACGGTCATACATTATAAACTTTGATACAATTTCGTACAGCTCGGCATCTTTTGTAACGATTACTCCACCTTCGCCTACCGGGATAGCTTTTGTAGAATACAGAGAATAAACGCCTGCGTCCCCATAGAGTCCAGTATGGTGTTTGTTTAAGGTCGCCCCTAGGCTGTGAGCACAATCCTCTATCAGGGATATGTTTTTGCTTTTACATAGCTCTGCAATTTCTTTGATATCAGGATTTACCCAACCCCCTATATGGGTTAATAAAAAAACATATTCCTCTGGTTTATTTAACTTAGAAACAAACTCCTCCACTTGTTTAAAGGTGGGCATTAACGTACTTAAGGAACATTCAACGTAGCCGCTTAGTTCCATGCCAGACGATATAGCAAGTGTCCGCACCCCGTACATGGTGTTGTCTTGCAAGAATATTTTCTTTTTGTTTTTATGGTAGGATAAAATTTTGAGTAAGGCGAATAAGCCCGAACCATTTGAATTAACAGTGATTGCGTGAGGGGCTCCTGTGTATAGGCATACCCATTCACAGACTTTTTTATTCCAATTTCCTTCCGCAAGTTGCCCTGTGTCAAAAATTTCGCCTATATGATTCTTAAAATGTGTTATCGAGACCTCTGGGAGTTTTATGGTTCCCATTTTATTTACTGGTTATATCATGCCAAATTGTTTCAGAAACATTATACGTATCACTACCGGCTTCTGTGGTAAGATAATTTTTATCTGGATTTTTATTATAAATTCTTCTATAAAATTCAGGGGCTAGGCTAAAGGCTAATGAAAATTTACCGGGCACCGCAGACCAAATATTTTTTTTAACATTTACAATATGATACAAGTATCCTCTGGGTTGGTTTTTAAAAGTGATCTCTGATTTGACCCCGTTGTATCTAAATAATTCTTTTATGTTAGGTTCACGCTTCTTGTGCTCCTTCATAACGTAATCAAGGTATTTGTCGCATTTGTTCTTATCCTTGAAGGATATTCCTCCCACTTGCCCAATGCCGTTACCTTTGCATAGTTGGTTAATACAATTTGATGGAAAACAATCTAATTCTACAAACGACTTTGCGTTTTTACTTAATCCCTTAACTACCGCAATTGGGGCGTAGCTCGTATTTATTTTGACATCATTGAATTTGTTTATGTTTTTAGCGGTACAAAATACAACTCTTTCTGCTTTAATGTTTTCCTTTTGACTTGCTATATCGTAATATGCGCCGCGGTCCTCTATGGCTTCAACCTCGTTGTTTGTAGATACTGTCAATCCGTTTTTAACCGATGTCGCCACAAGGTCTCGCAACAGGCTTCTTGAGTTAAGAACTAAATCAGACGTCTTGATCTCAATAAACTTTTCTTTGCGCCGCAATATATCATACGTTAATTTTAAAATCTCTTTTAGTTTCTCTTTTTGAAAACCCTCCATTTCACCAGCTCTTTTTCGCAACCAATCGTATTGTTTAATCTTTTTGATTAGAAAAAGTGCTCTAGCTACGCCACATATCCACGGAAGCATTATTTTTCTACCCTTAATTCGAAATTTAAAGTGTATGTTCTTATCTTTAAACCAACTGTTGCTTTTGTTGCAACGGTTTGAGCCTACCCTTAGGCCTGATGCGGTCGGAACCAAATTCATTCTTTTAAAGCTGGAATAATATTCCAACATATCATCTACTGCACCCAATGTAAATTTTAAAGTTAATAATCTATCAGGAACAAGTGTATAGAGAGCTCCGGTGTGAAACCACTCATGGAACTCTCTAGTTGTTTCGGAAGCTAAGGTTTTATTTTTTTCTATTAAAACACATGAGTGACCTTGTCGCGTAAGAATTTCTGCAATCGTTATACCTGCTATACCGCTTCCAATAACTGCCCATTCATATTTCTTCATTTATTTTACGGGGCACACCCCTCCAACACACTCCAGACCCTCTATTTGTTTGCCATTAGAGATTGCTTGGGGTTTGATTTTTTTAATATTTTTCTTAATTTTATT
>CEPZ01028577.1_pt1 | contig 20297 bp, 35 predicted proteins | sample 530461 | NCBI WGS metagenome assembly CEPZ01 (sample SAMEA2620106, study PRJEB7988) | marine metagenome | isolation source: saline water (ENVO:00002010), including
CATCATCCTGAATTAGTTGAGGATGAATTTTTTCGGCCTCATGATACTGCTGTGATTAGTGTTCCCCAACATGCTCCTAAGAATGCGATTACAAGATCCGAAACAGCATTAGATTTGTTAGAACGAGTTAAAAAAATAAGTAATGAATGGGTACGCAAAGGCCACCGGCAAGGACAAAATACACATAATGTATCTGCTACTATTTCTATAAAAGAAAATGAGTGGGAGCTAGTTGGGCAATGGATGTGGGAGAATAGAGACTGTTATAATGGCCTATCAGTTTTTCCGTATTCAGAACATACATACAAGCAGCCGCCCTTTGAAGACTGTACAGAACAAAATTATAAATTACTAATTGAAAATTTAAATAGTATAGATTTGACAAAAGTGATTGAATTTGAAGATAATACTAATTTAACCGGGGAGTTAGCTTGTGCCGGAGGAGCGTGTGAAATTAGACAATTATCTGCTTGACATGGCAAAAAACCTATGTTAAACTACTAATATCTACTTTAATTGAAAGGATTTTTAATGTCTATATTGGAAGAAAGAACCGAAGATGAAAAGAAGGGCGATGCTCTAGTAATGTATGTTAAATCTTTAGCTACGATTGAATCTGCAATTGAGCCGTTTAAAGAACAACGTAAAGGACTTCGAGCCAGCTATATTGAAAATGGCCGTCTAAGCCGCGAAGAAATTAATATGGCAACTAAGTGTTATCGTATGCTAAAAAAGAATGAAGATATTGACGATCTTGTGGAGGTTTTTAAAACTATATCTAAGAAAGTTAAAGGAGTTTAGTTGTGGCTTGCATATCTCCGAATAATCGACATTTGTTGGTTGAACTAGTTGATAATGAACAAGAAGATCAATCTGTAGTCGCAGTACCCGAAGGGTGGAAACCAGTTAAAGAGCATGAAGTAGTTAAGATTTTGGAAATAGCTCCTGATTGCCAGATGTTTGTTAATGAAGAAAATCTATTTGATCATCCATCAGATGTAGGCTCTACTCTAATAGTCCCAGGAAATATGTTGATTTCATTTACTTATCAAAATGTTAAATACTATTTAATACAGGAGAACTATGTTTTAGCAAAAATAGTTATTTAAAAATTGGAGAGTTATATATGTCTAAATATCAACTAGTGACAGAGGCAAGCTTAGGAAGAGTCCTTGGCAAATATTTTGAAATTGGTTTTATTATCGTTTCTGCTGAGAGATCTTGCGATTCTGAGAAGGGAAGAGAATGCACTGACGAAGAACAGCTTGATCAAGAAAAACAAAATAAACAAAATGAGCGAAGAATTAGAGGAGACATCCAAGATGAAGGTTTTGGATTTGTTCCCGCCTATGGTGGCTTTAGAGAATTAGTTGTAGATCCAGATACGGGAGAAGAAAGATTTCAAGATAATCCAAATCCCGAAGCATCATTTGTGATACCACTAAAGCCAGGAAAATCAGTTTCAGAACTTAAAGAACTTGGTATAAAACTTTCTAAGAATTATAATCAAGATAGTTTTTTATTTAAACCTCCAGTTTCTGGAGACAATAAAGCATACTTTATAAATCAGGATGGTGACATTGAAATGTCTTTTGGCAATGTTACTGTTGCAGATATGACACAGGTATATTACACATATTTGCGAAAGAGTGCTCCTAATAGAAGGTTTAGCATGACCGAGCCAGAAACTGATCCAACTCCAGGTCCAGAAGGTGATACAGGAACAAACCTACAAGAGCATTTTGCAATGTATATCCCGAAATCACCGAAAACATTTGGTGATGCAAAACGAAGGATGGGAGAAATATTTATTAGAGTAAGAAAATCTTCCTTAATAGAAAAGAAAGATAACAATGGCCAAAGATGATCCAGGTACCAAAGGTGATCCACTTTTAAATAGCCGTTTAAATAGCCGAGATCATTTATTCACATTTTTAACAGCAATTGTTAAAAAAAATGGTGGACAGTTAAAAATTTCCGAAGGGGATCTTTTAAACGTGCAAAGAAGTGATATGGTAACATTGGCATATAATATTGAAAAAAAAGAACTTATTTTTCGAGTTGAATCTTTAGATATTACTAATAACTATGGTAGTGATGATCCGAAAACTAGAAAAGATAATTGAAAATTAAAATTCTTTTAGATCGCCTACCTGTAGCTTCTCTCCATTGATAGCTCTAAAATCTGTTGACATTCTTGTTAGATAGTAGTATACTAATATTATTGATTCTAAATCCTACATAGGAGATGTTCAGTGAAACAGACAGAAGATACCCCTATTCCATTTATTGGACTTCACGCTCACTCAGTCGCCGGTTCCCCATTCGACGGACTTGGCTACCCACAAGAACATATGGATTTTGCATATGAGAATGGTAGCGATGCTCTAGCCCTTACTGATCATGGTAATATGAATGGGCTGGCATATCAGGTTTTACATGCTAAACAGATGGAGAAAGATGGTAAGAACTTTAAGCCAATTTATGGTTGCGAGGTATATTTTCTTTCTTCTATCGAAGATTGGAAAAAGCAATATGAGGAAGCTCGACAGGATAAAAAACGTATTAATAAATTGAAAGCTGGTAAAGAAACAACTGCAACAATTATTGAAGATGAACAGAGAAATTTAAAAGATACAATTAATCGCCGCAATCATTTAATTTTATTAGCACAGAACCAAAAAGGGCTGAATAATCTATTTCAGCTTATATCAAAATCATTTTCCAGAGATAATTTCTATCGATTTCCTCGAATTGATTATCAGATGCTCAAGGAACATTCCGAAGGGTTAATCGCAGCTTCTGCATGTTTGGGTGGAGTATACGCAGGAGATATGTGGAGAAACAAAGACGCTGGTTCTGCATCGATCTTAAAAGCTATGCGCCAAACTACTGAGCAGATGTTAGATATTTTTGGAGATAGGTGGTATGGTGAACTTCAGTGGAACAATATCCCAGAGCAGCATGAGCTAAATAAATATATTATTCAGATTTGTTCTGAATATGGAATTAAATTAATTTCTACTGCCGATTCACATTATCCCAACCCAGAGGCATGGAAAGATCGAATTTTATATAGGCATCTTGGCTGGCTAGGTAAGAGTAGCGAAATAAATACAAGCTTACCAGAATCTGTAGAGGAAGTTGGATACGAGTTATATCCTAAAAATGGCAATCAGATGTGGGAGTCATATAAAAAATATTCGGATTCTTGTGGTGTAAAGTATGATGATGAACTTATTTTAAATTCTATTAAAGAAACATATCATATTGGCCACGATAAAATAGAAAAATTTTACCCAGATTCTACAGTTCGATTGCCAAGTTTTGTAATTCCAAAAGGCAAAACTGGTAATAAAGCTTTAGTAGAGTTTTGTATTGAGGGTTTAAAAAAATTAAAGCTCGATAAAAAACAAGAGTATGTTGACAGATTACACTCCGAGTTAACAATCATTCGCGACAGAGGCTTTTCAAAATATTTTTTGACAATGAAAGCCATTGCAGATAAGGCGACCGAGATCCAGATTGTGGGACCAGGAAGAGGTTCAGCCGCTGGCTCTTTGGTTGCGTATGTATTGGGAATCACACAAATTGATCCAATTAAATATGGGCTATTGTTTAGTCGATTCTTAAGAAGTGATGCAAAAGATTATCCAGATATTGATTATGATGTCTCCGATCCAATGATTCTTAAAGATAAGCTTATTCAAGAGTGGGGAGATAATACTGTAGTTCCCATTTCTAATTGGAATACATTACAGCTTAAATCTCTTATTAAAGATATTTCTAAGTTTTATAAGATTCCATTTGCGGAAGTAAACGTAGTTACAGGAAAGATGATTAAAGAAGCAACCGGTCCAGCGAAGCGGGATCATGGTATTACTGCTGGTGTCTATAGCCCTACATTTGAAGAGGTTATGAATTATAGTGAATCTTTGCAGAATTTTTTAAAAAAATATCCACATGTGAAAACTCATGTCGAAGCACTTTATGGACAGGTTCGATCAGCATCCCGACATGCTGGCGGTTGCTTAGTTGGCGAAAACCTGGATAAGCATATGCCTCTTATTAATTCTGGAGGCGTAAGACAAACTCCATGGTCAGAAGGACAACATGTTCGACATCTTGAGCCCATGGGCTTTATTAAGTTTGATATTCTTGGCCTTAGTACCTTAAGAATGATTGAGGGATGTATTGAAAATATTCTTAAGCGCCACTTTGGAGCTACAGAAATATCATTTAAGGATATTCGAGATTTTTATAATAAATATCTTCATCCCGATAAGATAGATTTAAATGATTCAACTGTATATCAATCTGTATTTCATGAGGGTCGATGGGCGGGTATATTTCAGTTTACAGAATCCGGGGCACAGAATTTTTGTATGAATGCCAAACCTAACTCTATTATTGATATTTCAGCTATTACTTCTATTTTCCGCCCCGGCCCCTTATCCGCGCAAGTAGATAAAACCTATATTAATACCCTTCGTTCACCAGAATCGGTTAAATATTTGAATGACACGGTTCAAGAGATAACAAAAGAAACTTACGGTTTTTTAATTTTTCAAGAACAAATTGCATTACTAGCTCATAAGTTAGGAAAAGATATTTCTTTAGATGAAGGAAATCTTTTACGTAAAGTACTAACAAAGAAAGGTACAGGCAAGGGACAGAAAGTTAAAGAAAAAATCTATAAAAAGTTTTGTGAAGGATGTGTTGAAAAAGGCATGTCACAACACGAAGCAGATGAACTCTGGAATAAATTTGAATTTTTCTCCGGTTATGGTTTTAATAAATCACATGCGGTATCTTATTCAATTCTTTCATATCAATGTGCCTGGTTGTTGACTTATTACCCATCTGAATGGATTGCTGCATTTTTAGATAAAGAGCCTGAAAGAAGAAAAGAGAAGGCAATCAATATTGCCAAACAGCTTGGTTTCGGAATACAGCCTTTAAATATAAATATGTCAACATACAATTGGGAAGTTTCTAAAAGTGGTAAAGAATTAATTCAACCCTTCTCTTCGATTAAAGGTCTTGGGGATGCTGCCGTAAAACAAATTATGGATAATCGTCCATTTGAAACAATTGAAGATTTCTTATTTAATGAAAATATTGTGTATAGTAAATTAAACAAGAAAGCTCTTGACGTATTAATTCGTTCTGAAGCACTAAATCCGCTTATTGATAATCGGTTTACAGGATTAAAACATTTTTGGTCAGCAGTTGCAGTCGATAGACCAAAAAATAAAAAGAGGTTCTATAAAAATATAGAGCAATATGCTCCAGAAGGAGACTTTACGGACGAAGAAATGATTGAATATAAAGTTAGTTTAACTGGAGTGTTTCCTACACATTTAGTTATGACTGAACATGTTCGCGGCCAATTAGAAGAACTCGAAATCCCCCCTTTGGGAGAATATGACAAAGAAGTTGGTGTTGCTTGGTTTATTCCAAGAGAAATTATTCAAAAGAAAACAAAAAATAATAAGGATTATTGGATTGTTAAGGTGATTGATTCAACTAGTACTACAACAGCAATAAAGTGTTGGGGGGTTAGGAAACAAGATATACTGCATATAAATCGTCCTTATATGGCTAAATTAGATTATGATGAGCAATGGGGATTTAGTATAAGAAATATTAGGAGAAGTTTTAAATTATTAGCATGAAAAAATTACTCCACAATAAAATTTTAGAAATGTTAATTTGGTTTTATGCTCTTTATTTCTTTGGAGTGTTTTTATTTAAGTTTAAAAGAAAGGATAAAAAAGAATGATAGTAGAATATTATCGTGTAAGATTAAATGTTAAAGAGCCACAGCGAGCTAATCCAAGTGATGCTGGTTTGGATGTGTTTTATTGCCCATCTATTGAAAAACCTGCAATTCTTCAGCCGGGGGAAAATAAAATTTTACCAACTGGTTTAAAATTTGGTGTTCCACACAATTATATGCTTCAGGTTATGAATCGCTCAAGCATGGCAGCAAAGAAAAACTTAGTCGTTGGAGCACATTGTATTGACTCTGGTTACGATGGCGAAGTATTTATTGATATACATAACATTGGACGAGAAGTACAAATTATTCGGCCTTATGATAAAATTGCCCAACTAGTTTTGGTACCAGTAATATCTTTCAGAGCCCAAGAAGTTGGTGATGATATATTGTATCAAGAATCCATTACAATTAGTGCTCGTGGCAGCGGAGCATTGGGGAGTACTGACAAGTGAGTTCAAAAAGAAAAATAAAAAGACAAGAAAAGAAAAAAGCTCGAAAAGAACTTAAGCACACGTTGGGTCTGTTTGATAAAATACCAGAGGAATGCTTGACATGTGAGAAGAAATTTGATAAAAAAGATAAGAAGATGGTTTCTGAATGGCAAGTCGTTGTTCGCAAAGAAGAGAAAATTGTAAGGCTATACTGCCCACAATGTTGGGACACCGCTATTAATATAGTAAAAGAATATCATGAGGAAAGAGTGGAGAAATAAATGCACGTTAATAATAACGATCTTCTTGGTTTTCAAGTTAAAACATTTCAAGATAATATACCAAAAACAGTAACTTATCGTAAAAAAGAAAAATTTCTTACAGAAAAAGAAACTTGGGCGAGCAGACGAGCAGTGTGGTTTATAATAAAAAAAGGTTATGGTATAAATTCTGCTGTAACCAGAGTTAGTGGATCATTTGGATGTAGTCCCTCTATTGTAGAAAGAGCAGTTAGACCTTTATTTCCTAAAGATTATTTTAAAAAATTAGAAAATTATAAAAATCATATATTATATGAAAAAATCCAAAAGGAGTAAAAATGAAAGAAATATCTACTAAACTTATAGGCGTCGGTATGGCTCTGTTAACAGCAGCATTATTGGGAGGGGTTTCTTTTGTAAAAGATATTGAAAGTCGATTAGCTGTTATAGAAGATGATTTAAATGAAACAGTTAAAATAGTTGGTTCTCTTCACCCGCCGCAAAAAAATACTATATTTAAAAAGACAAGAAGAGGAAAAAATAACAAAAGAAAGAAGAAGCAGTAATGTACACATTGGGTCTAAGTTTAATTTGTTTATTTATAGGCTTATTAATGGTATATATTGGTTTATTTAATTGGCCGGATAAAAAACCACTAGATTATAATATTATCGACGCAGAATGGGAAGAAGTTAATGAACGAGAAGACAATAAATTTGATGTTTTCATCTAAATCAGATGAATGGGAAACACCACAAGACTTATTCGATGAACTAGACAAAAGATATAATTTTACTTTAGATCCTTGTGCAACACCAGAAAATGCTAAATGTACCACATATTACACACCTGATGAAAATGGGTTAACAAAAGATTGGGGAGGGCATACAGTATTTATAAATCCACCATATACTCGTGGAGCTATTGCAAAATGGATTAAAAAAGCACATAACGAAGGCAACAAACCAAGTACAACAGTTGTGTGTTTAATTCCAGCAAGAACAGATACCAAATATTGGCATGACTATTGTATGGATGCAGCTAAAATTTATTTTATAAAAGGTCGTCTTAAGTTTGGGGGAGGCGATAAAAATAAATCTGGAAATGCTGCACCATTCCCTAGTGCGTTAATTGTATTTTCATATGATAAAAAAAAATATTTTGGGATAACTCCTGCAAGCTCATTAGATAAAAAAGGAGTTCAAATTTAATGAAGAATGGCCTATGTTTTGATGATGTATTACTGGAACCTCGATATAGTGATATACAAACAAGAAGTGAAATAGATTTAAGTAGTTTTTTACAACAGGGAGATGAAGGTTTATTATTTAAATTACCAATAATTTCTTCACCCATGGATACAATCACTGAGTTAGATATGGCTACTGCATTAGGTGATTGCGGCGGGTTGGGAGTTGTTCATCGATATAATACTATTTCTGAACAATCTAAAATAGTTCGAGAAGTGTCTAGGTATGATGGCTTTACACCTATTGGAGCAGCTATTGGAGTAACTAACGACTATTATGAAAGAGCTAAAAGCCTTGTAGACGCTGGTATCAAAGTTTTATGTTTAGATGTTGCTCACGGACATCACGTAATGGTCAGAAAAGCACTCAAAAAGCTTAGAAATGAGTTTAATTCTGTCCATATTATGGCAGGAAATGTTGCAACACTAGAAGCGTTTAACGATTTAGCTGATTGGGGTGCAGATAGTATTAGGTGTGGCATTGGAGGTGGGAGCATTTGCACAACACGAATTCAGACCGGTCACGGCAAACCAACACTTCAGACAATTATAGATTGTGCTCAATCAGATAGAGATGCTAAATTAATTGCCGATGGTGGTATAAAAAATTCTGGAGATATCGTTAAGGCATTAGCAGCAGGAGCAGATTTTGTAATATTAGGCTCTCTTCTTGCTGGCACAGATGAAGCACCCGGAGAGACAGTTTATATAAAAGGAATTAAACATAAAACATATCGAGGTATGGCTTCCAAAGAAGCACAGTTTGATTGGAGAAAAAAAACTTCAAGTCTTGAAGGGGTATCATCTATTATACCTTATAAGGGTTCTGTTATAAATATTTTAGAAGATCTCGATAAAGGTATCCGAAGTGGTTTATCATATTCAGGAGCAAGAACATTAAAAGAATTTCGCCAAAAAGCTGTTTTAACTACTCAATCTCCTGCTAGTCAAATTGAAAGTTCTGCACATATTAGGCTTATAAGGTGAAAAAATGTGTAAAGCTTTGCTTAAAGTATAATAAAAATTGTACTGTAAAGAAATGCAGATATTGGGTTGATAGCAAAGAAAATAAAAATTGTACATTCATAGCTATTGAGAATAATGGCCCCATGACTTTAAGACAGGTTGCTAAAATAGAGAAGATAAGTCACGTAGCAGTTAAAAATATACAAGATCGTGCATTAAAGAAGCTTTTACCGAAAGTTAAAAAAGATGAATACATTTAGTCATTGATTGCTTTTTTAATATTCTTTAACTATTTATACCTGAACCAATGGGTTTTGATCAAAATTTTTAGGAGATAAATGATGAGTAAAAAAGTAAAAAAGCTTTTAGAAGAGGGTACAGTACGACAATTTATGAAGTATGCTGATATTGCTCCGACATATACAGAAAATTTTCTTGATACAGTTGAGGAAGAAGACGAGTTTGAACCAGAAGAAGAATTCGGTGCGGAACCTGAAGCTGGCATGGAGCCTGAAGCTGGCATGGAGCCTGGGCTAGAGCCTGAAGCTGATGTAGACGAAGAACTGGTACAACGAATTGTTACGGCTGTAGCAGATGCAATTGAGCAAGAAACGGGGGTAGCAGTTGATGTAGCTGGTGCTGATGATCTTGATATGGGGCCTGAGCCTGAAGCTGAGTTAGAACCTGACTTAGAGGCTGGGATTGAAGTAGAGGAAGAACCTGAATTAGAGATGGCAGAAGCAGCAACTGAAGATGAAGAACCAGTTCCAGAGGGCAAGAATTATAATCGTGAAGACGATGAGCTTGAAGAAACTGCTAAGGAAGAAGAACCTGCCAAAGAATTGGAAGAGTTCGACTACAATAGCATGGTTGCAGAAGTAGCAAGACGAGTAGCATTGCGGCTTGTAAAAGCAAATAAATAAGAATAAAGATCAAAAAGCTCCTAAAATATTAAAGGGGGCAATGCCCCCTTTTTTTGATTAAACGGGAACCTATTATGAAGCTAGATGTTAAACTTTTAAAACAATTGATTAAAGAAGAGCAAGAAAAAAACACTTCACCTCTTTTATCTAAGCCTCCTACCATGGAAGATATTAAAACTATGGTTTCTGAAGTTTTAGATGAAATGGTCGGTGAGAATGATAAAGCTTAATGAAACGCCCGACAAAGTAACCCCATTATCGGGTAGTCAAGAAGAAGAACCAAAAGCAAATTATATTATAATTCCACCACCACCTTTAGATGATAGTGAATCAAACAAAGTTCGTGTTATAGGATTGGTCGGTGATTTAGATGAAGAAAAAGCATCTGAAATCATGTATGGTATGTTGTCCCTCTTTCAAAGTGGCACCAAAGAGATACCAGAAAATCCTGATGATCCAGAATGTGAAAAATTAATAAAAACTTACGAACCATTTGAAATTATTATTTCAACTCATGGAGGCTCGGCATCAGATATGTTTGGTATCTATGATTTAATGCGTAAAATGCAAGATAACTGTGAAATTCATACGTATGGCTTGGGTAAAGTAATGTCTGCGGGAGTTTTGCTTCTTGCTGCGGGTACTAAAGGTCAAAGAAAGATTGGTGCCAATTGTCGTGTTATGATACACGCTGTAGCTGGTGGTTCTCATGGTGAAATACATGATTTAGAAAATGAAGTTGGTGAAGTCCGTTGGATACAAGAACAGTATATACGTTCATTAGTTAAAGAAACCGCAATGTCTAAAAAGTATCTCACAAACCTACTTAAGAAGAAGGTTAATATATACATTAGTGCTGAAGAAGCTGTAGAGCTTGGTATTGCTGATGAGGTTGTTTAATGGCAAGAATAATTGGAGTTCAGGCAGAGATAATAAAAAATCTATATGAAAAAACGTTAAAGAAAAAAGGTTATGCGTTTTTTGATGGCAAGAAAGCTTTTAATATTAATATTATAGGCATTAGAGCAAGTGATAATTTTACAAACTTGTTTGATGATTCGATAGTGGTTATATATAGAGATGGTAATCGACAGTGGGTAGTTGATACTTATGAAGCCACCACAGATCCAGGCAAAAGCAGTCTTGGCACACCAATGAACGTATTAGGTTGTGCTATATTAGTACCAGGACAATACAGATCGACATATAAAATTGATATGCACAAAGGTAGATATTTAGCTTTATGCCAGCGACTTAATGATGTAAAAGTATATCGAGATAATAATAGAAATAAAAAATATGATTTTGATAAATCTACTATTGAAGAAGGAAGGTTCGGGATTAATATTCATAGAGCATCGAAAGCCGGAGATACTAAATATGTAAATTCTTGGTCGGCTGGTTGTCAAGCATTCAAGAGCGTTAGTGACTTTTATGAATTCTTAGATACGTGTCAGATAGCTGCTGATCGATTTGGTAATAGTTTTACATATACTTTGATTTGTGAGGAAGACTTAAATGTCAACTAATTGGAATAAAAAAATTAATGAATATTATAATAAAAAAGACCAAATAAACGATAGTTTTAATTGGATTCAGTTAATAGATTTGGTAGAAAGCCAAATTAATGATACTATAGGTGGGCATAAAGTATCTCCAGATTTACATGATGCAGATGATCAAGTTTTTTTGGAAGCTCTCGATAAATATTCAGAGGTTTGTAATTTTAAATTATTGTCTGAAGCTGCCACTGGAAAGAAAAAGTTATCAGCAGGTGAAAAATTAATTTTATCATTACCAAAATTTATACCAAACGAATCATGGGGCAATTCAAAATCAGAATCAAGGAAAGAAATTCAAAAATTTGTTGAGAATATAGGCGGGAAAACAGCAGCAGAGAAGTTCCAAAATTTTATGAAAATTCAAGAACCAAATTCTGGTATTCGTTCAGCACGTAGAATTATCTCGTCTATTATTTTGTTGGAGAGTTTGAAAGCAATGCTGCAATCTTACTCAGCCTCATCAGCCGGATATGTATTTGAAGGCTTCATTGCTGCCCTTATGAACGGGGAACAAGTAACTGATCCGCCCAAAGGTTCTCTACCAATTGAAGATGTTATGGCATTTACATATGGTGGTTCACGACCAGGAATTCCACTAAGTTTAAAATTACTTAAACCTGGAGGACAGACAAAAGGTAGTTTTAGAAACTTGATTGATGCATTATTCACGCCGGGTTCAAATGGACTTGCTTATGTTGTTGTGTTTAAAGAGGGCGAGGAAGGAATGAACTTGTCAGTTAAAGAATTTACTTTTACAAAAGAAAATATAGTTCAGGTGTTAATGGAAGGTTCTGGAGCCAATTGGGGACTTTTCACTCCAACATCTTCCAATTTATATTATTTAAGAAAAGAAGCTCTAGAAATTGGCAATAAAGAGTTGGCCAGAGTAGCTGGAACTCTAATCCAATCAGAAAATCGAACAAGCTCTTTAATAAATGCTCAACGCCGTATCTCATCAGAGAATTTTTATGAAGTATTAAAAACTACTAAAGGATATTCTCATGAATCAGACACATATTATGAGGGTGTGATACAAGAGGAAAAGGCAAAAACACAGTGGTATGTTAATGCTAGTTTTTTTGATTATGACTGGGCATTTGTAAAAACTATCGACCACGGACGATTAAAAGTATCTGATGAAGCAATTTTAAATACTGTAAATTTATATATTAAAGTATTAGAAAATATAGTAACTACTTTGTTTTCTGCTGTTTCATCATTAAGTGAAAATATAAATGAGTATTTCGTTTCTGCTAAAAGAGATAAAGCAATTCGTAATGGCAGAGAAGCGGTTGCCAATACCGAAGAAATTCAAAAGTCACTTGGAGAAGAAGAAGCTCTGAGAGAAAACTTTAAAGACAAATAATAGGTTGACATTTCATGTTCAATCTTGTATACTAAAATAAAAAGGAGTTCCTAATGGAAAATGAAGATAAGTTTGCAAGATTACAGGAGTTAAAAGAAGATTTAAATAGTTTAATGAACATGGACAACTCATCTACGGTTAGTTTGTTGATGACGATGAGTGTAGCTTTGACCGCAGCATCTGAAGAAGTAATTAATACTGAACAATTATTAGAAATCACCGATAGTGTGGAAAAAATGGCTCTAATGGATACTGGCATTGATAGAGATTTATCTTTTGAAAATACCCGTAAGATATTAAAAAAAATGATTAAAATTTAGGAGGTAGTGTGACAAAAGTTTATAGCTCGCACGAAGAATTAAATAAAAAAATATTAAGCGGCATAAATAAATTAGCAGATAATGTAGCAGCAACTCTTGGACCAAAAGGACGCAATGTTCTTTTAAAGTCAAAAGGCAGAACACCTGTGATAACCAAAGATGGAGTCACAGTAGCTAAGTTTGTAGATCTAGAAGATTCAGTGGAAAATGCTGCTGCGTATGTAATCAAGCAAGCTTCAGTAGAAACTAATTTCTCTGCTGGTGATGGTACAACGACTTCAACGGTTTTGGCGAGAGAGATCATTATAAATTCTCAACGATATATCGCGGCAGGTTGTTCCCCGGTTGAACTTAAAAGAGGTATGGATAAGGCAGTTGCCGTGATTACTGAAAATTTAGATGAAATATCTAGACTAATAACATCTGAAGAAGAAATAGCTTATGTTGCATCTATTTCAGCAAACAATGATCCTGAGATTGGGCAGTTAATTGCAACAGCAGTAGACCAGGCAGGTAAAGATGGTTCTATTACGGTGGAGGAGGCTAAATCTGTTGATACAACCTTGGAAATGCTTGAAGGCTTTCGATTTGATTCTGGTTATGTAGCTTCTGCCTTTGTTACAGATGAGCGTAAAGGCACAGTAAGGTACGAAAATGCATTTGTAATGGTAACAGATGAGTCAATCAATACTGTTGAACAGATTTTACCAATACTGGAAGCGGTCGCTCGCTCTAACACTCCATTTATTATAGTAGCTGAAGATATTCAAGATCAAGCTCTTGCTGCATTAATTATGAATGCTATGCGTGGCACAATGAAAGTTGCAGCAGTTAAAGCTCCGGCATATGGTGAAGAGCGAAGAAATATTCTTAAAGATTTGGCTATCTCAATTGGTGCTACTTTTATTAGTAGAGAAGATGGCAAGAAAGTTTTAGAAGCAAAATTATCTGATTTAGGTAATATCCGCACAGTTGAAATACTAAAAAATAAAACAACTTTTGTTGGTGGCCATGGCGATTGGGGTGAGATTGAAAAAAGAATAGATATATTAAAAACTGAAATTAAACAAACTGATGATATACGTGAATGTGAAAAAATACAAGAGCGCATAACACGATTGGCTTCAGGAATTGCAATAATCAAAGTAGGTGGCACTACTGAAGTTGAAATGACTGAGAGAAAACATCGTATTGAAGATGCTATTGAGGCTGTTCGTTCTGCTCAACTTGAAGGTGTTGTTCCAGGCGGCGGCATAGCTTTACTTAGAGCATGTAAAGAATTAGTAGTTAAGACAGATAATAAAGATCAGGAAATTGGTGTAGATATTATTTTAAAATCAATTGAAGCTCCTTTGCGTCAAATGGCTATAAATGCAGGTCTATCACCAGACATTGTTGTATGTGATGTAAAAAAAGAAATTCGAGATGATTGGGGATATAATTTTATGACCGGTAAAATGGAAAATCTGTATAAAACAGGAATTATTGATCCAGTTAAGGTTACTAGAACTGCGTTAGAAAATGCGGTATCAGTTTCTTCAACATTAATTACAACAAACCACGCTATCATTGAGTCGGAATAAATTTAAAATACTATTTATAAAATGAATATAAGTTTATTCTGAGGATTATATATGACCGACAAGGAAACATCACTATTATTAGAAAGGCTGGCAAATAGACTTGACTCTCTTTTAGAGAAGCAAGAAGAGATAGCAGACGATATTTCTAAAATTAAGGAAGCAGTATACGATCCTGATAAGGGTGTTTTTGCTAGAGTTAAAATTCTCGAACAACAAGTTATTGAAGATGGACAAGTAAGAATTAGTCAATTAGAAAGTACAATTTCAAATATTAAAAGAATACAGTGGATGATTATTGGCTCTGCTCTTACTACATTAACTGCTTTATTCATTAAAGATCTTCTTTAATATGTTAAGTACTTGAAATTATTAAGTATTTATAAGTTATTGTTATTGTTCAATTTTTTGTTAAGTGTTTAAAAATACAGGAGATTTTTAAGATCGTTTTGTAATGCATAGTGTGTTTTTGTGTTGACATTAGCACCTAAATAGTTTAAAATTACAGAGTGGAGTAAAAAATTACCCGCACAATTCAATGAAAGGTTGAACATGCGACTGACTTATAAACAACGATTTGAAAATCTTCTAGCAAATTCAAAACTCACAAAGAGAGATCGTGACTTTATTACAAGTCTACAATCTTATTACCTTAAAAATAAGTCTTTAACTTCTGGTCGAGTCAGTTGGGTGTGCAAACTTGAAAAAAAGTATGCCAAGCTCGCTACCGGTGCAATGCTTGGTGATGCGGCAATCGACCAACGACTTAAAGCTTTAAAAAAACTTACTAAGCCTAATTCTTGGGCTGCTGGTTTCGCTGAATCACTTGAGACTCAAAATGCTACAGGTAGAACCTTAAGCGAAAAACAATTACAAACACTCGAAAAATTAGAGCGCGAACATAGCCCCAAAGTTAAGGCAGAGAGAAAAAAATGGTTCGCAAATTATGATGATATTCAGCGTGAAGAAGCTAAAATCTGTGCAGAATACTATATAAAAAATCCTCCTTACTTTGGAGATCTTGCTAAAAAGATTCTTGAAAATAAGAACTTCGTACCCACTGAGAAACAGTGGAAAGCCATTACACAAAATAAATATGCTCAGAGGGTGCTTAACAATCACAACTCGACGCCAAGATTTGATGTAAATTCTGTGGTTCAGCTTAGAAAGACCGCAAGTTTGCCCTTGCCATATAACTCTCTCAAGATTTTGAAAACCAAAATTGCTTTTATCCTTCAAGTTGATGTTGAAGCAGCATCGGCAGTTAAAGGTGGTCGGTGGTATAATATTTTATTTGCCGGTGAAGCTGCTCCAATAAAAGTAATGGAAAAGGATTTGAAACCAGCAAAGGTATAATGATGGATATTAAAGATATAAAATTAGGTGATATTTTAAAAGTAGTTATCCCTTTTTCACACGTAGACAATGGATTCGTTGGAACTGTAGTTGGTTTTGAAAGTGGTTACGCTAGATTACTTGGTGATGGATATGATACAGGTATTCTATTTTCTCCAACTTTTTTAGCAAAAGTTTAATATAATGGGATAATTAATGAAAGCTAAAATAACTTATACAGTAAATTTGGATGAAGTACCAAATGAAGTTTCCGATCTTGTTGAGAAAATACAATCTCAAATGGATGAGTTTGTTTCTGAAAAGCTCGAAGAATTACACCCAATCACTCCCGAAAATATAGCTGGTACTCTTGAAACGATTGATAACATTCGTAAAACAATGGCTGAACTTGATGAGCGATTAGAGGATTGTTATTCTATCTTGCTTGGTTATCATCAAGCTAAATCAACCCCCACACAACAAGAAATGGAGGAACTCCACGAAACAATAAAAAATAATTTAGTAGAGGGCAATTTATAATGTCCGAAAGAGTAAGAAATGAAAGAAATTAATACCGGTGATCTAGCGTATATGCCAAGAGATGTTACACTGGTTAGTATTGATCGGGACGGATATGTAAGAAAAACCACAATGACTGATAAGCCTACTTTGGTATTGGTAACTAAAATTGATGAATCAAAGGGGCAAAAGAATTATGAAATTATTTATGATGGTAGTCAATGGTATGTTAGTGAACGATCTATTTATCCAGTAGACTCAAATGAGTATAGGGAGTATAAAGATGCTAGTAACTTTAATGGAAATATGTGAGAATTCTAGAGGAAGCTCGATTAAAGATCACCAACGCAGATATACATTAAGAGAGATATCTATAAATCCCGATTATGTAATTTGTGTTCGAGAAGATCTTACGATGCACAAAATGTTAAGCGAAGGCCAACTACCAGAAGGACTCGATACTCGTTCTAAATTTTCTAGAGTAACAATTAACCGAGGTCATACTGGTTCTGATATAGTAGTTGTTGGTGCTCGTAGTTACATCGAAGAATCATTATTTATGATTAGTAAACAACTTCTTAAAGGATAAAAAGAATGAGCAAAACATGGAAAGCTATTAGTTCGCGAGTAAAAAGAAAAAAAAAGAAAAAAAAAGAAAAAACAACAAATAGTGGTCCAAAAGTTAAATGTTTAAGTTGTTTTGATATTATACAAAGCATGTATCGGCATGATTTTAAATGGTGTTCATGTAAAGGTATTGCTGTTGATGGCGGGGGAGACTATTTAAAAATGTCTTATCAGCCGGGTGCCAAATATGAGGTTTTAGATGACGAGAGTTAGTGATTTAAAAGTTGGTGACTTAGTAAAATTTAGTTACATAAACCCCAATTGTGTTCTTAATTATCGCATGGCTTTATATCTAGGTGAAGATTTTATCTATCGTGATGATGGTGTAACAATTAAAAACTATAAAGTTCAAGTTACTGGACTTCCATTCCCAACCATCATTGATAGGGGCCTACTATATTATATGAAAGTTTATAAAGAAGCATCATGATAAAAAATAAATCTATTGAACTGTATGATGACGGAATTGGTAAAGTAGATTATATTGAGCACATGGGCTCAGACCTAACTATAGTTAATAGTGCTCGCGTATCATTTGGAGTCCACAAAAAAAAACTTGATAAAAAAGAATATATATAGATTACAATCTATTTATAAGTGGAGGATTTTGCATGAAGATTAAAAAAAGCAAGCTTCAAGAAGTAATCTACGAAACTATCGATAATGTAATAGGTGAAGAGGAAGATGCTTGCAATCATGCAGCACTCGAAGGGACACCTGAATACGAGGGAGCATTGCGATTTTTGGATCCTAATCTTGTATATTTTCCAACAGTTTGTAGAAAAAATCCAGAGTTATGGCAATTATTTGGTAAGGCATGGGAAATTGTATTAAATAAAATTCAAGAACCACAGGATGTCCATTATTTAATTGGTATGCCACGAGATGACCATTACGAATACCTTGGTTTTAGCCCAGAAGAAAAAGAAATAGTGATGAAAGCATATCATGCGGGTCAAGCCATCAATCGCAAAAAACCTTTACCAAAGGGATTAACCTACGGTCTAGATTAGTAGTGAATGGTGGCCACAACTATTTATTAGATTGAGTTTTGGCCACTATTAATAAGGATAATAAAATGAAAGTATCAAAAACGAAATTAAATAAAATTATCCATGAAGAAATTTCAAGTGTATTAAAAAATGAGGGAATACTTGATAAAATTAAAAGTAAGCTTCCAGGGGGAAAAGCTAGAGAAGCTAAAAAGATTCAAAAAATAACAGCGAAAATCTTTTTGTCATTCATTGAATATGCTACCGAAGAGGAAAATTTTGAAAAATTTCTCGAAGTCAACTTGATGAATAAGGCTGGAATCGACCCAGTTCTGGTGATGCACCAAGTAGATAACGATTGGATGGAAAATCCTTTTTCCCCATACGATCATTTAGAACTCTGGATTCCCCGCGACGAGCTTAAAAATGTTATAGAAAAGAATCTACAATCTTCACATTGGTCAAAGATCTCCCAGGTGCTTTCCCATGAAGTTGAGCGAGACTTTACGATGCTTCTTAAGAAATTGGCTAAGGACAAGTTCCGAGAAATGTGGTCGGCCAAAAAAGCCAAAGCCGATGAAGAAGACGAACGCTACCGGGTACAGAAGAGTAAAAGTGACAAAGAGGGGCGTGATGAGAGATATCGGGACAGGAAAAAGGCGTACTACTGCGAGACTGGAAAAATGCTAACCGATGCAGCAGAGGAGAGAATGGAGCGGGGCGAAGGTTGGGACTATCGGAGTCACAACTCCGGGCCGACAGGCACCTATTATCCAGGAAAGTATTGCGAAAATGATAAAAAACGTTTCGTCAAGGCGTGAAATATGAAACAACTGATAACAATTTTATTTACTATTCTCGCACTAACTTCCTGTAGTCCAGGTCAAGTTACAGAGGGTGCTCTACCTAATTGTTATCAAGAAGATCAATCAGGACTTTATATAATGTCAATTTCTGTTGAAGAAAGTGATTGTGGCTCGTATCCCTTGCTAGAAGTAAAAATTGAAGATGGAATTATCTATCCAGCACAAGATGTTGGTTGTGGATTGGAGTCAAGTATCTGGGATAGGGCTGAGTGTAGTACCACTACTCAATTTTCGTGTGAAGATGCTACTTTTCGTATGTTTCTAGAATGGAAACTAATTAGTCATGTGGAAGATAAGCGTCGAATATCAGGAAAGTTATATCTTACCATGGAAGAGTTACAAACCGGTGATAGTTGTGAAGGTTGGTATAATTTAAATTCTCGAAAAGTCCGAGATCTAGAGGAATAAAATGAAAGTATCAAGAAAAAGATTAACACAAATTATTAAAGAAGAAACCGAAAAGACAGTTCAAAAAAAATCAACGGATGAAGCTATGTATAAAACTGATAGTGGAATCGAAGTAGCCATGGATGATAAACTTCAATCCCTAATTAAGGGTTTACATGGAAAATTAGGTTCAAAATTCCTAGAGAAAATTTTAGATGAAATGCTAAGATCTTGGGAGCCAGCTCAAATGAAATCTTTTTTAAGTAGTATTGCTAAAAAATATCAAGTTAAAGCAGGAGGCGTTGAATATTATGGTGAAGGGCTTAACACACTAAACGAAGAACCATATTTCGCCAGTGATTTACAAAATCTTTTAAGAAATGTGGATACAGAAAGTATAGTCCAGATTATTGTTAACGGACAACCAGTAGAAATTGATGAAGTTTGGACCGACGATGAAAGTAACACTTTAAACATATCAGTAAGGTAATTAAAATGAAAGTATCAAGAAAAAAATTAACACAAATTGTTACAGAAGAGCTTGAAGAAGCTGGTGGGTTGAAATCTGTCATCGACAAAGCTACGGGAAAACTTAAATCTAGAGATCCCGCCGAGGCTGAATATCAACGGGGAATAGATGCTTTAGGCCAAATTGGTGCCATTGCTGAAAGGATACAAGAGCGACTTCATCATGCGGGGATATCGGATCCAACAGATGCCCCTCTTCTTCAAGATCTTGAATTAATTTTAAAGTTAGTTGAGGCATTCGAGCAGGGTCAGGAAATCCCTCGTGTAATGGACAGTGGCCGAATCGGCGGCTTTCAAACTGGAGAAGAATAATGAAAATTACTAAAGCAAAACTAAAACAAATTATTAAAGAAGAGCTTGACTTGGCCATGGATGACGATAGAGAAATGGGCATTGATGTTCACGGTAATCGTGAAGAAGGCGATGATGAGCTTAAAGCTATTTTAGATAAACCTATTTTAGAAGGAACAATTATGGAAATCGATCCAGCAATAGGAACAGGATTGGGAATAGGTCTGGGAGTAATATTAGCTTTTACTGCATTAAATGGTGCTGCTACAGCCTCACTTTTAGCTTATGATGCTCTTCGGAATTATGCATC
>CEPZ01078532.1_pt1 | contig 20245 bp, 24 predicted proteins | sample 530461 | NCBI WGS metagenome assembly CEPZ01 (sample SAMEA2620106, study PRJEB7988) | marine metagenome | isolation source: saline water (ENVO:00002010), including
TACCAGATTTATATCTAGACAAACCTGTTTCTGATGTTTATTCAACTAATGAAAGAATAAATGCAGAAATGTATAGAGAAGATAAAAATAGTGATCTATTTCCAGTAAAAATAAAATTTAAAGAAAGTAGTAAATATAGAAGAAATTTCGCACTATTTATTCAAGATATTAACTCAGAATTAGAAAGATATAACTATGAAATAGGTTTTTTAAGCACACAAGAAGAACCAGATTTAATTCTAGCTTTAATTTATAGAGGTAGAACAATAAGTAATTCGTGTTTTCTACATTCAGGTTATATAAGTCAATTAGATCAATTAAGAAAAGACAATAGATATTTAACATTTCATGCAGGAATAATAGCTAAGAATTTAGAAACTAGATTCAACTCAAAAAAAGATAATCCAAAACTAGAGTTTATATTTGATGAAATAAGAAAACTAGTTCCTTTCAATTAAACCATTCTTAAATTTAACATCTAAAAACTTCTTTAATAACCAAATATTAGTTTCAACATGATCATTTATTTTTCCAATAAAAAAACTTTTTTCTTTACAAAAAGCCATATAAGGTAATATTTGATCTGATAAATATTCATCAAAAACATTCTTAGAATTAATTTGTTTTAAAAATCCATCAACAGCTTCCTTAGATACATCTTCACTTTTCTTATTTTTGTCAATTAAAGCATCCCAACCAATTATAGTATTTTCAAAATAAGCTATTATTAATATTCCTCCACCTACACTTAAAGTATCTACATACTCATTTACAAGTTCAATATTCTCATAATCTAAATTATTCTTTACATATTCATTCATTCTCTCACAAACTTTTTTATCTTTTAATTTTTTACTTACAAGAGAAATAGATTTTATTTTTAATAATTTACCCCTTTCATTTATCTTTAAACTTTTAACATTTTTATTCTTGTTTACAATAATTTTAACATTTGCTCCACCTTTTGGATAAAAGCCATGTTTTTCTATCTTTAAATTAACAGAAAAACCCATTTTCTCAATTATAGGTAAAAAAACTTCTCTAGTATAAAGCAAATTTGGAGACCATTTTCCTAAACTACCGCCTCCAATAATTTCTATTTCAGTTTTATTATTTTCAGAAAAAAAACAAGGTAACATAACAGCTTGTAATAATAAACCAATACTTCCTGATGTTTCAATTTTTACTTTTAATTTATTTTTTAATTCTTTTCCAGGATAAAATTCTAATTCCTTGCTATGTAATTTATTGCCCCTTACTTTTCCATTACACAATTCAGTAATAGAATTAACAACTTGCAAATGTTGCTCACTTAATCCAGGTTCACATCTCTTTGCTCTAATCTTTTTAATCTTAAACGGTTTTTTTGTAATGCAAGACAAAGCCATAGCTAACCTAATTATAGTACCAGAACCGCTGCCATATTCTCCATTTATCTCTATCATTCTCTAATATTCAATAAGGAAAACCTTTAAAAACAATTTTCTTTTCATTTATAGTAAAGAATCTCAAAAAAAGCGAGATAGAACAGAGGTATGAAAATACTGTTCAATTAGGAGTGTTCGTTGAGTTTTTTAAAAACGCGGAAGGCTCATATGCTGGTCTTAGACACCCAAAAAGGTTGTTAGTCAATTGATTATAACCTTAGGAGGGTCGCTGGTTCAAAAGAAGTAACATTTGTTATTTTTTGGATCTCCAGCTCTCGCTATTTGAGATTCTTTCATTTTCTATGTTTAAAAAACTCAATTTGCCTAAATCTTTTCATAACTTTTTGATATGATCCCTTATCAACCAAAACTTTTTTCTTATCTTTACTTAACAATCTAAAATAATATTTAGAAACAGATTCTTTTAATTTTCCCTTGCCAGGATATTTTTTCCATCTACTTTCACTTTTTTCTTTATACTGTAAAACCATTATCTTCTCTTTTTCCAACGAGCCTTTATCGCTTTCAAAATATTCTTCTTTTGCGCTTTTCTCATTGCCTTTGTAGGTTTAGACCTTTCAGGAACATTCTTTATAGATAGTGCCTTAAAAATATCACCTTTAACTTTTCTTGGTTGTCTTCTCAGTTTTGAAAGAAGTTCTTTTACATCTTTTGTCTTTCCAATTAAAACTCTATCCTTAACTTGAGCATCTTTTTTTTCAATTAACCATGCTTGTGTTGCCCAACTTCCACTTTTCCTTCTTCCTGCAAGTCTTTGAATATGTCCTTTTTTACCAACATCATGATTTCTAAAACTAACAAATTCTCCTTTAGGCCTTACTACAACTCTATAGAATTTACCCTTGCCACCAATTCCTGGTTTTTTTCTTTTCCTTCCTTGTGGCTGTGCTAAAGCATGTTGCCTATGACTCATAGATTTCCATTTTCTTTGAGCTTTTTTTATATTTCTCTTAGCAGCTCTTTTTTGTTTTTTACTCATCATTATCTCAAAAATCTTTTATATTGTTCATCTAAATCATAAAAATTATCAGCACTTTCAATTAATTTAGCACTACAACTTTTACCAAATGTGATAACTTCAACCCTACAACCATTAACTTTCTGTAAATGTTCTACTAAAGGAACAAAATCCCCATCTCCAGAAACTAATACAACAACATCTAATTTAGCAGAAAGCTCAATAGCATCAGTAGCAATACCAACATCCCAATCTCCTTTCTTCATTCCACCTACAAAAATCTGTAAATCTTTTGCTTTAACCTCAAACCCAATTTTCTCAAGAGCATCAAAGAATGTTTTTTCTTTCATTTCTTCTGTTTTAATAGTATACGCTAATGCTCTTATTAATTTTCTATTCCCAACAGCAATTTTCATAATTTCATTAAAATTAGCTTTAGATTTATACAAATTTTTAGCAGAATAATATATATTTTGAACATCTACAAATATACCAACTCTTTGTTCTTTATGCATCCCTAAATTTTTTTTAATCATTCTTTATTTATCACTAAATATATACTATAAATACTTTTCCCTACTTAAGATTTTCTGACATATAATTAAGAAAAACTGCATCACCTAATTCAACTCTTGATGTGTGAAATATATTAAAATTTTTCTCAATCATTGGTCTCAATTCTTCATTCTTGTATAAAGAAAAAAATCTCATCATATTTGGATATTTATCACTTTCATTCCATCCTTCAAAATCCCCTTCTTTCATTCCTAAATAAAAAATTCCATCTGGTTTTAATATTTCTTTAATTTTAGAGAATACTTTCGGCAAATTCTTCTTTGGAAAATGCAAAAGAGATGTATAGGCCCAAACACCACCAAAAGAATTCTCTTCAAATTTTAGATTTTCAATGTCTCCAATCTCAGCATTTAAACCACTTTCCTCACATAAAGAGATCATCTCTATGGAATTATCTAAACATAATGGATTCAATCCTCTTTCCTTAAAAAATATCGAATCTCTACCTGGGCCACTACCTAAGTCTAATACATTAGAACCTTGAAGGTTATCTACAAATAGATTAGCATCTTCTAGAATATAATTGTGCAAATAGTTTCCAGTTCTTTCTTTAAATTGTGATGAATACTTGTTATAACAAGTAATATTACTTTCTTTGTAATTCATTTAAATAAAATTTGAAAAAGAATTTAAAAAATTAACTATAACCATAAAAATCTTGCTACTAATGATAAAACTATTATAGATATTACAGTTAATATTATTCCAGCTCTTAACATGTCTTTTATTGATACTTTTCCAGTTGAGTATGCTATAGCATTTGGTGGAGTCCCAACCGGCAATAAAAAATCAAGAGATACAGCTATCCCAGATATTAAAGCAAGTGTTGAAGTAGAAAAATTCAAAATTGCTGCTAAAGGAATAATAACAGGGATAAGAATAGCTGCTGTGGCAGTATTTGAAGCTAAAGCACCCAAAACAACAGAAAATACTGCAACACCTAAAATAACTATAAAAACAGAATAATTTTGAAGTAAATTTGCCATGCTTTCTGCAAAGAATTTTGATAATCCTGAAGAAAACAAAGCACTTCCTAAAACTAAACCACCACCAAACAAAATAAGTATCTGATAATTTATCTTATTCAAATCACTTAATCTTAGTAATCTAATTATAAATAAAAATGTAGCAGACATTAAAGCTATTAATGAACTACTTAATCCATGAAAAGAAGTAGTAATCCATAATAATATAGTAACTAAAAAAACACCTAAGAACAGTTTTTGTTCTTTATTTAATTTTTCTAATTTCTCTTTTTTAGAAGTTTTAAGATCTTCAAAAGGAAATATCTTCAATAAAACAAGCCAAGCAATTGGAATTAATATAATAACAAGAGGCAAAGCCATTTTCATCCATTGAAAAAAAGTAATATGAATACTTGATATTTCTAATAACTTTGAAACTGTAATAGCATTAGGAGGGCTTCCTAAAATAGTTCCAATACCTCCAATATTTGCACTATAGGCAATACCTAAAACAGAAGCTTTACTAAAATTAGTCATCTTCTTTTTATATTTATGAACAACACCTAAAGCAATAGGTATCATAACAACAGTAGTAGCTGTATTAGAAATCCACATTGATAAAAAAGCTGTAAATAACATTAACGCTAATAAAACATATTTATCATCTCTTACTTTATTTCCAATTTGTTTTGCAATTCTCTTATCTAATGAAACATCTTGCATTGCTTTCGCTATTAAAAAACCTCCAAAAAATAACACTAAAATAGGATCTGCAAATTTTAGAACAGCATCCTTAAATGTAAATACTCTAAATAAAACAACTAAAATAGTAACTAATAATGATGTTAAGAATAATGGTATTGTTTCAGTAACCCATAATAAAGCAGCTAAAATTAAAATAGAAAAAACTATCATTGCATCTTGTGATACAGGCAAAGGTATGAAAAAAGATAATACACTAATTATGAATATTATAATTAATTTTTTCCAATGAAACTCTTCTATTTTATTCACCTCTTTTAAAATCAAGAGAATCAAGACTATTTAAATATATCAAAAATTATCTACTAGAATCAGCTTGTTTTTCTAATTCTAATTTCTTGGCAATAGCAGCACTCCCTTGGTCTAAATTATAAGCTTTAATAATTTCATCAGCTAAAGTCTCTTCTGCTTTAACTTTTTTCCCAAAAGCTCTTTGATAAGAACCTTGAACAAACATTCTCAACGCAACATCTATTCTTCTTTGAGGTGCACATTCAACAGCCTGCGGGTAACGAGCTCCACCATATTCAATAGCTGTAATTTCTTCTCTAGGTGCAGCATTCTCTAAAGCCCTAACAAAAACTTCAATAGGATTTTTCTTAAGTTTTTCTTCAATTATATTAAAAGTTTTTTCAACTAAATCATAAACACTATAACTTTTCCCAGTATTATGTCCAGAAGTTAATTTATGTTTTTTACCTCTATGTCCTGGAACCATTAATTTATTCATAAATCTTTCAATAACATTATTCTTTGTTTTCCAAAATCTAACTTTAACATTCTTTCCGCCAGTTCTAGGAACAATAATATTAGATAAAGTAAGATAATTCTTTAATCCAACATCTTTAACATCTATTTGAGCTGTATCCCATTTGTTAAATAATTTAAAATCTTCCATTTTATCTTCTACCTTTCTCTATCTTTCCTCTTAATAATGCATTTAAACTTTGATCATTAATCTTAATAACTTGCCATCTTATTCCAGATAAATCTCCTTTTGATCTTCCCATTTTTCCACCAATACATTCAATAATAACTTCATCATGCTCATTTATTAATTTAATAGCATTATCTCCAGGAGCAAAAGCAGTTACTTTTTTACCATTTTTTATTAGTTGGACCTTAACGCATTTTCTCATTGCTGAATTAGGTTGTTTTGCCTCTATTTGAGTTTTTTCTAAAACAATACCCTTTGCTTGAGAAGCTCCAACTAAAGGATCTGATTTAATCTTTAAATTGAATAATCTTTGTTTGAAAGTTTTTTTATGTAATCTATGTTCCTTTCTTTTTCTCTTCAATGTCTTTCCAGCGTTTAATCCTCTAGCTTTGTTTCCCATTTACTTAACCTTCATTTCATATTTAAAATAATTTTTTATAATATCATTATAATGATCTAAATTTTTGCTATTTCTACCAATTAATAAAGCTTTTGTATTGGTATCCGCGCTTACTTCTATAACCTCTTCATTTAATTTTATTTCACTTGCATTTAACGGATATATTAAATTTTTTACAAACTTTAAAACATCTTTACTATATTCAACAACTTTAATTTTTTTCTTAATCATATTTTCTATTCTCTTAACATTAGCTCCATTTTTACCAATTGCTTTACTAGCATGTCCCTCTTCAACAACAAATATCACTTGGTTATTCAAAAAACAACCTTTAACATTAGCTCTTGTTATTTTCTCAAACAAATTTATATGTTGGATAGAATCTATTGTTAATTTCATTATTATATTCCTAACACAGATATAAAAAAAGTTTTCTTACATAAAATTCCAACTTCTTCATTATTTTCCTTTAGCTCTACTAACGGAATTTCATTTAAATTAGAATAATGTTTTATATCATCTTTAATTTCACTTGGACAATTAACTGCAGTATAAACTTTCTTTAATTTTCCTAATTTTAAAAACTTCAAAGTTCTACTAGTTCCTATTGTAACTTTTCCATCTTTTAAAGCTGTTTTTAGGTCTTTCATTTGTATAAATATAACAAATAGTCTTATTTTTAAATATTGTGATTACATAATTTTTTAAGAAAAGCTTATATCTTGTACAATATTAATCTGAAAATGGAACTATCATTTAGAAAATTCAAACAACAAGATTCTATAAAATGCTCTAAGTTTATCATAGATATTCTAAAAAACGAGAAATTTGATAATGAAGAATTTAAACAAGATGTAATTGCCCAATATTCCCCAAAAGAATTATTAAAAAATTCAAAAGAAATGCAATATTATATTTTAACAAACAAAAAAGAAGATATTATTGCTCTAGGAGGCATAAAACCAAAAGGAGAATTAAAAACTATATATGTAAATAAAAATTATCAAGGAGAAGGTTATGGAATTAAAATTACAAAATTCTTAATAGAAAAAGCAAAACAATTAAAACTAAAAAAAGTTTTTCTATGGTCCTCATCAAACAGTATAAATTTCTATAAAAAGCTAGGATTTAAATTAAAACCAAAACATAAAGAAGATACATATATGGAAATGAAACTAAGTTAAGTTTTTCCAAACTCTTCCACTATATCTAAAAAATATCAAAATACTTCCAATCACACCTACTAATATAGCAAGGAAAACTACAGAATAAGATAAAGATGTTAAATCTATAATGTACCCTAAGAAAGGGGCCATAATTAATCCAAGTAAAGCTAATGACATTGAATGTATTGACAAGACAGTTGCTCTATTTTCTTTCTCAAGATGATGATTAATATATTTTTCAAGAATTAATTCTCTAAAAGACATTATTGCCCAAAATAATCCAAAGACAACAGAAATAAAATAATTTCTTGTAAATGTCATCAAAATTAAAATAAAAAAGATTCCAATTATCACTAAGAGAAATGATTTTTTCTCTCCAATCTTATTCTCAATTTTATCTATAAAAAATACAAAAACTGTCTGAATAATATTAGATACCAAAGCAATCAAAGCAAATTCTTTCAAAGAAAAGCCAATAGAAATAATAAAAGGCCCCATTATTAATTCTCCAACAGTTATAGCAATAATGGCCATAATCGCAGAAAAAAAGATAAGCCAAATTAATTTACTATGATTAGTAACAAAAATTAAACCGTCTTTCATCTGTATATAATGATCTTTGATGTTTATTTTTTTACTATATTCTAAAGGAGGTTCATATAAACTAAAAATTGCAAAAATCCAAATTATTGCAGCAATAGAACTAATATAATAAGGCCACCTAACATTAAAAGAAAAAAGATATGGTCCAAAATATGCAGAAATTATACCTACAAATAAAAAAGCAATTTCTATTCTTGATAATATCTTCAAATATTCTTTCTCTCTTTTTAGTTCTTTCAATGTGTCATAAACTAATGCGCTCCAAGAACCTGAAAAAAATGCACTGGAAATTCCAATAATTATAGCAGCTACAACAAATAAGGAGAATACTGATGAAAATGCAATTATAACTAAACCAATTGTCATAAATATACTTCCTAAAAGAATACTCAATCTTCTTCCATATAGATCAGCAAAAGCACCAGTTGGAACTTCAAATAACAATATTGTTGCCATTACAATAACCAGAAGAAAACTAATCTGAGTAAAACTGAGTTCAAAATTTCTATAATAAAGAGTTACTATTTCATTATAAAAAAATGTAAATCCGCTTAGTACAGCAATTAAATAAATTTTAGAAATATTTCCTTCTAATTTAGATTTAATCTCCTCTTTCATTAAAATAAACTAGAATTATCTCTTTATAACTATTTCTTCTTAACTTTTTTACCTCTTTACTTTTCTCTTCTCAAAGTAATTGTTTCCAAAAAACTATTCACTTCGTCTGAATCACTTGGAGATTGTATATTATCATCTAGGAATTGTTTAACTCTTTTAAAATCTTGTCTATTTTTTATTGTGTCATACAGTTTTTTGAAGTCATTTTGATCTAAATACCAACTTGCACTTGGATCAGTATTTTCTCCACTAATATCTGTCGCTAAAGCTAATACCATCTCATAAGAACCAACTGATCTTCGCAAAGCTTCTGCTTCTGCTGAATTCAGGTGATATTTTTCTAATCTTAGTGTTTCTCCTGAATATAATATTTTTTCTGCTAGTGTTTTTGACATTTTCTTATTCTCCTTACCTAGAATTCCTAGGTGTTTATACACCTCTACTTACTATAAAATACTAAGAATTTAGGGTTTTTAAAACTATCGAATCAAATTACTGTATACATATACAGTAATCACTTCTTCTTAATCTCTTTCTTCTCATCGATCTTAACAGTTAATCCAGGTAAACCTGTACCAATTGGAACAGCTTGATTAACCATTACATTTTCAACTACAGAATTTAATTTATCCTCTTCCCCAATCAAAGAAGCATTTACAATATGAACTATAGGAGTCTCAAAACTTGCTCTTGCTAATACACTTTCTTTTTGTCCTGTTATTCCACCTCTTGTTATTCCTTTTATTTCTCCAGAATTTGTCATAACATCTGCTAAGAACATTATATGTCTCTTATCAATATCTAATCCTTGTTCTTTAATAATATCAGTAGCTTCATTAATAATAACATTTCTAGCAGCTTCAATACCTAAAACATCTGCAATAACAAATATATCATTTGTTTTACTTCTTGTTACATCAACACCTTTAACATTTAAAACTTCTTTTAAATTTGAACCACTACACATAATAACATATTCATTATCTCTTTTAACAGGCAACACCTGATCAACACCTTTTATACCTTTCACAATGACATCTTTAGCTTTTTCCTTTATTTGGAAAAAATCTTTCATTTCAAATTCTTTTTTACTACTCTTAATAATTAGGAATTTTTTATTTTTACTTAGTTTTACCTCAGCACCTTTTAATCCTTTTTCAAAAGCTTTTAACAAATTAGAAGATATAACTTTAAAATCTTTCATCTTCTTTTGATCTAAAATAGCTTCAACCCTTAATTTATTTAGATTAACTATAAATTCCTCAGTTACTTCACTTAATTTTGTTCCTTTAATAGAAGCAGCAACTTCTCTTACTTTTCTTTCATCTTTAGAATATTCTTTTTTTAAATAAACATCTAAAACAGGAGTACTAGGAGTTTTTCTAGCATCAAATAGCTCAATTAATCTTGGTAGTCCAAGTGTTACACTTACTTCTGCAACACCTGCAAAGTGAAATGTTCTTAAAACCATCTGAGTTCCTGGTTCACCAATACTTTCTGCTGTTATAATTCCTATACTTTCTCCAGGATCAATTAAAGATCTATCATATTCTTCTTTAACTTTCTTTAAAACTTTCCTAGTGTCCTTAGGATTCAATCTATTACTTTTACATAATTCTCTAGATTCTTCTATCAAATTATCCGGCAGTAAACCATTATAACTATCAAAAATATTAACCATGTGTCTTTACCTCTTCAACTATTCTTTTAATATTAATAATTCCACCTTCACTCTTACTAACATCTACACCATCATCACCATATTTAAATTGCACAATTTTTTTATTTGCATCTCTAACAGTATGATCATATTCAATTTTTAAATCCTGTAAAGCGTTTGCTAATCTTCTATATAAATATCCAGATTTCGGCGTTCTAAGAGCAGTATCCATTAAACTATCTCTTCCAGTCATGGCATGGAAAAAATATTCAACAGGTTTTAAACCGTTTTTATATCCTCTTGCAACAAAACCTTTTGATATCGGAGATAAATCATCTTTTTCAAATACAGGTAATGTTCTAGATTTATATCCATTCTTAACCCTTCCACCACCTAATGCTTGCTGACCAACACATGCTGACATCTGAGATAGATTTAACAAATTACCCTTAGCACCAGATCTTGCCATTAATACAGTAGAATTTTCTGAAGATACAACACTATCAAATACATTTTCACCTATTTTATCTCTTAAATTATTTAATAATTTTAATATCATACTTTCTAATGTTTCTTCTACGCTTTTTCCAGGTAATGTTTGTAATTTTCCTTTTTTATATTTTTCAACATGATCTTCAATTTTCTCATATGTTGTTTTTATTAAGCTATCATTTTTACTCTGAACGTCCTTTGGAATATCAGTATCTGAAATACTCATTGTAAATCCTTTTCTTAATAAAACCTCAACACCAAGTTTAAATATTTTGTTTAACAAATCTAAACCTTGGTCATCACCATATTGAGCATATAAACTTCTAATTAAAGTCCCATTTTCCTCCCCAATTGTAACTTTATCTATAAATCCTTCTTGTAAATTTCCTTTTTTAATAATTACACTTTCTCCGCTTTTAGTTTTACTAACAAAATCAAAATCATCAGGTAAAATAGAGCTGAAAACTTCTTTTCCATCTACTTCTTGGTTTTTAATTTTTTTAAAATCTCTTACTCCAACATTATATAATATGTCTATGGCTTCATTTCTTGATAGTTTCATTTCTTTTGTTAATAAATAGTTTCCAGTAATAGCATCATCAGCACATCCAACGACGTTCAAACCATTTTTAGGTGTAATGATTTGCGATTTAACTTGCATTAAAATGTCAGCTTCAGATCTAGCTTCAACAGTTTGAGGAATATGTAAATTCATTTCATCACCATCAAAATCAGCATTGTAAGGATTTGCAACACCAGGGTGTAATCTAAAAGATCTTCCAGGAATAACTTTAACTTTATGACACATAATGCTCATTCTATGTAAAGAAGGTTGTCTGTTAAATATTGCAACATCTCCATCCATTAAATGTCTCTCAACAATACATCCAATTTGTAGTGTTTCGATTAATTGTTCTTTAGTATCATCAGTTATTTTTTTCTTCTTACCATCTAATAAAATAACATAATTCGCTCCAGGATAACTCTCTGGGCCTTTTTTAATAAAATCTTTTAGCCATTCAATGTTCCATTCAGTAACTTTTTCAGGAACTGTAAGTTCTTCAGCAATGACTCTAGGAATACCAACTTCATTAAATTTTATTTTTGGATCTGGACTAATAACTGTTCTCGCAGAAAAATTAACTCTCTTACCAGATAAATTATGTCTAAATCTTCCTTCCTTATTTTTAATTCTCTCTGTAATTGTTTTTAGTGCCTGACCACTTCTATGTCTTGCAGGTGGTATTTGGGCAATACCATTATCAAAATATGTAGTAACATGATATTGTAACAAATCCCATAAATCTTCAACAATAATCTCAGGCGCACCAGCATTAATGTTTTCAAATAATCTCTGATTAATTCTTACTATATCTCCTAACTTATGGGTTAAATCATCTTCACTTCTTTCTCCGCTTTCTAAAGTAATACTAGGTCTTATTGTAACTGGGGCAATAGGCAATACTTCTAAGATTAACCATTCAGGCCTTGCATAATTTGGATTAAAACCCAATAGTTTAGCATCATCATCCGGTATTTTTTCTAACCTAGATCTAATTTCTATAGGACCTAATCTTATTTCATTTTGAACAAAAGACGTAGGTTTCTCTAATTTAATAACATCTTGCTTTGCTTTGCAATGTGGACATTCTTTTGCAGATTTAGCATCTGCAAATATTTTTTTCTTTGTTAATTTTTTCTTTTCTTTTAAAGATTCAATTTTTTCTTTAGAAACTAAAATTCTATTACACTTACCACAAGTAGCATTCAAAAATATCAAAATTGGTTTTAAATATTTAATATGTACAACAGGTCTTGCTAATTCTATATATCCAAAATGACCCATGCATTCTTTTAATCTTCCTGTACAAGTTTTACATTTTAGACCAGGATCAATAACACCTAGTCTAACATCCATTAAACCACCATCAACAGGATATCCTTCTTTATCATATACTTCAGGTGTCACTATCTTAGCAGCAGACATCTTTCTGATAAATTTTGGATCCAATACTCCAAATGTTATCTTATCTAGTTTTTTATATATGTATTCTACCATTTTAATATTTACTTTTTAAACTTAATTTTGGATAAACCATTAATGATTTTAATTCATCTAATAATAATTTGAAAGCATAACTCATTTCAACAGCTGTAATTTCTGTGTTTCCACCACATTTTTGACAAAATTTATTATCTCGTGTTGTATCATTAATAGCTAACATTCCACATGCTTCACAAACATGAACAGTAACCTTATCTGAATCAAACCTTTCCTTTAATAATAAACTAGCTCCATGTGCAACAAAACAATCTTTCTCCATCTCTCCAACTCTTAATCCACCACCTTTTGCTCTTCCTTCAATAGGTTGTCTTGTTAATAATTGTATTCTACCAAATGCTCTAACATGTATTTTATTAGCTACCATGTGTTTTAATTTTAAATAATACATATTTCCAACGAAAATTCTAACTTTAAATTGTTCTCCAGTAATTCCATTATACATTACCTCTGTACCGTCTTCTCTAAATCCTAATTCTTGTAATTCATTTCTTATTTTTTCTTCTGGCTCAGCGTCAAAAGAAGTAGCATCAATTTCTCTACCAGATAATGCTCCAACTTTACCACTTATAGCTTCCAATAAATGAGATATTGTCATTCTTCCAGGTATCCCATGTGGAGAAAATATTAAATCTGGAGTAATTCCATTTGCTGTAAAAGGCATATCTTCTTCCTTAACAACCATCCCTATCACACCTTTCTGACCATGTCTGGATGCAAACTTATCACCAACTTCTGGGATTCTAGAATTTCTTAATCTTAATTGAACTAATTTATTTCCTTCTTCATTTTCTGTCATTAAGACCATGTCTACAACACCATTTTCTCCATGTCTAACAACAGTAGAACTTTCTCTTCTTGTTGATGCAGCAATACTAAAATCTTCTACCTCACCCAAAAATCTTGGAGGGCTTGTTTTGCCAATTAGGACATCATCTTCTTTAACACTAGCTCCTGTATAAACAACACCATCTTTCTCTAATAATTTATAATCATCTTCACTTCTATAACCTTTAACTTCTTTATCTGGAGTTCCAATTTCATCTATTAATCCGCCAGAATATCTTAACTCCTCTGATTCATAAGGTCTAAAGTAAGTAGATCTTCCAAATCCCCTTAATATAGATCCATTATTAATAATAATAGCATCACTCATATTATATCCTTCATAACTCATTAATGCAATAGTAATATTTTGACCAGAAGGATGTTTATTATAATTAACAACATCATGCATAAATGATTTTACTAAAGGTTTTTGAGGATAGTTTAATACACTAACATCAGTATCTACTCTTGATAAGAAATTACTTGCATACAATCCTAAAGCTTGTTTCTGAATTTTACTTCCTCTTATTAATCTTGAGGAACTTCCATAATTTGAAAAAGGAATTAACGTAGTCGTTAAACCTAAATATGTTATTGGAGATATTTCTAAATGTGTATGATCTTCAGTTAAATCTTCTTCATTTATTGCTATTAAAGACATTTCTTCTTCATTAGTATCTAAATATTCTATTATGCTATCTTTTACTAACTCATCCCAACTAGTTTCATTTTTAGTTAATTTATCAACATGTTCTTTAGTCAATAAACTTTTACCATCTTTTACAACAATTAAAGGTCTTCTAACTCTTCCTTTTGAAATATCAATATGAACTTCATCCAAGTCGTCATTATAAAAAACATTGGTTGCTTTAGGCATAATATTTTCCCTTCTAGCATTAACTATCTTATCCAGAAAATCTTGATGATTCTCAACATTTCCAATGAATTTTTCATTTAAATATACATCACTCATTTTAATCCAAAATTCTCCAGTGATTTTTTAATCTTGTCTTCTTGAACATCATCTTCTGAAACTTTAGCCATAACTGCTAAATTCTTTCTTAATCCAATTGGCGTTCCTTCAGGAGTTTCAACAGGACATAATTTTCCAATATGCGTCGGGTGCAAGGCTCTGGCTGCAAAATTCTCTTGAGATGCACTTAACAAAGATACAACTCTTTGTAGATGGCTCATTGTAGCAACATAATTTGTTCTATCAATATTCTGACTAATACCTTTTCTTCCACCAACCCAAGAACCTGTTGCCATAGCACTTTTTATCCTAGACGTTAGCAACTGATCTCTAATAATAATTTTAATACTCTGGAATTTACCTCTCTTAACAAGTCTTTGGAAATTATACATCATATCCTGCACCAAAGCACGTAAGTTAACTCTAAATAATTCACCCATTAAATCTCCAGTTAATTTCAACTTCTTATTTGAATAATGATCTTTGTCACTTATTTGTATTCCTTTTTCTTTAACATTCAAATATCTTTTAATGTATTTACATAATGAATATGCTTTTCTTATTCTATCTTCTTTTTTAATTCCTAAATGAGGTAATAAATATTTATCAAGTAAATCAAAAACTCTTTCATTTTTCTGATCATTAAATTGTGTAATTCCAATTCTCTTAGCTAAAAAATCAACTGCTTCGTTTTGAGATTTTAGCTCAACAGTTTCATACAAACTTATGAAAATACTATCGTTTTCCTCTAATCCAATTTGTTCCATAATTTCTTGATCTTTAACTAAACCTAAAGCTTTCACAACAGACATTATTGGAATTCTTGTAAATCTTGTAAATGAAATATACATAATACCATCTTTCATTTGTTCAATTGAATGAGGTATTCTATATGCTCCTCTTTCTGAAAATATCTTTGCTGTGAATTTACTTGGACCAATTTTATTTTTTTCCATAAAGAACTTATTAGAAGCCAAATCCTCAACATTAATTAAAACTCTTTCATTACCATTTAAAACAAAATATCCTCCAGGATCATTTGGGTCTTCTGAATGTTTAATTAATTGCTCCCTATTTAGTCCATGCAAATGACATAGCTTACTTTTTAACATTACAGGAATTTTTCCAATTAAAGCTGTAAAAGATTCTCTCTCCACTCCATCAATAATCGCACTGACGTTTAAGTAAATCGGAGCTGCATATGTTAATTTTCTTAGTCTAACTTCAATAGGATACACATCTCTTTTACTTCCATCTGCTTCAATAATTTGAGGTTTATGGATCTCTATTTTTCCTAATTTAATTTTAAAGTCTTTAACTTCTGCAGGAATGATTGTTGGTACTATTTCATCATTTTCATCAATAATTTCTTGCATTCCTTTTTCAATAAAATTATTAAATGATTTGATATTCGAATCAATAATAGAATGTTTATCAAAATAATTTCCAATGATTTTTCTATAGTTTTCTACCATTTTACTTTACCAATCTATAAAAAATTGATTTGCCTAACGTCGGACTGTCTCTATAAATTTTAATTATATCTCCTTTTTCAAGTTTCATTTCTTTAATTGCAGCATCTTTCTTTAAAATAACTGGAAGCTGTTTCTTAGAAATGTTAAATTGTTTTAAAACTTCATTAGCTTGCTCTTCATTAAGCTTTTCGTGCTTTGGAACATATTTGTGCGCTGCAATGTTGATTTCTTTCTTTTCCATTTTTAAATTATATGAGCCGGACGGGATTTGAACCCGCGACCACCTGCTCACCTCAGGATTTAAAAGGTTCATCAATAAGCTTTTTTAAAGCTTAATTCAGATGCTCTAACCAAGCTGAGCTACCGGCCCATTAACTTCTCGTTTACTTTTCCCAACCAATCTAGTGATTTTATTAGGAAAATTAAGTTGTGATGGGCCTAAATTATAGTGATTTTCTTGAGTATAAACTATGAATCTTCTATTAATACGTCTAGAAATGTTCATTGTTGGGGTGGTTTTAGACAATTTGAGCAGTAAATTTTATCGAATATAAGCTTGTTATTAAATTTTGAGTTTTTAGGTTATTTATATAGTTTTCTATTCTGTAGAATTTACCCTAAAAACTAACATTAATAAGCATAAAATCATTTAAAAAACCATGAAAAAAATAGTTTATTTCCATTTTTTAATTTTATCCAAATCTCAAACTATCTGCTGTTTCTTGTGAATGTGGATTAATAAGTCTTCCTTTACAATTATGGGTTTCTGGGTTTTTATGATTTTCACAATACCATTGATTACAGTATTTACAATGAAAACTATTAACTAGAGGTTTTTTAATAATTTTTTTACAAAAGTTGCAATTACCATCAAACTTTCTTCTTTTCCTTTTTTTCTTCCTTTCTATTTTTAACTTTTTATTCCAATCATCATGTTGAATAGTTATATCTGGTTTTTTAGAATAAAATATGTTCTTTATTTTTTCAAATAAATTCATTTTTTTGAAATATTATTTTCTCCTTTGTGATATACTTTATTTTGTTTATCTAGGTAAACTATACTAGGTTTGTATTGCTCTAATTTTTTCTTTGTTATTTTTTCAACAACCATTTCACCTAATTGACTTATCAATGTTTCATTACCAAGTTTCCTTCTTAGTTTCCATTCAGAAGTTTCAATAATTGATTGAGGGATATTTCTAAAAGGGGGCATTTTATTTAGATGAACAAAAGGACTTCCTATTTTGTGAATAAATCTAGTGCTTTGTGCATAAATACCATATTTTGTTAAAAGAATAACATAACAATTAGGATAATTGAATATTTCTCTATCAGCTATTTTGTAACTTCTAAATTTTACTTCAACAAAGAATGCTTCATTATGTTCATTTACAACAATAAGGTCAGGTTGATGTCTTATATAATCACTAGCTCTTCCTGTGATTAAATTTTCTTTATCTGCCAATGAAGGAACAGTATGTTCATAACCATATCTTATAACTTTAAAACCAGCACTTTCAAACATTTCTTTAACAATATTCTCAGCAGTTTTACCTTTTTGCATATTTTCCATTTTTTACGCAGACATTAAACTATATATAATATTACATATAGAATTATATCTTTACTATTCTATATCTTTGTTTAGACCACCCTCTAAAATAATGTTGGGTTGAAGAACTAATTATAAAGTTTTTTTGATGTCTCTTTTCAAAATAGCTAAGGAATTTTTATAAACATTACCAGTTTCCTTTATGGAATCAAAACCTTCTCGTATTTCTTTTACAAAAGGTTTATACCATTTCTGCCATTCTTCTTCGATGCCACTCCTAGGTCTTTCATCAAATTTTTTAAGTGTTTCATTAAAAGCTTTCAAGGATGAAATAAATTCTTGAAAACTATCAACGAATGTCCTAAAATCAGTTTCATCCTTGCTCAAACGCCCAGCACCAGTACCAATTAAACTCTTAACAGGGGTGGCTAAAGATGCAATAGTTATGGTATTAGGATTTCCTTCAAAATTTTTTAATTCCTTATCGATTACCTGAAATAAATTATCTATTCCATCCTTATGAAAAAATGACATAAGAATATCATATTGATACTTCTATTTAAAATTTACTAAAAAAAGAATCTTAATCGTTAGAATAAGAGAAAAGGAATTACCTCTAGAATTACTAAAGGTAAACTGCTCCAGCCGGGATTTGAACCCGGGTCTCAGCCTCGAAAGGGCCGCATCCTGGACCGGGCTAGACTACTAGAGCATATGATTATCAATAATATTTCTTTTTTAAATATTACGAAAGTGGGCCTGGTCATATTTGAAATGACGACCTAAAACCGAATTCCCTAAAAGGAAACTCTCTGGCTGGCTTAGCACTATTGCAGAACAATAGCGTCATATAAGACTTACGCACTTAATTCAGCGCTCTAGACCAGACTGAGCTACAGGCCCTTAGTATAAATAACTAATAAAGAACTTATAAATTTATTCATTCTTCTTAATTAAAAACTCTATATTCTTTCCAAAAAAATTACTTTCCAAAATTGAAAAATTACTTTCTTTTAATATTCTTCGTAACTTAAAATAAGAAATCAAATTATAATACCTCTTTTCATTTCCCCATTTAATATACATCTCTTCTCTCTTAAATAAAAATTTTAACTGATATTTATTCCAAATGTTAACATAAGCTTCTCCGTTATTTTTCAAAATTCTTTTAGTTTCCCTGATACCATTTTCAGGATTTTCTAAATGATGTAAAACAGCAAAACAAATAACATAATCAAAAGTTTTATCCTTAAATGGTATTTTTTCTAAAGAACCAATTTTTAAATTAACTTTAAAATTATTTTTCTTAATATACTTCTTAGAATTATTTATCATTTCCTTTGAGAAATCGAAACCATAACACTCAAAGTTATTTTTAAAAAAAGGAAATAAATTTCTACAATTACCACATCCAGCATCTAAAATTTTACCTTTACTCCATCTTTTCAATAAACTAAAAACTTTCTTTTCAGGTTTCTGTCTAAAATTACTCCAACTTTCAGCTATCCTATTCCAAACTAATTTTTGATTCATTTTAAATTCTTAAAAGAACAATATTTATAAGTATGAATATTTATACATTTATGGTGGTAATGATGAATCCCTTCTACAATATGTATTAAAAAATAAAGGACAATTTAGGTTATAAAACACAAGAAAGTATACCTAATGAAGAACCTGTTTCTGATGAATTTCTTAAAGTAGTACATGAAATTGGTTTAAAAGCTGATGCTAGAAGGCAGGCTGCAGGTATTCCTGTTCCTCATTATTTCTATACGCCAAAATATTGTAAACCAAAAAGGAAAGGATTATTGGAGAAATTATTAAAGTAGTTAAACTTATAAACGCATTTTCTCTTTTTATAATAGTAGGCAAGTAACACAACTCACGGTTGACTGAGGAAAGTCCATACACTGATTTACCTTTTTTAATTGTTTAAACACAATAAAAAGGAACTGATAATCTTTTTGATTATTTCCAGAAATGGTAGGCAACCACACAGAAATGGCACGGTCCTTTATTAAAAACATGTGGCTTATTAAAAGCTGAATTGATAGAGGAATTCGTTGAAACAGTGAGCCCCAGTTTGTGCAAGTTTTGGAAACGCTTAGTAGAATGTTGTGAAGAGTACTTAATGAAAAGTTTAAACTTGGAATACTCTACAAAATATGGCTTATTACTTGCCTACTCTTAATCTAAAATGAACTTAGAAATCACAAAAAAATTAAGTATAATAACCCTATTATTGACATTAAATCTTTCTTGTTACACAAATAGAATAACTTACACTCAGAATAAAAACTATTCTAATCAAGAAATTGTACATATTCTGGAAGATCTTGCAAAAGAAGGTTCAGCAGAAATTGAGGAAATGGATGATACAAGAATAATTGGTATTGATTTAAATCATTTAGATGATGGAAAAACAATTTTCAAAGGCCAACATCCAAAAAATCATCCAAGTTTATATCACATTTTTGGAGTAGATTCCTTTTTATATATTGATAATGGAAAAAATAGCTTTAATTATGAAGATAAATTCCTAATCAGGATTTCAGATGAATACTTTAGTTTTACAATTATAGAATCCAAATTTGGAGATAATTCATTAATTTTTGGAACTCCAATTCACCCAGATAAAAAAGGAGAAATAAATCTTGTAAAAGTTATATATAACACACAAGATCAGTTTAAGGGTATTACAAGAAAACAAGAATATAACAGGTTTAAAAATCACGTTGCTAAGTATCTTGAAGAAAAACTAAAATAG
>CEPZ01087790.1_pt1 | contig 20154 bp, 25 predicted proteins | sample 530461 | NCBI WGS metagenome assembly CEPZ01 (sample SAMEA2620106, study PRJEB7988) | marine metagenome | isolation source: saline water (ENVO:00002010), including
TCCAATAACTTTCTCCAGAGCAACAAATGCTTTCTTCAATCTATTCAAATGCTCACTCTGACTTAAGAAAATTGGTGTAAATTCTCTATATATCATTATTCCATTAAAATGTAGGATTTTATAAATAAATCTATACCCTAGCACTATTATCTAGCAGAATCAGCCTGTTTCTCAGAATCATTTCTCTTTTGAACAGAAAATGATTCCATATTTCCTTCACTTGCTTTTATAATTTCGTCAGCCAAAGATTCAAACATTTTCTTCTTCTTTCCAAAGCATCTTTGATATGATCCTTGAACAATCCATCTTATCGCTAAGTCAACTCTTCTTAAAGGAGAAGCATCCACAGATTGAGGATATCTTGCTCCAGCATGCTCAATAATTGTTATTTCATCTCTAGGACTTCCGTTTTCTATAGCTGTAACTAAAACTTGTAAAGGATTCTTGTTTGTCTTTTTAGCAATAATCTCAAATGCTTGCATAACTGTTTTCATATTTCTTGAATATTTCCCACTTGCCCAAGAAGTAATTATCTTATGCTTCTTTCCAATATGTCCTGGAACTGCTAATCTATTTGCAAGTCTCTCAATAATATTAACTCTCACCTTTCCAAACTTTTCAACATTTCTCCCCTGACTCTTTACCAATAATTTCCCTGACAAATTAATATATGGCACTAAGGCAGGATCCTTTATCTCTATGTTTTCTGCATCATAAAGATCAAATATCTTGAAGTTCCCTTCCCCTTCATTATTTCCTTCTTCCATTTGTATTTCTTGTTCTGCCATCTTATCTTCTATAAACCCTCACTTCTTTAGTTTCATTTCCCATTGAGACCACATCAACACCATAATCTTGATTCTCTTCATCACCAATATCAACACCTAAAGTTATCAAAGGTCTAACATAATTATCAGCAGAATCTGATTCTTCTCCAATTCTAGCAACAACAAGATACTGTCCACAATCTATCTCTCTTAATTTTCCGCTTATAATTTGAGAATCTCCTCCAGAAATTATCGCTCTTTTCTCAACAGTCAATGGCGCTTCTGTCAAATCTGTTAAAATCATCTTCTGGCCTCCACTATAGGTGCAGGCTCAACCTCTTCAGCTGAAGAAATTTCAACAACATAATGTTTTTCCCCCAAATTACTTTTTATCCAGTAAGTTCTATGTCCATCCGTTCTAGTTGGCTGAAGTCTGATTCTTCCTTCAGGACCATATGGACTTGATAATATTTTACAAGGGTCACCTGTAAAATTTCCATCTTTTTCAGAAACAGAATGTAATGTTACTCTCCTTTCAGCACTCTCTGCAGCATCTTGGAAGAATTCTTCAGGATCTACAAGAGTGTTGTCTAATCTATCAAGACTTCGAGCAACTGATACTTCAAAAGATCGAAAAATCCGGCCTCTTTCTATTGCCATAGAATAAGCATCCGATAATCCTTTAACTGTTCCAGAACTCATCTTCTTCCCTTCTCAATCTTTCCACTTACAAGTCTATGTAATGGTTGATCATTTACTTTAATTATTTGAAACCTAATTCCTCTTATATCTCCCTTTGCTCTTCCTTGCTTTCCACCAATTCTCTCAATAACAACTTCATCGTGTTCATCAATAAACTTCTGAGCTAAGTTACCCGGAATGAATGCTCCAACTTGAATACCATTTCTAACTAATTGAACTTTAGCACACTTTCTCATAGCAGAGTTAGGCTGTGCAGCTTCTTTTTGGAATTTTTCAATAACAATCCCCTTTGCCTGTGCAGCTCTTCCCAAAGGATCAGACTTAATCTTAAGATTCTTCATTCTAGCATTGTAAGCCTTCTGGCTCCATCTATCTTTTTTCCTATTTTTCATTAATTTATATGCATTCATTAATCCCATCTTAACTATCCATTAGAATGTTAGTTTAAAAAGCTTCTGTTTCAATGAAACAGAATGCTGCTAAGATCTAAGATCTTGATCTTTCAATCTTCTTTCTGCAATCCGAAGGGTTTTCCAAATCATAAGATAAATAATCTTTTAAATGACCTAAAATTTCCCTAACTTTATTCACAATTAACAATTTTTGTGCATTTGAGCTTTCTCCCCTAGAACCTTGAAAAGAATAATAATATCTGAAAACAGGAAGATCCCGACAATTCTCCCCTAAACCCATAGGACTATTAATTCTATGAGAATTATATCTTTCCATTCTTTGATTAAAGAGATCATTAAAACCAACAGAATCTATTAAATCCGATTCAAAAACCGTTCCCTTTTCTAGATCAATTAAAAATCCATCAATTGATAATTTTCCAGGAACAATAAACACAGCATTCATAATCTTTCCAGTTCTACTATAAGGTGTAGTTTGCTTCCCTACAACAATCTTCACACCATTCAATGAACTCCTTTCTAAGTCAGCCATCATTACTTTCTTAATTCCTTCTTCATCTCGCATAAGAAAAACCCATAAAATGGAATTTATAAAATGTTTGTTTTATTCAAATAAGAATCATACAACCTTTACTTCAATACTGAATGTATCCTTAATAATTTTACTAAGCTCTATAAGCCTTCTTTTATTTCTTCCTATTAAACTAGCTTTACTTTGATTACTTCCAGCAGTAATTATTACCATTCCATCAGAAACTTCAACACTTTTGAATCTAACAGGAGAAACAACATCTCCAATAAATCTTCCAGCATCATATTTATCATTTACTTGGCTTATTATTCTGACTTTTTTCCCAAGTTTTTCCTGCAACTTCTTAATATTAACTGCACTAGGTCCAATGGCCTTTGAAACCTTATCCTTAGGAACAGCAAAGATAATTGTATTATTATAAACAAAACACTTACTTGTCTTCACATGAGAAGCCTTGTCTAATAAATTGATGTACCTCATTGTCTGCATGTTTATTATTGCCATTAGAATGATTGAACTCTTTTGTAAAATTGTCTCAGCAATGTAGTTTATAAAACTTTGTTTTGTTTTAAAAGTTAAAATTATTTCTTCTTCAAAGCCTTGGCCTTATCAGCACCCATTGAACCTTTAACTTCAACTAACAGTCCTGGCAGGCCAGTTCCAACAGGAACAGCTTGATTCAATAGAATATTTTCAATTACAGAATTCAATTCATCTTTCCCGCCCTGTATTGTAGAATTAATAAACTGCTTGTCTGGCGTTTCGAACGTTGCCCTCGCCAAAACGCTTGCCTTCTCAGAAATGATTCCCATTCTTGTAACACCCTTAACAACTCCTGATGAAGTCATCGCATCAGCAACCAGTCTTAAATGTCTTCTATCGATATCTAATCCTTGAGACTCAAGAACTTTCTCAATTTCATCAATTATTGTTCTTCTTGCTGCTTCAATTCCTAGAACATTCGCAACGTCATGAATATCGTTACTTGTTACTTTATCTTTATCAACACCCTTGAATTCTAATATATCTTTTAAGTTACTTCCCGCAGTTCTAACAACATAATCTTTATCAATCTTAGCAACAACAACTTGACTTATACCCTTAAGTCCCGAAATAATGGTTTCCTTTATCTTCTCTTTAAGTTTATAGATTGCTTTAAAGTCAAGATCTTTAGCATCCAAGTAAATTCTTAAGTCAGAACCTTTAACCTCAAATCCTTTATCTTTCAATCTTGTAACAATTTTTTCAGTGCCAACATGAGTACTTCTAAGTGCTTTTGAGTCTAACTCTATAATAATCTTCTTATTAGAAAAGTCTATCTTAACTTCATCAGACACTTCTCTTAGCTTAACTTCTTTTATCTTCTCAGCAAGAACTCTTGAATCCTTCTCGTTATTAATTTCTTTCAAAAGATAAATTTCCATACTTGGAGTACTTGGAGTCTTTCTTGCATCAAATATTTCAATAAGTCTTGGCAATCCAGATGTAACCTGCATTTGCGCAACTCCTGCGTGATGGAATGTTCTCAAAACCATCTGAGTACTTGCTTCCCCAAAACTTTGAGCAGTAACAACTCCTGCAGCCTCACCAGGAGAAATTTTATCATCGGATAAATGCAATTTAGAAATATCCTTTCCATCTTCACCATACATGAATTCAACAATATTCTCAGAAGCATCTCTTACAGTTCCATCATATTCAACTTTCAAGTCCTGTAATGCAGAAACTAGTCTTCTATACAAGTATCCTGACTTAGGCGTTCTCAAAGCAGTATCCATTAAAGCATCTCTTCCAGTAATAGAATTAAAGAAAAATTCTTTTGGATTCATCCCTTTGTAAAAACTAGAACTAATAAATCCTCTTGCTTCAGGAGTTAACTCATGTTTCTTGAAAAAGCTCAAGGTTCTATCATTAAATCCAAAATCAATTCTCCTATTCCATAAACTTTGCTGTCCAATAACACAACCTATTTGGGTGACGTTCAACATGCTTCCCGCAGCTTTAGGGGTAATCATCATATTTACATTTCCATCAGCAGGGAAATGTTGTTTAACAAGATCTCCAACTTCAGTTCTAACTTCATTTAACACTTGCATTATTTTAGTTTCTCTTGTCTCATCTAAACTCTGTCCCGGAATAGATTCTAACTGTCCTTTCTCTGCATCTTCAATAATTTTTTGTGTTTTCTTTTCAGAGTCTTCTATAACTTTCCTAGTGAGCTCTATAACTTTGTCGGAAACTTTCAAGTCACTTAATGAAAGAGTATATCCTCTTCTTGTCAAATAACTCGTTCCTAATCTAAATGCCTGGTTAATAGATTCAATACATCTTTGTCTTCCAAACTCTTTATCAATAACTTTCACCATTTTTCCATCTTCTGCTCCAAAACTATTGTCTCCAGTTATCAAATTTGGAATTTTAATGCTGCTCCCTTTAGGTATTACTTGAGAGAATAATTCTTTTCCATCAATTTCTTTTTTCTTTACAGAATTAATAATTCCTGCTGAATACAGAATTTGATTTGCTTCTGCTCTATCAAAAACTTCCTGTCCAATAAGATAATTTCCAGTAACAGCATCAGCAATTGTTCCAACCATATTCATATTATTCTTACTAGAAATAATGTTATTATTAATATCAAGTAGAATCTTTGCTTCAGTTACTGCTTCTTCATTTTGTGGAGAGTGAAGATTCATTTCGTCTCCATCAAAGTCAGCGTTATAAGGCGGAGCCGCGGCAGGATGCAATCTAAATGTTCTCCCATCTAAAACTTTAACATAATGCGCCATCAATCCTTGTTTATGCAAAGTTGGGTGTCTATTAAGCAAAATAATATCTCCATCTTTCAAATGTCTTTCAACTTTATATCCTGGGATTAGTTCATTCATAACTTCTTCTTTTAAGTCAGGAGTAATTCTTTTTCTCTTCCCATCAGACCTAACAATATAATTTGCTCCAGGATATTCACAGCCCTTGTTTACAAGTTCTTTCATTGATTCTATATTTACTGAAGTTATCGATTCAGAAACAGTAATAATCTTTGCAATTTCTAACGGAACACCAAGTTCATTAATTTTCAAATAAGGATCTGGAGATACAACAGTTCTTGCTGAGTAATTTACTCTTTTTCCAGCCAAATTATTCCTTATTCTTCCTTCTTTTCCTTTTATTCTTTCTGTTATTGTTTTCAATGGCTGTCCAGATCTATGTCTTGCAGGAGGAATTCTTGAAATATTATTATCAAAAAATGTTGTAACATGATACTGCAATAAATCCCAAAGATCTTCAATAATAACTTCAGGAGCTCCAGCATTCAAATTTTCCCAAAGCCTCTGATTAGCTCTAATAATATCACTTAATTTATGTGTTAAATCATCTTCACTTCTCTCTCCAGTATCTAATGTAATACTTGGACGCACAGTAACACTAGGAACCAACAAAAGAGAAATAATAGCCCACTCAGGCCTTGCAGTCTTAGGATTAACCCCTATTTTCTTAAACTCTTCATCAGGGATATTAACAAGTCTTTCTCTAACTTCAATAGGACTTAATTTTCTCTTTCCAACATTAAATGTACTTGGTTTTTCTAATTTAACTTTCTCAATAGTTATTTGACAATGAGGACATTTCTTTGCATCTCTTGCTTTCTTTGCTCTTACAGAAACAGTCAATCCTCCTGCTTTTTCATCGCTCAAAGTTAATTTTCCACAGTCAGGACAAAAACTTCTAAGAGAAAGCTCAACAAGAGGAATATACTTAATATGATAAACAGGCCTTGCAAGTTCAATACTTCCTGGATGTCCAGGGCATTCTTTAACTCTCTTTCCACAAGTTCTACATCTAACTCCAGGATCAATTGCTCCCAAACGCAAATCCATCAATCCCCCATCTACAGGGAATCCATCAATGTCATACAGTTCAGGTGTTACAATTTTCGCTGAACTAAGTTTCTTAATCTGGTCCGGACTAAGTAAGGTGAATTTCAAGGCCTTTACTCTTTTCCTGAAAAATTCTGGATTCATTTTTTATCTCTCATATTTATCTTTTAGTTCAAATGTGGTGTTTATTCCAAGCCCAAGCAACTCATCTACAAGCAACTTGAAAGCATATGAAACCTCCACAGGTTCGGAATCTAAGGAATCATCTAATGGACAAACAATTTTATTTCTAATAACATCTTCAAATGCAACAGCTCCACTATCTTTAGAAATATACATAACCGTCTTATCGCTTCCATACCTTTCCTTCAGCAACATAGAAGCTCCGTGTCCTACAAGTGCTTGCTGCTCCATTTCTCCCAGTCTCAATCCTCCTCCACGAGCACGCCCTTCAATTGGTTGTCTTGTCAATAATGCAACTTTACCAGAAGCTCTTGCGTGTATCAAATTCTTGACCATTCTATTCAATTTAAGATAGTACATATTTCCAATGTAAATTTTAGCATTCATCTTCCTTCCTGTAACTCCATCAAACATAGTCTCTTTTCCATCATAACTGAATCCCATTTCTTCCAAAACATCTTCAATCTCATTTACAGTATTTCCAGTAAAAGCAGTTCCATCAAGAACCTTTCCAGAAGTTGCAGCAGCTTTTCCAGAAAGCAGTTCAATCATATATCCAACAGTCATTCTGCTAGGGATTCCGTGTGGATTGAAAAGCAAATCAGGTTTAATTCCCTTTCCTGTAAATGGTATATCCTTATCATCAGCAATTAATCCAACAACTCCTTTCTGACCGTGAGGAGCTGAAAACTTATCTCCAGGTTCTGGGAACCTAGTATCTCTTGTTCTAACTTGAACAACTCTATTTCCTTCACCATCAATTGTTACAAAGACACCATCAACAATTCCTTTTTCTGCTTGCCTCATAGAAGAACTCGCTTCTTTCTTAGCTTGAATACTTAAATCTCTTGCTTCACTTAAAAACTTAGGAGGGGTAGTCTTTCCAATTAAAACCTCTCCAGATACAATCTCTGCCTCTGGGAATGCAACCCCATCATCTTCTAAATGTCTATAGCTTTCTTCAGTTCTATATCCAGAAACATCTTTATCTGGAATAGTAATTTCATCTGTTAATCCTCCAGCATACTGTAATTCCGTTGCACTATATGGTCTAAAATATGTACTTCTTCCCATTCCTCTGTCTATACTTGCTTTGTTTAGAACTACAGCGTCTTCCATATTGTATCCTTCAAAAGGCATAACTGCAACAATAATATTCTGTCCAGATGGATAAACATCCAAAGTATCATAAACAAATGTTCTTACCAAAGGCTTCTGAGGATAATGTAAAATAGAAACATTTGTATCTAATCTAACAAGATAATTGGCAGCATAAATTCCAATACTCTGTTTATTAGTCTTACTTCCTCTTAGTAATCTAGATCCCTGATCGTGATTTGCAAAAGGCACAAGACTTGTCACAACTCCAAACAAATCAATTGGATGAACTTCTACATGGGTATGCTCATTATTTAGCTCTTCAGGTCTAATAGAAACATAAACATTTTCTTCTTCTGCAGCATCAACATATTCTATAACTCCTTCTTTGATTAACTCTTGCCATGTTATCTTTCCTTCTTCAAGTAAAACAAGATGCTCATCTTTAAGTTTACTCGCCCCACCTTCAACAACAATTAATGGTCTAAGAACTCTTCCAACTTCTATAGACATTGTTACCTGCTCTAACAAGGAATCAAATCTAACACTCATTACCTCAGGAAATTCAGATTTTCTTCTAGCTTTTCTTACTTTATCTGTAAACTCATCTGAATTAGAAACAAACCCAATAAAATTTCCATTGAAGAAAACATCTGTCCCTCCCCCTTCAGGCCTTTCTTTCATCAATCCCAGAGATTCAAATTTCTTAACAATTGATTTATCATTATCTTCAACAGCAGTAGAAATTTTTGCTAAAATAGAAAGATTCTTTCTTAATCCAATTTCAGTTCCTTCAGGAGTTTCAATAGGGCAAAATCTTCCATAATGAGTTGGATGTAATGTCCTCGCTGCAAAATTTTCTTGTTCTCCAGGCAAAGAACTAGTAATTTTCTGCAACTGACTTAGAACAGCAAGATAATTTGTTTTATCCATATTTTGAGTTACTCCTGACCTCTCCCCAATCCAAGATCCAGTAGCAATCGCACTTTCAACTCTATGTGTAAATAAGGTACTCTTTGCAATTGTTTTCAAAGAATAAAATTTCTTTCTCTTAGAAATTTTTTGCAAACTATATTGTATATCTCTAATCAAAATTCCCATATTAACTCTAAACAAATCAGACATTAAGTCTCCAGAAAGCTTAATTCTCTTATTAGCATAATGATCTTTATCTGTTCTTATAGTGTCATCATCTTTTGATCTTAGATAAAGCCTTATCAATCTACAAAGAGTCATAGCTTTTTCACCTCTACTTTGCTTCTCAGTACCAATATGAGGTAAGAAAAAGCTGTCAATCCTCTGCTTAACTCTATCCAAAACTTCCTTCTTTGTTCCTTGAATCCCTGATTTTTCTGCAATATATATCATTGCATCTTCTTCACTTTTAATATTTGCAAACTCATACAAGTTCACAATCAAGCAATCATTCTCATATCCAATGTTCTGAGCAATTTCAGATTCCTTAATCATACCTAAAGATTTAAGCAAAATTATAGATGGAATATTCTTTAATCTTGAGAATGTAACATCCAAAAGCCCTTCATTTGTTTCACTTATAGTTGTTGGAATTCTGTAAGCTCCTCTTTGAGAAAACACACGAAGTGTAAGTCCCAAACGTCCATGCTCAATAAACGGTTGATTTGGAGCAAGATCTTCTGACATAGCGATTACTCTTTCATTCCCATTAACAATAAAGTATCCTCCATGATCCAATGGATCCATATAATTATCTATAATTTCTTCCTTACTCATTCCATTAGTGGAACAAGCAGCACTTCTCACTATAATAGGAATTCTTCCAATCTCAACTTCTGAACTATCACTCTGCTCTCCATATTTCACAGAAAGTTCAACAAAGACAGGAGCAGAGTAAGTCAAATTTCTAAGTCTTGCAATACTTGGTGTAATAACCGTTGAGGATCCATCAGCTTCTATAATATTTGGTTCAGCAACTCTAACTTTTCCTAATCTTATTTCAACTTCTTCATTATTTAAACCAGCATTTATCTCATCCACAATCAACTGCATTCTTTTGTTCAAAAAATTATTAAAACTAGTAATATTAGATTCAAAAGGACTGTGCTCTTTAAGATACCTTTTAACTAAAAGATCATTCCTACTCTTCATTTTTTAAGCAACGACACGGTAATAAACAATCACCTTGTCTTCCTCCTTTCTCTCAATTTTTAATATATCTCCCTTCACAGCATTCTCAGGGACAGCATGATCATCAGATTTTATCTTAGGTAATTGGCCTAAACTAATGTTGTACTTTTTAAGAAGAATCTGAATCTCATCAGGTTTCAGTTTTGTGTGTTTTGGCTGTAAAATGTGCATATTTCGGGATTTGAGTTAAATATTAATGTAAATGTTTATCTAACAATGGGGTAATAATAAAATCTGCAAAAGTAGGTTTAAAAACCTTTCTCTTTCCTTTGAAATTTTTCCAATTCCCACTTTTGAGTAGCTATTAAGCAAAATGGCCCCGAAGGGATTTGAACCCTCGACACCTGGCTTACTTCAAATAAGCTCTAATGTCCTTGCTTGTTTGAAGGACAACGGAACTTGTTCTGTTGTAAAAGGCCAGTGCTCTAACCAGGCTGAGCTACGGAGCCACATGTTTCAAAGTAAAAATCAGTTTTTAAAGCTTCTCCAAGAAGAAATTACAGGCCCATTTCACTCTTAGTCATTAACCAAACCAATTCAGCATCCAATACATTTGGATCTCCCTCTTCTCTATTAACAACAACACCATATCTCAATATTTTCGCTCCAGTAGGCCTTATTACTTCAGTCGCCCTTATTAAACTACTTCCTGAAGTAAACACATCGTCAGGAATGATTATCTTATCCGATGGTCGCGGTTCATACCCTTCTACTTGTTTTTGAGTTCCATAAGTCTTTGGTTCATCTCTAATATTTGTAAGATTTAGTCCATGTCTTGAGGCCATAACATTAGCCAAAGTCATTCCTCCAAAACCATAACCAACAACACAAGTAGCTTCTGTATGAGGATCAATTAATTCATTTAGCTTATCAACTATCATATTTAACATTCTAGGATATCCATAAGCCCGTCTAATATCAAGATAAACATCAGATTTCTTTCCATTTCTCAAAGTAAATTCTCCTTTCAATAAACAAGCATCTTTTAACTCTGAAACAAATTTATCCATACTTTCTTTTGAAAATTCAAGTTTATAAGAATTTATATTCTAGAAATCAAAAGCTCTCATCAATCTTCTTCTTCAATTCATCTTCAAGTAAAGCCCCAGAAAATCTTTCAACCTGTTTCCCTTCCTTAAAGAAGATAACTGTAGGAATAGTCATAACTTGAAACCTCTGTGCCAGATCTTGATTTTTATCAACATCTATTTTTGCAAACTTTACAGTTCCATCAAACTCAGGAGCAACTTTCTCTATTATTGGATTTAGAATTTTACAAGGGCCGCACCAATCAGCATGAAAATCAACAACAACATTACTTTCTCCAATCAATTTATTGAATTCCTTCTCTCCTTCCACAACTACAAGATTTTTCCCTGCCATTTCCAACTCAAATAAAAAGAGCTTATAAAACTTGTGGCAACTCTGTTTACAAAAATATTAATACTTCTTTTCCTTTACATTTCAATGGAGAAAGAAAAGCAAAACTTACTAGAAAGCTTAAGGAACTCAGAATTTTCAGAACAGATAATCTCTGCATTTGAAAAAGTTCCTAGAGAAAACTTCGTTCCAGATCACTTAAAATCTTATGCATATGAAGATATCGCTCTCCCAATAGAGTCAGGAAGTACGATCTCACAACCTCATACAGTTGCATTCATGTTAAAACTCCTTGATCCAAAACAAAACCAAAAAATCTTAGAAATCGGTTCTGGCTCAGGATATGCTTTATCTCTTCTTTCTGAAGTAATAAAGTCGGGAAGTGTTTACGGATTAGAAATAAATTCACGCTTAGCTGTAAAATCAAAATCTCTTCTTTCGAAAGACTCAAATATCTGTATTTTCAACAAATCTGGTTTTTCTGGTCTGCCTGATTTTGCTCCTTTCGATAGAATTCTCTTCTCAGCATCTTGTCAAGATATGAGAATTCCTTACAATCTCCTTGAACAACTCAAAGATCCAGGAATTCTAGTTGTTCCAGTGAAGTCAAGTATATTCAAAGTCACAAAAGAAAATGGAAAAACAACAGAAGAAGAATTCCCTGGCTTCGCTTTCGTTCCTTTGAGAAAAGAAGAGTAACTATCTTTATGTCACTCTGAAGTTATAACATATACAAAGGTTTATATACTCAGATTATACATTTTTTATACATAAAGATGAAAAATAAAAACCAAGAAACAAAAAGATCATTCAGAATAACAAAAAAGATAGCTAAGCATGGATCACAAAATATCATAATTGTTCCGAGAATTCTTGAATCAAGTCTTAAGCCAGGAACAATTGTTGAATTAAACATAAATGTTTTAGAAGATCTAAATGATGAGGAAGAAAAATGAAATTCAATAAAAAACTAATGCAAAGATACGAAACAGACTCTGACTTCAAAGAAAATCTTAGAGAAACAAGGCAAGATTTCCAAAATGCAAGGCTTTCTAGAATAGACTCTCATAATTATCTAATAGATGATTTAAGAAGAGAGAAATTTGATGGAGCTATCAGAGCGACAGGATTAGCTGGAGCATTATGTGTTCCTCTATTAGGTGCTGGTTTGTTTATACTAAATGCAGCTACAGATTATCTTACAGGAAATGCTACTCCAGATTTTTTTGACACCATAGTCGCAACAGCAGCAACAGCAATCGCAACTCTTCCATTTGTACATTTAGCGTTAAAAGGATATGGGACATTTTCACATTTCAGACCAGATTATTTAAAAAAAGTTAAATTTGAAGGATTAGGCAACAAAGTAAATGATGTCCATAATGAAATTAACAGAGCTCTAAAACAAACAGACAATCATTCCCCACATCCGGATCTAACAGTCTGATTACAACTCGTGCACCTGATTGCACAATTAGCGATTCTCTTTGCAGGACCGCCACACAGCGGACAAGTTAGACCTTCATGTCCAAAATCAGCAAGCTCCGCTTGTTCTTCATTTTCTTCTGTCTCTATTAGTGGAGTAGCAACTTCAATTTGTGGTTTTGACGCACTAGATGCAAAATTATTCAACATAAACTGAGAAACATAATCAACTATAGAGCTAGCAGTAGTAATTGTTCTAATACTGTCATCTAAAATTCCCCCTCCCAAATTTTTAACAAACCCTGCAGGCTCAAACTTCTGATGTCTAAATCTTTGAAAAACTGCTTCAACGCTTGCCCCATACTGCAAATTTATAGAAACAGAAGTTGCCCAAGCATCCATCAGGCCCCGTATTGTACTTCCTTGCTTATGCATTGTAATAAATATCTCCCCAGGCCTTCCGTCATCGTACATTCCTATAGTCAAGTAGCCTTCATGCCCAGTAATTTCAAACTTATGGGTCATGCTCTTCCTAGTCTGAGGAAGTTTATTTCTTTCCCCAATTGTATCTCTGAATTTATCATCTTTATCCCACATCTCTCCCTTTGTCTTCTTTGTATTCAATGGCTGGCTCCTCTTGCTATTTTCACGATAAATCGCAACAGCCTTCAATCTTTTCTCCCAAGCATACATGTAAGCTTCCATTATGTTCTCTATTGTGCTTTCCTCAGGCATATTCACAGTCTTACTTATACTTCCTGAAATAAATGGCTGAGTAACAGACATCATATCAACGTGGCCTTTCCACTCAATACTCCTCTTTCCTTTATCGGGCTTGAAAGCACAATCAAACACAGCCAAGTGCTCCTCTTTCAGCAATTCGCAGCCTTCTATAGTTTCCTTCTCATCAATATACTCTTCTATCTTCTTTACATCTTCTTCCCCATATCCTAATTGTCTTAATGCTAAACCTACAGATCTATTAACAATCTTTAACATTCCTCCTCCTGACAAGACTTTATACTTAACAAGAGCAATGTCTGGCTCAACTCCAGTTGTATCACAATCCATCATGAATGCAATTGTTCCTGTTGGAGCTAAAACAGTAGCTTGCGCATTTCTGTATCCATACTTCTTCCCTAACTCAAGAGCTTCAGTCCAACAATCCCAAGCAACATTTACAAGCTCTTTCAAATTTCCTGGAATTTTTTCAACGTCAATCTCCTTAACATGATTTCTATGCATATCAATAACTTTCAACATATGTTCTCTATTCTCATCATATCCTGGGAATGGGCCAACCATTCCTGCTAATTCAGCACTTGCCTTATATGCTTCTCCACACATTACTGCTGTCACAGCAGCAGCAACAGCTCTCCCTTCATCGGAATCATATGGAAGCCCTAGAGACATCAGTAAAGCCCCCAAGTTAGCATATCCCAATCCAAGAGTTCTAAAAATATGACTTCTTTCCGTAATCTTCTTTGTTGGATAACTTGCCCCATCAATATTGAGTTCCATAGCAACAATTAAAGTTCTAACAACCTTTCTAAATTTATCAAAATCAAATCCTCCCTCAGCTGTCCTGAATTTCATTAAATTTATTGAAGCAAGATTACAAGCAGTATCATCTAAAAATGCGTACTCTGAGCATGGATTAGTAGCATTTATTCTTCCAGAAGCCTTACTAGTATGATATTGATTGTACAAAGTATCGTTCTGTATTCCAGGATCTCCACAAATCCAAGTCCCCTCAGCAATTTTTTTCATAATTTCTTTTGCTTTAAGTGTTTCAACTACTTCTCCTGTCTTAACAGCTTTTGTCTGCCAATCTCCATCCTTTTTCACTTGCTCCATAAATTCATCTGACACCCTAGCAGACATATTACAATTCTGGAAGGCCACACTTGAATAAGCTTCACCATTCAATCCTCCAGAATAACCTTGCTCAATCAAAGCCCAAGCTTTTTTCTCCTCGTTTTGTTTTGCTTCTACAAATTCCATAATATCTGGATGATCAACATTAAGAATTTCCATTTTAGCAGCCCTTCTCGTCTTACCTCCTGATTTAATAACTCCCGCATAAGCATCATATCCTTTCATGAAGCTAACAGGTCCAGAAGCCCAACCTCCACCCTTTAATCTCTCCTTAGAAGATCTTAAAGCAGATCTATTACTTCCTGTTCCAGATCCCGCTCTAAACAAATTAGCCTCTGAAACTTGAACTTCTAATATACTCTCCATATCATCTGTCATTCCTTGAATAAAGCAAGCAGAACACTGAGGCTTATCTTCTCCCCTTTTTGTTTCTACGATCTCTCCCTTCTGTAAGTCCCAAAAATAGGGAGCAGTTCCCCCAGCTTCCTTATCGTATTCAGTAATCCCAACATTAAACCATACTGGACTGTTAAACACACCAAGTTGATTCAAACATATCGCAGTAATTTCATCTCCTAAAATGCTCGCTTCATTTTCATCGAAATAACCTTGCTTAATTGCCTGCCTCTTATAAAATCTTGATATTCTTCCAACCAACTGCTCTACACTTTGCTCTCTTTCTCCTTTGTCTTGATTACCCCAAAAATATTTACTAGCCACAACTTTCAACGCAAGGGGACTCCAAAAGTCAGGTTTTCTAACATTTTTTTGAATAAAAACTTCCTTTCCAGAATCATCTGTAACTTTTACATCCTCTTCAACCCAAGCAATTTTATTTCCAGAAAGATCAAACTCAAATGGATTCTTTCCCTCAAGACTGAACTGTCTTGAGAGTATCATAGGCACACCATTTGCAATTTTTGATTTAACTCCTAGGTCAACAGATCCAACTCCCTTCTCTATACTATCTCCATTCATTCCTCCACTTCCATTCTCTCCATTATATAGATTGTTGGTTTCCATTGTTTATTTTAAAAGCCCTTTTATTTCTTTTTTGAAGTCACTTAAGTCAGTAAAATCTTTGTAAACAGAAGCAAATCTTATATAAGCAACATTATCAATTTTTCTCAATTCTTTGCTAACAATCTCTCCAATAAAATCAGCTTTGACTTCCTTCCCTTTCATTCTAATTTTATTTTCAATATTTATTAACATTTTATCAATTTTCTCCGTACTTATCGGCCTTTTCTCACAAGCCGTTAATATTCCTCTTTTTAATTTTTCAACATCAAAGTCTTCCCTTCTCTCATCTTTCTTTATAACTTTGAGTTCAGCCCTCTCAACTCTCTCATGGGTGTTAAACCTTTTTTCACACTTAAGGCACTCACGTCTTCGTCTTGCCATTCCTTCAAAGTCTCTTTTGTCTATGACTTTTGTATCTTCGTGAAGGCAATATGGACATTTCATTTATATAATAAACACAATATGTTGTGTTTTCCCCTTTTTTAAACACAATTGCTTGTGTTAACTCTTCCTCAAAAGAAAATTACTATTTAAACCTTATTGCACTAATTTTTCACACGACGATAAACCTGTTGGTTTCGAGTGTCTTATTTTTAGAGTAACAAATAGGAAGTTCCGGTTAATCAAGAGCTTGAAAAGTAAATTTATATACTCTCTTTCTCAACATCCAATATGGCGTTTGAATCACTAACACAATTGTCAGCTCTCAGTACATTACCTATTTGGGCAATTTTAGTTATTACAATATGGACACTAATTTGGAAAGGTCTCGCTTTATGGAAATCTGCTAAGCGAAATTCGATCGTCTGGTTTGTAGTTCTATTAGTTGTTAATACTCTAGGAATTCTAGAAATTCTTTACATCTTCATATTCTCAGATTTAAAAACAAAAAAGAAAAATGCAAACAAAATTCAAAAGAGGACAAAAAGTAAAACTTCTCGTAAATCCAGATCCTGAATATATCGAGTATCATGAAGAAGTCTCTGACAATCCTTCCGAAATCAAAGAAATAAAAAAAGGATCAATTGGAGAAATAAATATTATTCTTCCTAACGGACAGTATCATGTAGAATTCCATGACAAAGACGGAAATGCAATTGCTTATGTTCCAATGGCTGAAGAATCTCTAGAAGCAGCTGAATAATCACCCTTTAACTTTCTTCCTTCCCCTGCTAACTCTTTTCTCTCTTTCTCTCTTTCTCCTAACTTTTCTAATTACTCTTTTCATGTTTATCTTTATATTTTCCCTATTTTAAACCTTCTGATTAAATAAAAACAAGATCTTGCAAACCAGTTATTGCTTTATCAATGAGCTTATTAGCTTCATCAATCTCAGATAAATTTATTCGTCTTCCTCATACTTCGCAATTACTTGAACACAATCATCATGATTACTCTTCTTCTCAACAGGCTCTCCACAAACTTCACAATGTAATTTATTCTTCCTAACAAAAATTAAAATTTTCTGAATTTCTTTCACACTATCTGATTTTCCGTCAATAATTTTTTTACAAGATTTACAAATTTCTTTTTGAACTCTTTCATGCAATCTAATCTTCCCAGCCCTCTTATTCTTCAAATACTGAGAAATTGCAGCCTTACTAATCCCTAAGATTTTTCCAACCTTCTCATAAGTAATTCCATGTTCCCTAATAAAACATTTACTCATTTCTCTTCTTATAGCAGGTATTACATACCATACTTCTATCTCTTGTGGTAAAGTATACATGTTAACACATGTTAACTAAAGTATATAAATGTTTTGTTGTACAAGGTTAACACCTATCTAACAAATTAAATTCAACCAACAACTAATCCTGTAATCTTACTAATCCAACCAGTAATAAATAAAAATGATATAATCAAAACAATCAAAACCACTAAACTTATCAAAACTTTATACATCCTCTTCATATTTTCTCTAGAAAACAAGAGCTTTTAACCCTTTCCCTAATTCAAAAAAAGATTTTGGTTTGCAACAATATTTATTAACCTTTCATCTTTAATGGAAGAGGTTAAAATGCCATCATCTATAAAAGGGGAACCTTCCAAGATATATCTTCCAGCTAATTCCTTAACTAAAAAACTAGAAGAAACTGACGGCCCAAAACCACTTGTTATGGGATGGTATGCAAACCCAACAAACCAACTTGATGGTAATGTTGAAACAAGAAATCTAATTCTTGTAGATTACTATTCTTTTGAAAACGCAATTGAAACTATCAAATCTGTAAGCCAATCCTTAAAAATTATTCTCCCATATATAGACAAGTAAGATTCATTTAGAATAATGCGAGAACCAACTTCAGAAAACATTTATGTTATCACAATCAGAAGAGATACAAACAAAGCTTTTGTCTTCAGAAGAGACGCTATAAAAGCAGTCTATTTCCGAGACACTGATACTGAAGACACAGGTGACGTTTTCAGACCTTTAGCAGAATACCTAAATCTTCCTCTGCATCATCAACAATCTATTTCTTCTTGAAATCTAAACAAACAGAATTAATGCAATGTCCCCCACACTTAGCACAAACAACTTCTGTCCTCTTCATTCCTAAATCATTATCTTCTTTCAATTTCACAGCTCCAGGAATAGCATCATCAAAGCTTGGCCATCCAGTTCCAGAATCAAACTTCTTTCCAGACTTATATAATGGATTACCACACGCTGCACATTTGTACTCTCCACTTTCTTTATTATGCAACAGCTCCCCACTCCCCGGAGATTCTGTTCCCTTCTCTAAGAGAACGTGTTTCTGCTCTTCAGTCAAGTGTTTGAATTCATCTTCTTTTTTCATTAGTTAACATATGTTTACCAAAGTTAATAAAGTTTTCGCATGCACTGTTAACGAATACAGAACAAAAACATATTTAAACGTCTTTTACAGTGTATATCTATACTTACGCTTCAAACGGAGAGGTGAAAGGAGGTAAATTTTATGATAAACAAAAGAGGATTAAGTGATGTTATAACAACAGTACTAATAATCCTATTAGCCTTAGTAGCAGTCGCAATTGTATGGGGTTTTGCTCAGCAATTCGTAAGAGACACAGGAGAAAGCTTAACAGCCTCTTGTTTAGAGATTCAAATTGAACCAACTGGTTGTACTTTGTCAGGAGCTGGCGCAACTGCGGCGGTAGATCTGAATTACCAATGGAAAGCTGGAAATGATTTAGATTCTCTTAGAATAGTCCTAAGTGATGGAACAGAAAGTCTAATTAATGAAACATCTGAAAAACCATCAAGTATACTTGCAACAGGCTCAGCAAAGATAAATATCGCTGCTTTGGACGACGGTGAAGAAATAACAGCAACAGTTGTCCCAGTAACAAAGACTTCAACAGCTGAAGACAGAATATGTCCAGCAGAAGGACTTCCTAGTGTCACATGTAAAACTGCGGCATAAATTTAATTTATTTTTATTTTTATTTTAAATTCTCAAGATACAAAAAATGATAGAAGTAGAAGCAAAAGTTGAAATCCCCAAGTCTAAACTGGAGAAACTAAAATCTAAGATTTCTAAAATTTCCAAGTATTCTGGGAAAGAAAAAAAGTCAGACATTTACTATACTTTAGAACCCCTTTCTAGCTATCCTAAAAAATCCTTGCGTGTGCGTTCTCGTTCTGGCTTTTACGAAGTCAATTTTAAACAAAGACTTGCTAAAGACAAGAATGTTGATGCAAAGAACGAAGTAGAATTTAGAACAAAGGACATAACTGCATTCCAATCTCTCATTGACAATTTTGGCTTCAAACCTTGGATAAGAAAGGACAAAACAACACATCTTTACAAAATAAAGAAAAACTTCAATATAGAATTAAACAATGTAGAAAAACTCGGATGGTTTTTGGAGATAGAATACATATCTAAAAATAATAAAGCTGAGATTTCCAAAGCAAAGACTTCTGTTCTCAAGGTAATAAAATCTCTTGGCTATTCAGAAAAAGACATAGTTAAAGATGGTTATACAAAACTTCTTTGGAACAAAAGAAAATAATCACTTCTTCTTAACAGATTTCTTCAACTTCTCTTTCTCTTTTTCAATCTGTTCTTCTAACTTATTAAGTTTCTCAAGCTCTTTCTTAACATCTCCTTCGTTTGCTTGCCCTTCTTTCCCAGCAGATCCAGCCATTGCCTTTGCTCCTCCGGGAACCTGCTGCATTATCTCACCAAGTGAGACTTTTTCCATTTTCAAAACGGTCTTACTCTTATCTTCAACATGAGCTTTCAAGATTTCCATTCCAGACAAGACACAATTCAAGTTCCATACTTTCTTTCCTCCTTGAACTTGAAGAACAGCAATAATCTTCTTTATGTCCTCACTCATTCCTCTATTTTTCATCTCATCTTCTAAAATACCTTCTAGAGCATCAAGGTCAATCTCTGTCTCAGCATCAAGTTTCTCTGGAATCCTAGAGGCATCCATAACTTCTAGAAGTTGTAAGATAACCTTATCATCTAATGTAAAAGCAGCAACTTTCTTTTCTTTTGGCAAATAATAATCAATCTGATGAATGTTTTTCTTCATCTCAAGATCAAGAACAAAAAATCCTGCTACCATAAACGCGTCCGGATGTTTCTTCGAAAAGTCTTTGTATTCTTTACTCCCTTCTAATTTATCAAAATATGGTTGTATCTTCAATTTTGTCTCCTTTGATTAAACTTTTCTAAAGTTTACAATCCCTCATAACTCTTGCCCTATTT
>CEPZ01053043.1_pt1 | contig 20120 bp, 22 predicted proteins | sample 530461 | NCBI WGS metagenome assembly CEPZ01 (sample SAMEA2620106, study PRJEB7988) | marine metagenome | isolation source: saline water (ENVO:00002010), including
TTAACTTTAATTAACTCTAGTATAATAAGTAATCTGTCTGTTTTTGAAACAAGGGGTGTTGTTTTTTCATTTACTCCTCAAGAATTTGGGTATTTAGATTTTTTTATTAATATTACTAATGATGAAGATGAAAATCTAGAAAATAATTATTATTATTTTAGTTTAGAAGTATTACCAGAAAGTGCAGATGTTAGAGGTTATTTTGATTATGATATAGATAAAGCTATAATTAATCAAGAAATAATTTTAACTGCGATTATTGAGAACAGAGGAGTACAAGAAGCAGAAAATGTTAGTGTTTATTTTTATAAAGAGATAAATTGGGATGAGTATGAATTTTTAGATTCTCAAGATATTGGGAATATTAGTGTTGATGAGAGTGTAGAGGTGTCTTTTTCAATAACTCCAACAACACTTGGAGAATTAAATATCATGGGAAATATAAGTGCAGATAATGAGCTTAATAAACAAAATAATCAATTTTCTATGTATATGGATGTTATTCCAGAAGGAGCAGATGTTTCAGGAGATCTTTATCTAATTGATTATGATGTTATTGTGAATCAAGAGACAGAAATTGAAATAATGATGAGAAATAGAGGAACAGAAAAAGCTAATAATGTTGAAGCAACATTTTATGAAAATATTAATAATAGTTTGGTTGAGATTGCAAGTATTAGTACAGGAAGCATAGAACCTGATGATAGATATTATGAAGTAATTTCTTGGACTCCTACTCAGGCAGGATATGTTGAGGTTGTCTTACAAATAAGTGCAGATAATGATGTTAATTTAGATAATAATGAATTAACAGGAGAAATTTATGTTAGGTTAGAAGCTCCTGACCTTGAGATTTATTATAATTATGATTCTAGTGATAAATTAGTTTTAAATCAAGAAAATAAAATTCCAGTTAGAATAAATAATTATGGGGTAATTCAAGCAGATAATGTAGTTGTATCATTATCTTTTGAAAATTGTACTATGGGTTGTATTTATGAATTAATAGATTCACAAGCTATTGGAAATCTAGGTGCTAATGATTTTATTATTATAAATTTCTCATATACTCCTAGTGAGTTAGGTTGGAATTCTTTTATGGTTAATGTAAGTGCAGATAATGAACCTCAAGAATATACACAAGATAATGATAGGTATTTTGGTTTAAAAGTTGTATCAGGAGCTGATTTATGGATTTATAATGATTATATTAAGACTTCAATTATAAATCAAAATATAAATTTAAATTTCACTATAATGAATGATGGAATTGAAGATGCATTAAATACCTTTGTATCACTTTATGAGTATGATGATGTGTTTTTTACTTGGAATTTAATTGATTCACAAAATTTAGGAACTATTCTTATTGATGAGTTTGTTAAAATAAATTTTCCTTATGCTCCTAGTGAGTTAGGTTATGCTGATTTCAAGGCTAATGTTAGTGCAGATAATGAAGGAAATTATTATGATAATGATAGACATTTTAGTTTTTATGTTGTAGATAATGGTCCAGATATTGATGTTAATTTAAAGGCTTGGAAGATTGAAAATATTGTTGCTAATCATGAGGTTTTAATTCCAGCAGAAATTTCAAATATAGGAAATCAAGATGCTAGTAATATACAACTTACCTTGTATAATGTGTCTTATAATGGGGGTGAGCAGCTTACACAAATATCACAACAAGTAATACCTAGTTTATTAGCTTCTGAGATGACAACAATAGAATTTAGTTATACTCCTTTAAGTACAGGATTTGTTGAGCTTAAATTAGTTAGTTCTTTAGTAGGAGATGTTTATTCTGATAATGATTATGATTATGATTATATTGAGATTTTAAGTAGTCTTACAGATGTTTCAGGAGAGTTTTTCTTTGAACCATCTTATGCAATTAATAATGAGATTAATTATCTAGATATTGAGATTAGAGATAATGATATTATTGGAGCTAATAATGTTGTAGTAGAATTATATGATAATTTAGCCTTAGTCACTAGTTTTGCTATCCCTAATATGAATGCAAGTCAAGTTATAGTTTATGAAGATATTGCATGGACTCCAACTTCCTTAGGAGGGCATAACTTAAGTTTATTTGTAGCAGCAGATGATGATATTAATCTAAACAACAATATTTATTCTGAACTTATTGAAGTTTATGATAAAATAAATATTGATTTTAATATTATGAATTCTTCTGGAAGTAGGTTATCAAGGTATTTGGCTATTAATGAAAATAAATTTTGGGTAGATGGTAGTTATAATGCAGATGTTGCTGATGCTCCTGAAACTAGGATAGGATTAGATAGTATTTATTATGACGACACTTCAAGTAAGGAAGTTTTTGCTGTATTTTTAGATTCAGAATTAAAGAGTGAGATGAATGTTACATCTGAATATTATGAAGCTGTTTCTGATCAAGGCCTTGAGTTTAATATAGTTTATGCAAATAAGGTTAATTGGAGTTATGATAATTTATCTTATTTTATGCTTTATACTGATTCTGAAAAAGAATTAAGTAATGGTTCTGTTTATGGGTGTTCTGATTGGGATTTTATAAGTTTAAGTTGTCAAACAAGTTGGGTTGATAATAGTGAAGTCTTAAAATATGTTGGGGATGAGGGGATATATGTTACAGGAGTGTTTGGAAATGATATTGTTGCAATAGGTTTAATAGGTGAAGAACAAGCTCCAACACCCACTCCAACACCAACACCCACTCCAACACCTAATCCTGGCTCAGGTCCTAGTGGAGGCAATACAAGAAGGAGAGAGAACACAGATGCAGAGACTATAATCTTTGACAATCAAGACCCTGATGATACTCTAGATATAGAGATAGATAATGATGAATTAGATATAGAGTTCCTTGGATTAAGATTTATTAATCAACAACAAGGAGGATTTGTACATTTTAGGGGAATAGATAATTTAAATGAGGTTCCTCAACCAGATTTAACACTCAACACCTATGCTTATTTTGGGATAGAACATGAGATTGATGATAATAATATAGAAGATGGAAATATTGTCTTTAGAGTTTCTAAGCAGTGGTTGACAGATAATGAATTTGATAATGAAGAAGTGAGATTATTGAGATATGAAGATTCTTGGAGAGAGTTGCCTACTAATTATCAGAGCTCTGATAATGTTTATAATTATTATAGATCTGATATTAATGCATTATCAATATTTGCTATTTCAGCAAGACAAAGAGAAGAGGTGAGGTCAGTATGGAAAGAAATTAAGGTTTATGTTTATACTACACTTATTATTTTGATGACTGTCTTGATATTAGTATTGGTTTTTATGAAATTAAGATCTTATCCTAAGAAAAAGAGAGGAGAGAGTTTCTTGATGTTAGAAGCAAAAAACATAATTAGAGAAGCAAAAACCAGAGGAATGACTAATAAGGAAATCAAAGAGATATTTAGGAAAAAAGGTTGGAAAGAAAAAGAGATTGATAAATTAATTAAAGATTACACATACAGCAGCTAGAAGAAATTCTGAAATAATTGTTTTTAATTTTTTTGTATTGAATAGAGCATTTATCCAAAACTTTTATAAAAACTAATTTCTTTAATATATAATCAAAAAAGGAGGTAAAATAAATGGCAGAAGGAAAACCTATATCAAATTTAGTTAATTTAGGTGCTTGGTTAACAGGAATTTTAGTTTCTTTAGCAGTTGGTTTTGGAATGATTGATGGAGTTTTAACTGTTTGGAAAATACCAAGTGTAATAACTGTAATTGCTGGATGGGTGGTTGTTGTTTTAACTATAGCAAGTGTTATTTTAGCAATTGCAAATAGATTTTAATTAGTTTATTTTTTATTTTTTATTTTTTATTTTTAGTTATTTGATAATTTATTTAGTCTGGTAGTTTTAAGGAGTTTTTATGTTGCTTGACTCACTTATTGTGTACTGTTGAGTAAGGTTTTTAATCTATTTATTCTATTATATATTATGAACTATCACACATTTTCTAGAAAAGAGGTAATTGAAGAATTAGATTCTTCAATAGAGGGACTTAGTAAGGGGGAGGTGAGTAATCGGTTGAAGAAATATGGTTTTAATAAATTAAAAAAAGTTAAGCGTTTTAATGCACTTAAAGTATTTTTAGAACAGTTTAAATCTTTTCTTATAATTATCTTGATTTTTGCAGCAATTCTTTCTATTTTTATGAAATCTGTTATTGATTCTGTTATTATTTTTGCGATTCTTTTAATAAATGCAGGGATTGGGTTTTTTCAAGAATATAAGGCTGAAAAAGCAATTGAAGAATTAAAAAAATTAATGGTTCCTAAGACAAGAGTTTTTAGAAATGGAAAAGTTATGAATATAAATTCTTATGAAGTTGTTCCTGGAGATATATTGGTTCTAAGAGAAGGAGATAAAATTGTTGCTGATGCAAGAATTTTAAAATTAGATGGATTAAAAGTTAATGAGGCTGCATTAACTGGAGAGAGTGTTCCTGAAAATAAGATTCATAGCAAAATAAGTGATTCTTTACCTCTAGTAGATAGAGTAAATATGGTTTATCAAGGAACCCAGGTTATTGTTGGTAGTGGGAGAGCAATTGTTATTGCAACTGGCATGAATACTGAGTTAGGAAAGATTTCTGAATTAGTTCAAAAAACAGAATCTGAAAAAAATCCATTTAAACAAAGATTAGACTCTTTTGCAAAAAAAATTGGAATTTTTATTTTAATATTAAGTGCTTTGGTTGTTGGATTATTAATTTTAATTGAAGCAAATGTTTTTGATTCTTTATTAGTTGCAGTTAGTCTTGCTGTTTCTGCAATTCCAGAAGGATTGCCTGCAGTAATTTCACTAGGATTTGCATTTGCAACAAGAAGAATGTTAAGAAGCAAAATTTTAGTTAGAAAACTTCCTGCGTCTGAAACATTAGGAAGAACAACTGTAATTTGTACAGATAAGACAGGGACTCTAACAGAAGAGGAGATGAGGGTTGTTTCAATTTATAGTGATGGAAGATTAAATCCTGCAAAAAATAAAGACCTTCTTTTAAGAATTGGAGTATTATGTAACAAGGCAAGAATAGAAAAAAATGATTTTGACAAGTATTACTTTATAGGAGATCCAACTGAAACAGCATTGATTGTCTCTGCTAAAGATAATTTTTTAGATAAAAAAGAATTAACAGAAAAAGAGCCTAAAATTAAAGAGTTTGCTTTTAGTAGTGAAAGAAAGATGATGTCTGTTGTTAGACAGAGAAATGAAATTCCTATCTCTTATGTTAAGGGAGCTCCTGAAAAAATTATTAGTAAAAGTAATTATGAATTAATTAATAATACTGAGGTAAGATTAAGTGATAAAAGAAAAGAGGAGTTGATTAAAGAATATGAAAAAATGGCTAAAAAAGGGTTAAGAGTTTTAGGTTTTGCTTATAAGGAATTAAAGGGTTTAAAAATTACACAACAAAGTGCAGAAAAAGAATTGGTTTTTGTAGGTTTTCAAGGAATGATTGACCCTCCTAGGAGAGAGGTTAAGAATGCAATTACTCTTTGTAAAAACGCAGGAATTAAGGTGATTATGATTACAGGAGATTCAAGATTAACTGCAGAGGCTGTTGCTAATAAAATTGGATTAGTTGGGAGGAGTATTGAATCAAAAGAATTAGCAACTATGAGTGATTCTGAATTATTAAAAAAAATAGATGATGTTAGTGTTTTTTCAAGAATTTCTCCTGAAGATAAATTAAGAATTATTAATATATTAAAACAAAAAAATGAGATTGTTGCTATGACTGGAGATGGGGTAAATGATGCTCCTGCATTAAAAAGAGCAGATATTGGAATTTCTATGGGGATAAGGGGGACAGATGTTGCAAGGGATAGTTCTGATATTATTCTTTTAGATGATAATTTTGCTTCAATAGTTGAAGGAGTTAAGGAGGGAAGAACAATTTATGATAATATCCAAAAATTTATTAAGTTTTTATTATCTGCTAATTTTTCAGAAATGGCTTTAATTATTTTAGTAATTTTAATATGGAGAAATCCTGAATTATTACCATTACTACCTTTACAAATTTTATGGATTAATCTTGTTACAGATGGGCTTCCTGCTCTTGCTTTGAGTGCTGAGCCTATGGAAAAAGATGTTATGCAAAGAAAACCAAATAAAAAAGGGATTTTAAGTGGAATAAAATTATTTATTTTTGTAGCGAGTTTGTTTTCTTTTTTAGTTTACTTTTTGTTTTTTTATTTAAATATGGAAAATATAGTTATGGCAAGAACAATAATAGTAACTTTTGCTGTTATGTTTCAGATGGTTTTAGTTTTTAATTGTAAGACTAATAAATCTATACTTAAATCTCCTATGAATAAACAATTAATTTATGCTGTTTTAATCTCAGTTGTTTTACATTTGATTGTTTTATATACTCCAATTAGGACTTTGTTTGGTTTTGTTAGTTTAGGAGTTTTTGACTGGATAAAACTACTTAGTTTATGTTTGTTTGGATTTATTTTTATAGAAGTGTTTAAGTTTTTTGATAGAAAAAGAGTATTAACATCTTATTAAATTTAGAGTTATGCAGAGGAGACTAAAGAATTGTTTAACCTAGCTTATATTTCTAATAAATATCAGAATAGTAAATAACTCCAAAATCTTTAAATAGTTTAAGAGTTTATTATATTAATAAAAGGTGTAATATGATAAATGTATTAATTATTGGAGTGTTGTTAGTATTAGGAATTATAGCTATAAAAATGAATCATATGAGACACAGGGTCTTTATCATACTCTTAGTTTTATTAGCTTTTTTTATATATGGAACTGTTACTGTTGTTAATAGTACTAATGAGATGGATTTAACTAGTTCTGAGGGATTTTTAGATGCTGCTAAATTATATTTTGGATGGTTGGCTAATGGAGTTAAAAATATGAGGACTATTACTGGAAATGTAATAAAAATGGATTGGACTTCAACAAATGGCACATTTATTGAAAAGACTGGAATAGGGCAGGAAAAGATGTAGGAGAAAAGATGAAAACTTTTTTATTTATTGTATTATTTTTATTTATTGGAGCTTTTTTTATAATCTCAAATCAAGAAATAGCTTTGAATAGTTCTGAAAATGTTAGTTTGTTTTTTAATGAGTATGGTGAATGGATAGATAGTTTATTTGGTAATGGTAAAGTAGTTGTTGGTTATGTTGCAAAGATGGAGTGGTTGCCTGGTGGAGAGGATTTAGGGTTAGGAGAATAATTTTGAGAGAGGTGAAAATTTACAACTCTTTTATCCAATTATTAAGAATGGTTTTTAATTCTTCTAAATGAGGTTGTTCTCTAAATGTGTGGGGTGCGTCTTTTACTATATGGAGTTCTTTTTTTCCTAGTAATTTATTATAAAAAGTCTCTTGGTCATAAGGTGGTGTGACATCATCTTTTTCACCAACAATTAATAAGACTGGCATTTTTAGATTATTAATCTCTTTGAGAACATCATATTTTTCTCTATCTTCCATAAAACCCCATTTTAATTTTTTTGGCTTTCCACTGCGACTTATCCATTGCCTTATGCCTTTTTCTTTCCAATTTTTCAATTCTTCATCAGAGAGGTCTCTTAGTTTTGTAGAAACAACAGTTGACATTGGAAAGAGTGCTTTAACTTTATTTGGAAATTTTTGTGCATATAATGAGATACATATTCCTCCTAAACTATGTCCTGCTAAAACAAATGGTTCTTTATACCATTTTTGTTGTTTAGCCCAATTAATAACATCTTCTAAGTCTTCATAATAATTTGTTGTTGTAGAATCTTCATATTTTCCATAACTTTTTCCAAAAGCATGTGTTGTATCAAAGCTAATAACTGTATAATTATTTTCTAAAAATGTTTTTACCATTGCTCTGATGTGTGGCTGTTCTTTATACCCTCCAGAACCATGCATAACAAATGCTATTCCTATATTATCTTTAGCCTCTTCAACTAAGACACATATGTTTTGATTCTTCCTATTTTGAATCATAATTTCTTCCATAGAATTTTAATATTGAGACTATATATAAAATTAACTAAAAGCCTGTGCTGAGATTTGAACTCAGGACCTCGTCATTACCAATGGCGCGCTCTACCAGAACTGAGCTACACAGGCATAAGAGAACCAAGTTTCTCTTATCAACTCTCCTTTTCACTAGTTTTTCTTGTATACTTAATTTTATAAAGGTTTATTTTGCTAATTAAATACATAAAATGGAAGAAAAAGTAAAAGAAAAACAAGAAATAAGTATTGATGAATTGAAGGAGAAGTATAATGAATTTAAGCAGAGATATGGTTTGCCTGAATTTTCAGAGATGAATAAGATATTTGATATAGAAGATACTGATGTTGAGACTGAATTTTTTTTAAGAAAGATAAGAAGAGTTGTTTCTGATAGGATTTCAGGATATTTAAGATTTGTAGAAGTTATTTTAAATCCAAGTAATGCTCCAATGTTTATTTTTAAGTTGATAAAAAAGCTAGGAGAGGATGATAAAAAACAACTTACTGAGATTTATGATGTTTTAGGAAAACTTGAAATTGAAATAATTGCTCTTGATTTAGATTATGATGAGAATAGGGAAGTTGAATTTATTAAGAAAACTTATGAAGTTTTAAATAATAATATTAGTAAGAAACTTTTATTGATTGTTAAGAAGATGGGTAATGGTGGGGAAGAAAAAAAGGATGATAAGGGTAGTTATTTTGGGTGATTAGAGATTCTCAATATCAATTTCAAGAGATGCAACAGGCATCTTAATTTTATTGTTTTTCAAAACACTTGGCGTAATCTCTCCAATAATTCCTATTACTTTTTCTTTATTCTCTTTATTTTTTATTATGATTTCTCCAACTCTTCCTGTTATAAATGTTGGATTTTCTATTTCTTTTATTTCATATTCTATATCTAACATTCTCATAAGATAATCAAGAATTTGTTTTAATTCTGTGAAGTTTGCTTTTTCATGGCAAAGGGAGATGCAGAGTTTTTCTGTTTCTTTAATTTGAGTTTTCTCTTGTTCATTGTTTGAGAAAATCTTTCCTAATTCAAATATTTTTTGAGGATATTGTGCATCGCTGTTTTCAGATAAGATATTTATTGATTGGGATAAGAGAGAGGTTCTTAAAATATTATTTTCTGTTTTTGAATTTTCTAATTCTATTAAATCTTGTTTAAATTCTTTAATATTAATATTTTTAAATTGTTTTTCCTTTGTTGATATGTGATATGTTGAAATTTCAAGTAAAGATAGGTTTGTTAGAATTTCTGAGATTTTTCTTTTGAGAATAGCAAGTGGGTCTTCTTGTCCTATTGTTGAAATTTGAGGGATTTTTGGAATAAAGTTTTGATAACCATATGCAATGGCTACTTCCTCTGAAAGATCTATTTCATGTAAAATATCTATTCTATATGCAGGGATTAAAGCAACATTTTTTTCATAACCTATTCCCATTTTTGCGAGTAAGGATTTTATCTCGCTTTCTGATAATGAGAGCCCAAGTGTTTTGTTTATATTATCAATAGAAAAAGGCATTTTTTCTGGTTCTAGATTTGGAGAAAAACTATTTGTTTTATCTTGGATTTCCATTTGATAAACATCCCCACCCATATCTACGATTGTTGTTACAATCATATTAAGTGCTTTGTCAAGATGTTGTTTTTGAAATCCAGAGCACTCAATAAAAACTTCTTTTGTATTTTCATTAATTTTCCCTGTTTTTTCTGAGTTGATTATTGGAGGCATACTGAGAATTTCTTTGTTTGCATCTTGAAAAATAGGAAAGGTTTCACAGTCTTTAAGCAAGTCTCCATACTCTCTTCCTGTTGGGTGTTGGGATAGAATTTCTCTTCCTGTCATTTCTTTTCTTGATTCTAAAGGTAAGAATTTAATATCTTCTGGTTTTTTTGCTAAGAATTTTATTGGAAGTTTAATTGCTTCTAATGGATAGATTCCAATTGCTATTTTTTTTCTATCTCTTCCATATCCATTATGTAATTTTTCTTGAATATCTATTAGTTCTTTTATTTTCTCTTCATCAAGTTTAAGATTTTTAATAATAGAACAGCTAGTATGAGGACGAACTTGTTTTACTGATTTATCAATTATTACTTTATAATCTTTTTCAGGTTTATTTATCTTATATTGGTTTATTCCTGGTTTTTTTAAAAAACAAACTAAGGCTCTTGTAAATCCCTGGAAGCTTAAGAGGTCTGGTCTGTTTGGAAAAATCTCAATACTTACTTCATCATTTGTAACTTCTTCAACAGGAGTTCCAAACATGCTTATTTTATCTTGCATTTTCTCATCTATTTTACCTATTTTAGATTCAAGTTGTTTTTTGTTTAAAGTTAGAATTGTCATGTTTGTTTATTTTCTCCAAATTTTTAATTTTCTTAATTTATTTATATCATTTTTATACATTTCTCTTAAGTCTGTTATGTTGAAAAATTCCATAATTATTCTGTCAAATCCAGGGCCCCAGGCTAGAACTGGAATGTGTTTGCCAAAAATTGGAATTGTTAATTCTGGTCTAAACATTCCTGCTCCACCAAATTCAAGCCATTGTTTTTTTATTGGATGAAAAATATCAATTTCTAGAGATGGTTCTGTATATGGGAAATAACCCGGACGGATACGGATTTTATCATAACCCATTTTTGAGAAAAACTGCTTGAGGTAGCCAAGGAGTTGGCTGAAATTTGCATTTTCATCGACGACAATTCCCTCTGTTTGATTAAATTCAAATCCATGACTCCAATCTAGTGTTTCATTTCTAAAACACTTTCCTAAAGCAAAGTATTTTGCTGGAAATTCTTTATTTTCTTGAATTTTTTTTAGTGTTTGTGCAGAAAGACATGTTGTGTGAGTTCTAAGAAGAACTTTTTTTGCATCTTGTTCTTTCCAATTATATTGCCATCCCTTACTTTCTTTTATTTCTCCCTCATGAGCTTTTTTTACTGCTTCAACAAGTTTTGGTTCTGGAAGATTTGCTATTTTATTTTTTATAAAAAAAGTATCTTGCATTTCTCTAACTGGATGATCTTGGGCAGTGAATAAGGCATCAAAATTCCAAAATCCAGATTGGATTAAGTTTCCTGTCATTTCTTTAAATCCCATTTCTATCCATATTTTTTTAGCATAGTCTGTTGCTTGATTAACAAAATGTTTCTTACCCCCATTAATTTTTGGGAGAGGACTTGTTATGTCATATCTTCTAAATTTCTTTCCTTTATAATTTCCAGATTTAATTAGTGCAGGAGTTAATATCTCAATCATATTACTTGCTTTCGCTAAATCTGTTTGCATTAATTTTTCTCCAAGTTCTGTTGGTTTAAAGGAAATTGTTTTTTTGTCTTGAATATCAATAATATTTTTTCTTGATTTTAGTTTTTCAAAAGAAAACTTTTCCTCTGGTAATAATTGATTAAGATTTTTTGGTAGTGATTCTAGAAATTTTTCTTCAAGAGATTTTTTTGCTATTTCCTGGCTTTTTTCTTTTAAAATTATATTTCCATTAATCAAACTAATAAGCGCCTTATCTTTTAAGGCTCCAAGTGCTGCTTTAAATTCATTATCATTTAATTTTGATTCTTGTTTTGCTTGTTTTAAAGAAATTGAATTTTTTTCAGATAAAAGATTTAATAATATTCTTTCAGGAAGACCTTTTTCTTTATATCTTAATCCGTTTATTCCTAACTCAATTATTTTTTCTTGTTTTTGTGTTATTTTTACTGCTTCTTTATTAGAAAGAAATTCTAAAGCTCTTAAGATTGCAGTTTTTCCTAAATCTGTTTTTTTATCTATACTAGATAGGGTTTTTTCATTAAGTAATGGGATTATTGCTCTTTCATTTGGTGAAAGACTTTCAATGAGTTTATCCAAGACACCAGATGGTTTCTTAGATGTATCTTCCTTTGAGTTTACCATGTTATTTTTTGTATTTTGTATTTTATAAATTTATTTAGTTTGAGTTCTTACTATTAATTAATCATGCTGTAAGCAGAGAAATGCTTACATTTAGTTAAAAAAGAACTCAAAGTTGAAACTAGTAAAATCAAAAAATTTGAATATTTTATTAGTTTTTTTCATGTTATTGTTATGAGTTGTTGGTTTTTAAAATTATTTATTCTATTGCTTGCTTTGCCTGGTTTGTTGAAGAGCCAAGGGTCTGCATGAAGCTTATTGCTTCTTGTTTTGATGGATTTGGAAGAAGAATAATTTTTGTTTTTGTTCTTTTACATAATTGGATATTTTGTTTTATTCTTGCTAATATTATTGCTTTTTGTTTTTTTTCTTGTTTTTTTAAGTTGTTTAAGTCTATTGCAATTGTTATGTTGTTTTTTGTTGCAAGTTTACAAAGAACTTCGTTTAATCCAGAATCTCTTTGTTTCATGTAATCTTTTCTATTATGAGATTCTGGTGCAAGAAGAATGTCTATATCTTTATTTTCAAGAATTTTTCTGTTGAAAGCATCGTCTTGAGCTTGTACTATTATTGGTTTTTTGTTTTGTTTTTTCAATTCTTGAATTTGTTTTCTTGCTTGATTTAGATTATTTGTGTTGATTATTTGCATGTTAATTAATAATCTCAGTGCCTATAAAATGTTTATTGTTTATTAGATTATCAAGTTGTTTTACTTCATCCCCAATTATATAAGTTGTTATATTATATTTTTTAATTATTTTTGCTGCTTTTTGGTCTAAGATAAAGTGTTGTCCTGGAGTGAATGATATTTGTTTTGCTATTTTTAAGAAATCTTTATGAGATATTTGTGAAATAAATTTAGCAGAGCGGAATTTTTTTGGATCTTTTTCATAAACCCCTTTTACATTTGTTATATTAATAAAAGGAGTTTTAAAGTATTTTGAGAGTTTAGCTGCGGTTCCATCAGAGGTTTGATTTTTAGAATATCTTAAAGCACCACAAAAAACATAATTGTTTTTTCTTAAAAGATGTTTAATCTCTCTCATATTATGAGGGATTCCTTGATTTGCATCTTCTCCAAAAAAATAAGTCATTAATCTTGCATTTAATCTTGTTGCTGCGATTCCCAAATAACTTTGCAAATGAATTTTCTTTTTTTGTTTGAATTTTTCTTGTTCTAATCCTTTAATATAAGTTCTTGCAGTTTTTCCACCACCACAAACAACTACAAACTTAAATTTTCTTTTATTTTTTTCAAGAACCTTTTTAAATTTATTAAGAAATTCATAATTAACTTTATCTGGGATGATTAAACTTCCACCTAAACTTATCACAATCACTCTCTTTTTAGCCATGTAATGTTTAATAGATTTCTTTATTTAAAGTTTTTTGATATGACTTTTAGAGTACAATAATGATTTTTAATAGTATTTTATTTGTAATTTTATGGTAATTAAAGAATATGATTAATGGAGAATATTTTGCTTCGAGGATTGTAGGACATATGAATCCTGGAAAGAATAAGGGAGTAATAAGATTTCACCCTGGAACAATTGAAAAAACTTCTGATACTGCTGATAGTTTATATGGAATTCATTTTGATTTTCAAGATACTTATAAAGGTCATTTAGAGATTAGGGTGGAAAATAATGGGGATGAAGACTTTCCTGAAAAAGTAAAAAAAATTCAAGATAAGGAATTTTGGAAAGGGGAAAAGATGGAGCATCTGAGAGAGAAAAGAAAAAAATATGCTAATTGTTTGGATAATTTACAATTACAACCTAATGGCCAGGGAAACTATTCTATTACAGCTGACATAATTACTAATAATCGAGATAAGGTTTTTTTTGGGGTCTTGAATACTCTTATTAGACCAATTATTATTAGTTTGAATAAAGATTTGTTCAAATAGTAAACAATTTATTATCTGTTACTTTGTAAATTTTTAATCTTGCTCCACAATCTAACCAACCATGAGCATAATTTAATGCACCATATGCATTAATAAAATCTTTTTTATCTTTAAAATATTGAGAATCTGAAAGATATGCTTCTACCATTGTGAATATTTCTTTTGCTTGTTTTTGTTTTGACTTAATTACTGCTTTTTTTGCAATTTTAAGAGCTTTACTGGTTAATTTATAGTACTTTTCTATTTTTTGTTTTGTTATTTTGTTGTCCATATTATGAAAAAATAAAGAAAATCTCATTTAAATATATTTTCTAATGGTTAATTTTGTAAATATGGCTTTTGAAAGTTGGGGTTGGGACATTGGGTTTTGAAAAATAGGGTTTTTGATATTGTTCTTCTTATAATTTATATTAAACCACCTAAATGGTTTAAAAAAGCAAAAGATTGATTAAATTGTAAAAAGGGGGAATAGGAGGAGTTTACTCCTCCTTCCTTATTACTAATTATCTTTGAATTAAGGAATAAGGTGTTATTTTATTTATTATAAATCTTGAACCAACAAATTCTGAGATTACTGCAGAAATAACCATATCCCCTACTGCTGCTTTTAAAATTCCTCCAACAATTGGTATTTTTGCTTGTTTTGCAAAACTATACAAAACTTCTGTAATTTCTTTTTGATTTAAATTAATTCTTGTTGCTTTTATTTTATCAAGTTTTTTGATTAGTAAATTTTTTTGAGGGCCAGGACATTCAATTGATTGTACTGAATTATCTTTTAATAGTTGTTCTATTTTTCCTAAAGCAAATCCTTCTGGTCTTGGTTTAGGTTCTGGCTTTATTTCTTTTAATGCCCTTACTCTTGGAGAAATTGGTTTAATTTCTCTAGATTTTTGAAATGGTTGAATGGTTTGTTGTTGAGGTGATTGTAGTTTTTGTAAGGGAATCTTTCTTACAGCTCGATGAATAATTGGTCTTCTTAATTCTAATATGTCTACAACTTTTTTTTGATTAGTTAGTTCTAAATTAATTTTTTTAGATTCTTGTTTTTGAGAAGGATATGTAGGATGAAAATGATGTGAAGGGAAGGTTTCTTTTAGTTCTTGTATTGGAGATAATATCTTTTGTTTTATTCTTTCTTGATTTATTCTTTCTTCTTTAATTCTTTTTTTAATTATATTTAAAATTATTTCTTTTGTAAATTCTTTTAGAAAAATAATTCTTTTTTCAGAAGGGATATGTTTTAAAGAGGCCATCAGTATTTTGGAAGAGGCTTTGATTTAATCATTCCTCCAAATTCTGATTCAGGAAGACTTGATCTAGGTTCATTTCTTTGCTTTATTTTTGATTCCATTAACATAATTCCTTTAGCAATTGTTTTATTTTGATCTAATAATGCGTCTAATTTTCTAAGATATTCTGTGTCTGTTTGTTGTATTGTATTTATTTGTGATTCTGAGTTTTTATCTGAATATTTTTCTGCAAAACTTTTTGCAGAGATTTCAAATAATTGTAATAATTTTGACATATTAGAAGACATTTCATCAAATCTAACTGCAAGATTTGTAAGAACTTTTTGTAGATTAGTGAAGTTGTCAATAAGAATCTGGTTAATTTCTTGAGAATCTACTTTTTTGTTTTTGATATCCTTTTTTGATTTTTTAATCTCTACACCTTTTTTTATTACCATATTTTACTTAGTTAAATGGAATTTATAAATATTGTTATTAGGAATGGGCACGGAGGGAATTTAACCCTCATCAATCGCTCTGGAGGCGACTATTCTAACATTGAACTACGCACCCATAATATTTTTAGAAATGCTTTGTTTTTAAAGTCTTTTATTTCTTATTTTAAGATAATTATATAAATCTTGTTTTAGTTTATTATTATATGAAAATAATATTAGATACAAATTTTTTGATTTATTGTAGTAAAAATAAATTAGATTATGCTGAAAAATTAGAAATTTTACTTAATGAGGATTATGAATTAGTTGTACCTCTACAGGTTATTAGAGAATTAGAATTATTAAAAAATGATAAAGAAAAGAAAATAAATGGAAAAGATAAGCAAGCAGCTAATTTAGCATTACAATTACTTGATTTTAATAAGGTAAAGAGAGTCAAGGTTAAAGGAAGAAGTGTTGATGAAGGAATTATTAATCTAGCTAGTGAAAACAAGAAGAATATTGTTTGTACATTGGATAAAGAAATGAGGGACACACTTGGAAGGGTTATTTTGATTAGTAAGGGGAACAAATTAGTTCTTACGAGGTAGTAAGCTTTATAAATCCATTTTTTTTAGTAAATTTACAATGTTCTATGTAGTTGAAGTTGAAGATTATGTAAGAGTAGAACCTAAATTATTCGGGCTTAAAACTAGCGATGCTGTTGCAAAACAACTTCAAGAGACTTATACTAGTTATCATGATAAGGAAATAGGAGAGGTTATTGGAGTAATTGAGGTTTTAGAGGTTGGAGATGGAATTATTATTCCTGGAGATGGTGCTGCTTATTATAATTCTAGGTTTAAATTAATTGTATGGAAACCAGAATTACAAGAATTAGTTTTTGGAGTTGTGGAAGAAATAACTAATTTTGGAGCTTTTATGAATTTAGGAGTAATGAAAGGTATGATTCACATAAGTCAGACAATGGATGATTATGTAACTTTTTCAACTTCTGGAAGTTTATTAGGTAAGGATAGTAAGAGAGTATTGAAAAAAGGAGATTCTTGTTTAGCAAGAACTGTTGCATTATCTTATAAGGGAGATTCACCAAAAATAGGATTAACAATGAGACAACCAGGATTAGGGAAATTAGATTGGATTAAGGAAGAAAAAAAGAAATCTAAAGCTACTTATAAAAAAGTAGCAAAAGAAGAAGATAAACCTGTTAAGGAAAAGAAAGCTGAGAAAAAGGAAGATAAACCAAAGAAAGAGGATAAAGTAAAGAAGGAGGATAAGAAATAAAATGGCAGAACAAGTATTAGAAGCAAGATTTAGTAATGCTGCAATTACTAGTGAAGAATTTCAAGAGATTGTTGGTTTAGACCCGCTTGGAAAATATTTTTTACATGTTGTTAGAGAAGGAGATAATACTAGCATGTTTGTTGAGGGGGCTACTGTTGATATACCTACAGAGGGTCATTTTGGACCAATGTTTAGACAAGAACTTATGCAAAAAGTTGCAGACTGTATAGGAAGATATAATCAAGGAACACTAACAATTTATGATGCACCCAGTGTTTTAAAACAATTAGCAGGAGCATTATAAAATGGCAAAAGAAAAAGCATGTAAAAATTGTAAGAGAATTTATGAAGGAGATGTTTGTCCTAATTGTGAAAAAAAAGATACTACAGATACTTTTAAAGGAAAGGTTGAGATTGTTAGTCCTGAAAAATCAGAGGTTGCAAAGGAATTAAAAATAACTAAAAAAGGACTTTACGCTGTAAGAACTTAGTTTTCTTAAAATAAAAAAATGGAACTTAAATCAAATACAAGAAATGACTTATTTAAAAGAGATGAAGTTAGCTATGAATTAGAATCTGAAAAAAATCCTGGTTTTGATGAAATAAGAAAAAAGGTTTCTGAAAATATTAAGAAGCCTGAAGAAAATATTAATGTTTATAATATTAAAGGAAATTTTGGAAGTAAATTGTTTAAAGTTGATGCTTATGTTTATGATAGTGCTGATGATTTGAATAAGGCAGAGCAAAAAACTCAAAAACAAAGAAAAGCTGAGAAGGAAGAGGCGAGCAAGCCAAAAGAAGAAGAAAAGCCTGCTGAAGAAAAAAAGGAAGAAGCTCCTGCTGAGACGCCTGTTGAAAAAAAACCAACTGAAATTAGTAATGTTCAAAAAGATAGCTCTGAAGAAGAAAAGGAAGAAGAAGCTCCTACTGAATCTGATAATTCTAAAGAAGAACTTAAAGACGAGACTCCTGTTGAAGATAAACAAGAAGAAGAGAAAAAGGAAGAGAAAGAAGAAGAAAAAGGTGCAGAAGAATCTAAGGAATAGTTTATAAATTATTAATTCTTTTATTATTTATGAGTTTAAGAAAAGATGTGAAAAATATTGAAAAATCTATCAAAGGAATTGAAAAAGATTTTGCTAAAGATGTTAAGTATGTTGAAAGATGGGTGTATGAAAGAAAAAGATTTTTTATTAAATTAGGAATTGTTGGTAGTGTTGTTGCTCTTTTTTTAATTATTTCTAGGCTTTATTTAAGGGTTAGGGGTGTTGGGATTTAGAATTGTTCTTTGAAAAGTTTTAAAAAGGTTAATTCTGACATATTACTACATGGCAGAAGGAAAAAAAACACCTAAAAATAAACCAACTTCAAAAAAATACAAATTTTATAAAATTGAAGGAGATAAAATAGTTAGAGAGAAATCTTGTCCTAGATGTGGATTAGGAGTATTTTTAATGAAAGCTAATAATAGATCATATTGTGGAAAGTGTCATTATACTGAGTTTATTACACAAGAGAAAAAAATAGAAGAAAAACCTAAACAAGAGAAAAAAGAATAATTCTAATCCTTGACTTCAATGTAAGTTGAAGTTTTAAAAACATTAAGAAATATTGGGTTTGGTATGTTTATGCTCTTGTGGTTGTGTTAGGGCTTGTCTTAATTGGCTTAATGTATTATTTAGGAAATCGAAGTGTGGATATGGCTTGGAGATTTGAATAAGAATTAAACTCTTATTATCCTTATAATCGTGCCTAATTTTAGATAGGATCTTATAATTCTAATAAGAATTATTATGAACTAAAAAAATAATAAATCAAATAGTGCCTAATTTTAGATAGGATTATTTTCTCTTTACTTCTTTTTTAGTTGAATATGAATAGTGAATGTAAGGGTTTATAGGGAAATTATTAAACCCAAGAGGAGCCGGTGTCATACAAAAGCGCATGTCCTGACTCTTCTGGGAAAAAGAGGTGATAATAAATATAAGTGTAACTAGTATATAAAGCTTTCGGTATGTTGTAACTTGTTAATGACATCACTCCTTTTTACATGTATTTTCTTTGTATATATTCTATAAGAAAAGCATTTATAAGTTTAATTATAATTGAATATGTATGGAAGAAAAAGAGATGAATGAAGATACTATAGTTGTAAAAAAGCCAGTAGGGGTTGAAATTATTAAAGAAACAGATAATGAAGGGGAAGTAGGTTCAGAATTAGAAAATTCTGAAAGCGCCACCGAGAAAATAGGACAAAATCAGTTTTATGATATAATAACTAGTAGAAAACCTGATTGGCAGGCGATTATTTATGATTTAATCCACACAGAACAATTAGATCCTTGGGATATTGATTTAGTTGTTTTAACAGAAAAGTATTTTGAAAAGATTTTAGAATTGGAAAAGGAGATTGATGAGAATGAGGCTGTTGATTTTTATGCTTCTTCAAAAGTCTTATTAGCTGCATCATTACTTTTGAGAATTAAATCTGAATTTTTACTTAATAGGCATATTAAAAGTATTGATGAAGTTTTATTTGGGAGGAAGGAAGATAAAAAATATGTTATGGAAAGAATTGAAATAGATGAGGAAGATTTGCCTATCTTGATTCCAAAAACTCCCTTGCCAAGAGCAAGAAGAGTTACATTATCTGAATTAATGGGTGCTTTAAATAAAGCAATTAATACTGAATCAAGAAGAATTAAAAGAGAGGTTGCTGTAAAAAGAGCTGAAAAACTTTCAGAGGTTGATTTTCCTAAATTTAGAAGAATTGATTTAAAAGATAGGATTAAGCATTTTTATGCAAGAGTTCTTACTTCTATAAAAAATAAAGCAGTTGAACCAAAAAAACATTTGAATAAAATTTGTTATTCTGATTTAATTGGTAAAGAGAGAGAAGAAAAATTAGCGAGTTTTCTTCCACTTTTACATTTAAGTAATACCCAAAAATTATGGTTAGAACAAGAAAACCATTTGCAAGAAATTTGGGTTTATCTTTATTCTTATTTTAGTAAAAACAAGGATAAATTTTTAGAAGAATTAGAAGAGGATATTGAAGAAATGAAAGAAGAGATTGTTAGTGGAGAGCATAAGGGTGTTGAATTAAAAGGAAGAGAGATTGATACTCAAGTTCAAGAAGATGCAAAATGGCTTGAGAGATTATTTACAGGGATTTCAAGTGAAATAAGAAATATTAATAAAGAAAAAGAAATTGAAGAGATTACAGGGTTTCAAGGAGAGTTGGAATGAAATCGTAAGGGGAAGAATCCCCTTAACAAGTCAACCCCTCTTTAAGCT
>CEPZ01028434.1_pt1 | contig 20052 bp, 17 predicted proteins | sample 530461 | NCBI WGS metagenome assembly CEPZ01 (sample SAMEA2620106, study PRJEB7988) | marine metagenome | isolation source: saline water (ENVO:00002010), including
TTTGTACTGGAAGAGGTCTTTTTTAGCGAGCTTTTTGCTCGCTTTGTGAAACTGGTTAACAAGTGAGATGATTTCGTTTGCTGGCTCGCCCTTGGCGAGCTGCTTCACTTGCCAAGCGAGGTACTTGAGCTTCTTGCTTGGGTCTTCTTGTGCGAAGCGCTCAATTTCTTTAGTGTGTTGTGGGTACTTTTCAAGCGCTTGTTCTAAGCGTCCTTCAAATAAGATGTGCTCGAAAATTACATGCATTTAGTTTATAATTAGTGGTTATGTGTTAGAAATGAATGAGTTTTTCTGTTTATATTTCAAAATTCGAAAACGATATATTACTTTTTCTTGTCTTCTTTTTCTTGCCAGCCGCACCACTCGCTTTTGCAGGATCAAAACCTAATATGTCATGAAAGAACTTCTTGAACACTTCTTTATCATAATGTAGTGCATCTTCTTTGGGTCCACGAACCCATGGAATATCTGGATGTTCTTTATCACGTACGCCCCAACCAAAGTTTAGAGAAAATCTTTCCGGATCTTTCTTAGCTTCTTGCAGTATTATTTTGCGAACTAAATTCCTAAATTCGTTTAATTTTAATTTCATTTCTTCTTTTTATCTTCTTTTTTCTTGCCACCAATTCTTTGTGTCAACGCCGGATCTTGTTGTTTTAATTGGCGTTCTTTAGCTTTTTGCATAAACATTTTAACAAACTTATGAAATGCGGCAATCTGTGATACAGGAACTTCTGGTGCTACAAAATCACGTAACCATATACGTAATTCTTGTAGTGTTGTAGGAACATCATCTAAACTTACTGGTTGATCACCAACCTCTGCTTCACTATCTTCTGGACTACCAAGCGCAGGTGGCACTTCTTCTAGATCTGGTGCCTCATATTCTGGCGCTTCTTCTCCATCAGGCCTAGGTACTGGTTCTAAATCTAACTCAACATTAGTATCTTCATCGTCACCCTTTGTTTCGTAAACTTCTTTAATTGTTTCTCTAATTAAACTTTGAAGTTCAGATTTTAGTAATCGCATATTTGCATTTCTCCTATTGGTATTATATATATATAATACAGTATCTTAGATGATTATTTTTCTAATATATTCTTGAAGAACATCAATATTTCCAGGATTTTTTGTATATGATACGCCTAAGTCAATAATGACTGGTGTATTTTTATCACGAAACATAAGATTTCCAGAATGTAAATCGTAAAAGTCAATATTTCGTTGCTTCAAGAAATATAACCCATCAAATATTTGTAACATAATATTAGTTAATCTTTTTGCAAGTTCAGTATTATGAAGCTTCTCATTAACAAGATAATCTTGAAAAGCGCTTTCATAATTATATTTTCCATTAGTGCGTTCTATATTATCTGTTGTTATTCCTTCCACGAAATGGTGTTCAAAAAACCCTTCTAAAGCATCATATATATCATTATTTGGTATGTTTTGAAGTCGCTCTTGCAAAATTAAATACGTACTATAAGAATGTATAACTCCTTTACTGCGTATTTTACCGACCTTGTATATATTAACAATATTCTTGTGTTTATTTGTAATAAGTGCGGATGATGCATCAGCTTCTGTATTATCATCTGTGAACTTGAAAACACGATTACCACCAACATCGTACGCATCACCATGTGCACCTCCTCCGAGGTGACGTGCTTTAGATAAATCAATATTAGCCCACGCTTCAATTTTCTTTATCTGTGTATTGGAGAGATTATAATCGCTTTGCAAATCGTCGATTACAGACATGATATATAATTAACTATTATGTATTAGAAATGGATGAGTTTTTTCTGTTCAGATTTCGAATGTGTAACTATGCTCTTATGTGAATTTGCGAGAACTTTCGAACTTTGCTTAATTCTTAAGGGTATCTAAACTTCTTTCGAATACACTATGCTTTGTAAGCGTATGATTACGAAATTAGTACTGGTGTACGCAAGAATCGAATCGCAAAGTTAGTGAGATTTCAACTGCATCTGAGCTTGCGTAATCAAGATCTCCGTATGTTACGTTTGTAGGCCAACATCCCATTAAATCCCAGAGCTCAACAACATTTCCAACACTGTCGAGAAGTTTTAACGTTAGATCGCGCTTGTAAAAATCTGCGTATCCACTTCGTCCAGATACATTTTCATAATTTAATCTGATCCACTCTTGTATTTGTTGTGCACCAGATGGAGCAATTGGATCATACAATGTAACAGCAAGGGTTTCGTAAGCAAATTTGCCCGCTAAATATCTCTTTGTGTTAATCCAATCAATGGTGATTTCTTCGAACGTATATGTTGGTCTATTGGCTGTTCGTGCAAGAAACGCATCAACACCTTCAATTTCGATAATCCATCGAAACTTTCGTTTAGGTTCAAATTTGTTTGCGAGCATCGCCGCTGCGTCACCTACGACACCAAGTGTCTCTGCCATTATTTATATCCTCACTTATAGATTTATATATTTAATACAAAATAAAAATGAACTACTAATTTATTAAAGTATATGAAAAACATAGAAAATGATTTTGTTGTTATACAATAACAAATGTACGTTAACTTTCTTATAGAACGCTTTAATTATAAGCCACAATATATTTCGAAAAACAAAAGTAGCTAACTACTTATCAAAAACTCGCCCCGCCCTGATTAGTTACAATAAAGTCTAACGCGATTACTTCGATTGTTTTTGTGACTTGTACAAATATTTTTCCGCGAATAATATTGTTCTCGACATCCGCAGGTGATGTAGTTGTTTCATCTATAACTACTTTAAAACGCTCAACACCAGCTTGTGCTTTAATTCTTTCAAGAATTGGATTGATTAAGTTACTAAATCTTTGTAGCGTAGCCGTTCTGTTAGGTTCAAATAAGATTAAGTTACTAACATTACGAACTGCTCTACGTAGCTCGATTAACAAGCGACGAACGTTAACACGATCTAACGCGCTTTGCTTTTGTTGTAATGTTTTTTGTCCAAAGATAACAGCACCTTTTCCAGTAAATGTAGCTATTGGATTCAAGTTAACATTTTGTAATGCATCTCTGTCAGTCAGCGATAAACTAACTCGTGTTCCTACGACATTATTTAGTGCGCCTCTATTAAAACCAGCAGCAGCGAACCATGGTTGTGCTACTTTATCATTAAACCCAAACGCACCAAGTACTGACACTGATGATGGGACATCAACAAGTCTATTATTAACTGAGTCGAATAATGTTGTGCCAGGGAAGTATGAAGCAGCAAAATTGCTGTTTATGCCTCGTGTTGCATGATCATTAGCCGTCTCTGAAACTGATATATTTTGACTTGAACCTGTAACTTTATTTTTGTTGCTATCAAGTAATCTTGGATCCATGATATACATTGCATCAAAGCGTTCTTCTGTCTTTTCGATAGCATAATCAGTTATAAGAGGTTCAGTTTGTCCGGGCACAACTAATAATGATACATCTACATCATCAGGATTAGTCATAATATCTATAGCTCGCCGGTATGATCCAATTGTAGCGCCTTTTACTTGTAGTGCTGAAATATCAGCTTCTTTGATTGCTGCACCTTCTTGAAGTTCATTGAACTCTGTGTTAAAGATATTCGTTCCATCAAATCCACCTTGTAAAATAAACGTGAATTTAGCAACATTACTATTCTTGTTAAGATCTTTTGTAAGATCGAATGAGCGTGTTCCACCGGTGTTTATAACACTTCCGTCACGCTTATAAGCCCATTCTGTTAATCGATTTTGATCTGCAGGCCCACCACCAGATGATGTTATAACTTGAATATTCTCAAGAGAGAATTTATTATTACAGAATGTATCTGATGCAGTTAATGGTGCTTGTATACTAGTTAAGTTTTCATTACCAAAGTATCTAGTATATGCTGCAATATTTTCTTGCTTATTTCCTTTATTGAGATCATTTATATTAACTGGTCTATTGAATTGAATACCCCAATAAAGCTTTTTATTTGCTTCTTGTTTTGTACTAGTTCCTATGGTAAGATCTTTTCTCATAGGAACTGGAGGTTGGAAAGCACCACTCATTAATTCATTAAAGTTTGCTGTGCTAGAATCACCATGGCTTTCCACAACTGCTACTGCTAATAAGTTTGCTTGAAGATCAGCTGAGCCAGATGTAACTAAATGCTTGATACCTCTAAATCCGATAGGTAATGCTGTTTCATTAGTGTTGCCATCTTTAAGTAATGCTGAAGGTACTACACGAATTAGTCTTGAAACATTATCATATTCACCTTCAACAAGTAATTTTTGTGCACCTTCTAATTGATCAAAGTTAAACTTAACTTTTTTATCACCAATTCTGCGTGCTACATAATTACTCGAAAGTCTATCTAAGTTTAAATTAGCAAATTGCTCTAAAATTATTGGATTATCGTCTGTATCACTAAAATCTCTAACTAATAGTGTAAACGTTCCAAAATCTGTTTCATCACTTGTACTACGTTTTATATTAGCAATTGAAATTTTATATTTATCGTTTGCATAAACACCATCAGAAATAGATTCGACATAGAATAAATCTTGTTCTACACCACCAAATTTTTGTGACATAACATATGGTGATGTTGGTGTTGTAAATCTATCTTCATAATTTTCATAATTAGGAACGTTTGATGTTCCTGCATTATGTGCAGTTGCGCCGCTAAGCATAAATGCAATATCTGCTTTGTCATCACTGGTTCCAGAACTTTCAACAACAGTCGTACCTGTTACTACAGCAAGTATATTACTGATATCGAAGCTCTCATATAGCATATATCCGTGATCTTTTAAAGCAAGAGGATTTCTGTTAAATACTTTACCAAAGTAATTTGCTTGTGATGTATCAAAACTTGCTGTTACAAATCGTGGATAATCTGTTTCTGTACCCACTTGTCCTGATACATGCATAACAAACGTTGAATTTGTTAAATTAACGGTACCGGTTATATTACTATAATCTGCATCTGCGTCTCCTGCAACTAATGTACCAGAAGCGCTTGCCGATAGTTGTAATAATGTTCCTGACGCAGCAAAAAGTACACCTCTCACTACAGCTACTGCATGTGTACTTTCTTGTTTACCAGCATCAGAAAAATATGTTGAACCTGCTGATTCACTATGTAGTGCACCTAAGAAGTATACTCTACCTCTACCATCTGCTTCTGCTGCGGGACCTGCAGTATCACGATTTCTATTTAGTTGATCGTTTAAATTAGTCTCTAGAGTTGTTCCACCACCGACAACAAAGCCAGCATTATTAACACGCCCATTATTACTTGTACTATCTGATGCTGACGATTCACGTTGTTTACCATCGCCTGCACCTAATACTCTAACAAATACGGCTGATTGTGCGTTGCGTAACCACTCTTGAATTGCATATGCACCAAATGATTTTCCATCGACTTTACCAAATGTATCAACAAAATCTTTAAATGATGCTAATGTTACTGGTACAAATGCAGGTCCTTTTGCAGCAGTGCCTACTGCACCTGCTGGTGTACCAAATGGTTCTTTGGGACCAGTAAATGAAAGGTCTATTTCTTGTGAATATACACCAGGGCTTTTAAATACCTGTTCTCCCATTTATAAACGTTCTCCTAGTTCTTTTTTAATTATATTGACCACTGTTTTTAATATCATTTTTTACTCAAATTGTACGCCCGCTTCTGTTACAATAAAATCTACAGCGATGTGTTCTGCAGTTTTAGTTGGGACTATAAATACTTTACCACGTAAAGTGTTGTTATTTATATCTTCAACAGATGTAGTCGTTTCATCTATAACTACTTTAAATCTATCAATACCAGCTTGAATTTGTATTCTTTCAAGAATTGGATTTACTAAACTTTTGAACTTATTTATTGTTGATTGTCTATGTGGTTCGAATAATATTCTATTGCCTACATTTTTTACTGCACGACGGACTTCAATAAGTAGCCTTCTTACACTCACTCTATTTAATGCACTTTGTGCCACTTGAAGCGTTTTTTGCCCTAATACAACAACACCTTCACGCGGAAAACGTGAAATTGGATTGATTGATGCGTCATATAATACATTTCTATCATTAAAGTCTAATCTGACATCGATATCTTTAGCATTTTCGATGCCACCTCTATTAAATCCTGCTGGTGCGAACCATGGTTGGCCAACTTTGTCATTAAACGCTAATGCGCCTAATACAACAACAGTCGGTGGTACTGTGACTCGTCTACCAGTATCATTATCTTTAATAACAATATCTGGGAAATATGTTGCTGCGAAGTTATTATTTAATCCTCGTGTTAAGAATTGATCGATAGTGCTTTTAACTTCTGGTTTGACTGTGCGATCATCAAATAAACGATTATCATCTTTATCGAAGTTTTCAACATCCATCACGTAAAATGTGTCAAATCTATCTTTCATTTTATCAGAAGCATAATCAGTTACAAGAGGTTCTCTTATTCCAGGAATTGTTAAAATATTTATATCAACAGAGTCAGGATTAGATACGGCTTCAATAGCACGTCTGTATGATTGAATTGACGCATTATCTAGATCAGTTCCACTTTGATTTGCACCAAGTGTACTATTTGAGAAGCCACTTGTTGCACGACCACCTGTTGCCGTAGATGAAGCTTTATCGTTAATTCTTGTTTCATCTTTACTTGTTAGATCAACACCATCAAATCCACCATACATGAATAGATTGAATTGTGCTATAGATGAGAACCTGTTGAATGTAACATCAATATTTCCGTTTGAGTCAGGTGGTTCCATTAGTATATCGACTAATGATTTATGTGTAAACCCTTTATCACGCTCATATAAGAAATCTTTAACTACGTCATTGATGCTTGACGTAGTTAAGTTTGCAGTTGTTCCAACACGTGTATTAACTTTGTCAAGTGTAAATTTATTATTGTTGAAAGTATCAGCTGAACTACCTGTTATAAGCATATCAAAATCTCTAATACCTAAGAATTTTGCATATGCACTCATTCCACTAGATTTACTCGATCTGTTTGGTCGTGTTGCTGAACCTGAAACTCTGCTAAATTGTACGCCCCAATTTAATCTTTTATCAGCGCGCTCTTTATTACTACCAATTTGGTTTTTTGTTAATTTTCTGCGCATCAATATAGGTGGTAAAATCCATGGACCATGATCATGTTCACTTTTACCACCTGCTAATCTACTTGTGCCACCAGAATCACGCTCATTTGTAGTGGTTTTTAGTAATTCATATCCTCTAAAACCACATGGCAATGCATCATTGGGTACTAAGTCGTCTTCTAATTCAGCAGATAATACTACACGTATTAACTTTGAAACATTTGGATATTTGCCTTCAACACGCACTCTACGCTCATTTTCATCTACTTGATCGAAATCGAATTTAAGTTTCTGATCGCCAATTCGCCTACCAACAAAGTTTGCCGAGTTAGGATCTAAATCTAAATTTGGATATGATTCTAATACAATAGGGCTTTCATCTGAGTCATCAAAATCACGTACAAGCAGTGTAAATGTTCCATATGCTCGTTCATGTGATATAGACTTTTTTAGATTGGCAATTGTAACTTTCAATTTATTATTTGCCCATTCACCATCTGAAATTGATTCTACTTTAAATAAATCGTATTCTTTAACACCAAATGGTTGTGATAAAATGTATGGTGTTGTGGGTGTTGTATATCTTGTTTTAAATGTGCCATATGCATCACCAAACGCTGTGCCATTTGAATTATTAGTTGACGTTCCTGAAACAACAGATACTCGCTTTCCTGATACAGATGCTACTTCATCATCTAAATCAAAGCTTGCCCATAATACGTGTCTTGCTGAATCTAATTCGTTAATATCTGTATTTAGTACATTTTTGATATAATGTGTGTTATTTGGATTAAGTGAAGCAGTGTATACACGTAAACCAGCAATGCCATCATCTTCTGCAAATGCAGTACTATCTGCAGAAGATGAAATATAAATTTTAAATAAATCATCACCATCAACTTCAGCAGATGTTCCTGTTACTACTGTAGAATATGATTGATCGTATGCTCCAACTGTGATATTTGTTGCTTGTTCTGCGAATATCATCGCCCTGATGAAGAGGGCATTTGATGTATCATTGACACTTACACCAGCTTCTGTCAATAGTGGGAAGTTGGTTGCGTCACCTTCACTATGTGTTGCGGCAAGAAAGAATGTTCCACCTACTGGATTTATTACACCATCATGTGTAACAGCAGTTCCTCGAAGTGCAGAAAAACCAGCATTTCTAACAGTACCATCACTATCTGTTGTGTTAATATCACCTTGTGTCTTATTTGCGCCAGCACCTAGAACTCTAACAAAAACGCATGATCCTGCATTCTTTAAAAATTCTTTAACGGCGTATGGTGCAAAGCTTGTACCATCAATTGTACCAAACTTGTTAACAAAATCTTTAAATGAGCTTATTAGAACAGGCGTGAATGCTGGCCCTTTTTTAGCTGTGCCGATAACGCCTGCAGGTATACCTGTTGGTGCTGAAACTTTGAAAGCAACATCTATTTCACGAGGAAAAAATCCTGGGCTTCTGAATACCTGTTCTGCCATTAACTAATATTCTCCTAAAAAATATATACGTGTACAATTTATAATTATCATTACAATATACGAAAGTCAATAGAAGTTGTATTTTTATTTGAAAAAGCGTTCTAATTCATCAAGATTTGGAAAATTTCCCACTGTTTCACCAACATATCGTTTTTTTACCTTTCTGGTTATTGATTTATATGCTCTTCTAGTTGCCCGAGGTCGAACTTGTGCGGTTGTAGAAAGATTTCTATCTTCTTCAAGATCATTTAATGTTCCATATTTTTCGAGTGGATTTTTTTGTTTAAGAATATCAAGATCTGTAATATCTTCATCACTTGCAATCACTGAAAAACTGATTTCTGGCATTGATGTATATTTATGAACTAAGTGTTCCTCTCCTAGCTGTGTTTGTATCGAATATGCAGGTATTTCTAAACTTACAGTTTGCCTAATTATTCTTTCTGTATCAGTAAATTCATCTAAGTTACTTTCATTAGTAACAATACCTTGCCCAAAACCAATAAAATAATAACCTTTATTAGTTTGTATTTTGAATGAATCGATAGAAAACGTTTCAAACTCATTAAAATATCTATGTGACATCTCATTCATTTCTACTTGATATTGTGCCCAAAAACTTATTTCATAATCAACTTTAAAAAAGTCAGGATATGGAATTGTATATATATCTACAACTTCAGGACGTTTTTTATTTACTAATTTTTTACCTCTAAATACAGTACCAGAAAATGCACGAGCTGTAGTTCTTCTTGATGTTTTACTTGATGGTGGATTTGTGTTTGTTCCCACGTTTTTAGCAGCATTATCTTGATTACGTAATCCTAAGCTATTACGTAAATTTTGATAACCACTATTTTTAGTTGAACGTTTTATTTTATATACTAATGATTTAAGTGCAGGAGATCCTGCTGGTAATGAAGCTTCATGTGTTCTATCAACATCCATACGTCTTATTGATATTAGTGGTAATATAATTGTTCCATTCTCATCACGCAATGCTTTTCGTTGTCTTACAAGTGCCCAACGCTCACCAGTTGCGAATATAACGGGTACTTTTATAGATATACTATCTGTATTTGTAGTATGAATATTGATTTTTTTATCAATTAAATCAAATACGGCTCTATCGATATCTTCTAAATCAATTGGTTCTATATTATCTTCAAAACTAACTGGATCTAATGAATCAGATCCCTCGTATAATGTAGAATCGTCATCTAATAATGCAGGTATTTCGAAAGTTTTAGCCATAATTTATTTATTATGTACAAAGATATTTATACTGCCTAAGTTAACACCTAATGATACGTGATTAAATTTGATAATTGTTAATTTAATTATGCTTATAAGTTTTAAGTTTGAATTTAATATAGGTGAACCAGATGATCCAAACGTTGCAGGTACTGAAAATAGTGCGTTTAATTCAGATAGATCTAATCCTGCATATCTACCATCGAATATTAACACTGCAGATGGGTTGAATATAGATAGTGGCGCTGCAAAGTTTATAACTTCATCTCCAGGTTTTGGTTGTGTGCTTGCTATTGTTATATTATCAATGCACTGATCATCAGTTAATTCAAGAAGACATAGATCATTTTCTTCATCTTCTTTTACTATTCTTGCACTGACTTTTTTACCATTATGTAAAATAACTTCAACTTTTCTTTGAACGGTAATCGAGATGTCAGTTTTTTCTGAAATAATTGATTGTAAGCTTTGAAATGCATGTGTTTCTTCTATTTTACGTTTTTTACAGAAGTGTGAAACCGTTAATATAGTTTTAATATCGTTATGTGCGTCGCTTCTAATACAAGAGCCTGATGCTGTTGATACTTCGCCGAGCGCTTCAATATTTTTTGTTTTTAATATTATGAGTTTTCTTAAAAAAACAAATGCATCAGCTTTACTAATAGGATTTTTTTTCTTATTTAGTTGAACATTACACGATAACATTGAAATCGATAATAGTATAGAAACTATAATTATTATAATGTATTTGAAACGCTTCACATATCTAAATATACGTGAATAAATGCATGCTATAGGATTATTTTATAGGAACAGTATTAGCGTCGCCTAACACAACAATTTTAGGATCATTACCATCTTGAAGCGCACGCTTATCATGTGAACTATTTGTGCCGGCCAGACCACGATATTGTGTAAATTCTGTTGGTTCACTTTCTTTTTTTGTTCTAAATTGTGTTTCACGTGCAATACGGCAATCAGCTCTGATTTCTGTTATATTTTCATTTTGTCCGTAAATATCTTTAGGCATTGTTAACTTTTGTATTTCAAAAAATCTGCCACCATATTGTAAAAAGTCACCATCACGTAATGTAATGCTTTTGTTAACCATATCTTTTTTATGAAAAAATACAGTCAAATTCCAAACGTGATCTTGTCCATACTTTGTAGTAGTAACTTCAGCCTCACCATTATACTCTACTAGCGCTCTAATTTCTATTGGTGTATCAAATATTTTTTGACTACTTTCATTATAAATGTCGTTTAATTTTGTTTTTTCTTCACTTATCGGATAGTAGTAAACTGCTTGGCCGATCACGTCCTTGAAAATCTCTGAAGTGATATCAGATATCAGATCAATTTCTCTATTTGTTACAAATAATCTACCCATGTTCTTCTATAAATTATAACTCATGCCCAGTTATAATTATGAATTTATCTATAATTTTCTCTTTTAGTTGCGTCTTTACAGCATTAAACTTTGCTTGATTTTGAGCATTATTTTACATTATGTCTCATATTACTATCAACAATAACGTCAAAATTTGGAAAATACTTTTCCCATGTAGCTTCATTTTCTTTAATTGATTTAATAAGTTCGTTTCTCAACGTCATATAGTTTTTATTATTCACATCCCAATTATCATGTTGCTCTAATTTATCAAGTTCTGCATTATAATAAATACGTCCTCGCCCTGTTTGACTAGACCAAAATCTGTAGATAAGCAAATTTGCAATCATAAAACAATTGTCGCCTCTATAGAAATCATTTCTTTTATTGCTATATGTACAATCTGTAATCAATCTAAATGCTACATTTATTGCTTCAATTCCAGGTTTTAAGCATAAATCACGAATTGATGTATCAAAATTTCGTTCTTGTTGCCATTCACTTAGTCCGAACTTAGCAAAGTATGTAATTTCTCTTTTATAATTAGTTGGAATTGCAAAACGCAAATCTTGTATAAGTTTCTCATATTTCTTTGGTAGTGCTGGTGGAACGGCATGATTAAAATCCATATTAGTGTCGTTTTGCTTGTGCATTTCTATCCAATTATTTCGTGCTTCAAGTATAAACTTATCAAATTGTGTCCAATCAAGTTTATATATAGCCGTTTTTTTCTTGCTTGACCAACTCGAAAAACTAACTTTACGAACAAATTTTAATTTTGGAAAAAATAATTTATTATAGGTATTGCCTAACATAGAAAACCTCCTTTTCTATATGTAATTAAAAAGTAAACGCACCAACTGCGCTTAATACTATATTATATATTATGTAAGCAATTGAAAGTAAAAGAAGTTTCTTATCCCATGAAAATAGGTTGAGGGAAAGCTACATATCTTAATTGCTTATATAAATTCTCTGCCATTAAAGCATCACGTTCTGCAATTTGATCATATGTCATACTATCTAACAATTCTGTTAATTCTGTTTTTAATTTATCTTGTTTATCAATTCCACGTGTGACTAGTGCTTCACCATCTAATTGCAAATCAGCACCTGGAATAGGTATAGTACTAATTTTAGAACGCACGCTGCCTAACACTTCTGTTGATAATGCTAAAGTAAATTCTCGTATCCATTGGCGCGCAATTGAATTCAACTTACCATATTCAATATTTCCAAAAGGTACGTTACTGATATTACTAACGCCTTCTAGTGTTGCACTATTTACATCTTCTGCAAACGGGTCAGGTCGTTTCATGAATTTTATCCACAATGTTTTTGTTCTTGTTGGTTCAGGATAAATGCGTAACTTATTGTTAATTACTTCGTATGAGAAATGTGATCTACGTACACGTTGGCTAAGATCTAATTGCATGCCACGCAAGATATCCTCATATATTGGTAAAACGTAAAATACGGTTTCAGGTGTAAAGCTTTCAAATGAAAATTCGTTATTTAAGTAGTTAATCGCTGTTGTACTATCAAAAAACCTAAACGCTGCTACAGGATCAAAATGCATTATTTCTTTAATGGCTAACCTACTACCATCCCATGCCGTACCATACGCACCAGTTGCCGATCCTGATAGTAATTCATCTAGATTATAATCTTGAGATCCTTTTACTAACGTAATTGAACCACTATATATGTTTCTATTACCACCTACACCACCAGCCTCTCCGAATGGTGCTGCCATTCTTTTAAGAAATTCAAGTGTTACTTGTGGGTATCTGTTTTCATGACCGTGTGGGCCAACATTTGTACTACCAGATGTTAAACTTCCAGTAGGTGATCCAAGTATACCGCCCATTGTACTTTTTGCTTGATATGTATTGATAATTTTTGAATATTCAAGAGCGCCTTCTTCAAAGCATGCCCATATCATCTTATTTGTTAATTCTACACTAAGAATATCATCACCAAGCTTTCGCTTGACAAATGTTGTCATATTATCAGCATCGAGAATAAAGCTTCCGTCTTGGTCAAAAACAGAAAATGGGGTTGGTGATGTCGTATTAGCAAATGTTGCCACGATATACTATATTCCTTGAGATTATAATCTCTTATATATATTTAATTATGTATCATATCGATAGTTAAACTTATTTAAAAAATTTCTTTATAACGTCAGAAATACCATCACGATCTCTTATTTTAATAAATTTTATTCTCTTTTGTAGCACGCCAAATATTCGCTCTAAAGTACCTATAAAGGTATCTCTTGCGCTACTAGTGTTAATCTCGCAATAGTTGTATTGGTTAACCTTCCTTTTTAATTTAAAAATCAATTTTGATGATATGATGTTATCATCTTGCCCCCACGAATCACCATCAGAAAATTGAAAAATGTATATATTCCATATATTTGGATCATAATCTTCGTTTATAATATTATCACATAATTGTAAAGCGCGTGATATTATTGTTCCACCACTTGTATTTACTTTATAAAATGATTCTCTTTCTATTTCAATTGCTTTTGTATCGTGTATAATATATCTATTTTCTATTTTATCATGATAATTTTTTTGTAACCATAAATCTATCCAATAACATATCGTTCGTACGATTTCACGTTTCTTATCATTCATTGATCCTGAAACATCCATGATATAGAATACTGCTACTTTAACATCTGGTTTTTTTATTTCTTTAGCGTATTTATAGAACTTATCTTCTTGCCTAGGAATAATAATTTGTGATTTGGGATCATCATGATGATATTCACCTGACGCTATTGTTCTAAGTAGCGCTTTTTTATATGTGCGCTTAAATATACGTAAACCTTCTGGGCCGAACTTATTAACACTTATATATTTTTTAGATGTTGTTTTAGTTTGTCCACATTTTTCTTTTGGTTCTATATTTGGTAATTCAAGTGTTTCACCAAGCATGCTTGCAAGTTCATCTATTGTTAATTCAGCATCGAAAGTGTGTTTGCTTTCATTATTTCCAGCTTCACCACTTCCTTCACCTTCATTAGCTTCATTATCTTTACCAAGTACATCACCAACATCACCGGGACCTTGTGCGACACCACCAGTTTGCTTTGTATCATAACGTAATTTAGGCAACTCTATTTCTGGAACTGGTATTTTGACGATTTTGTCACCTTCTTTACCAGTTAATGCATGGTTCTTAATATATTTTTGAAAGTTTTTTCTTATTTTACCTTTGATAATTTGTTTAAAGCGATGGTTATCATTATCAATACGTTTATAACCTTTCTTATACGAGTCATTATTACGCATATATATAATTATCAAAAAAACAAAACGCATGTTAAAACAACATGCGTTTTGTTATAATTTATTATATCTAATTTTATTTTATAATGCAGTTGCAGTTACGATCATGACACTACCATCATCTTTTCTGAAGAATAAGTTCGAACCATCAGTGTATATAACAAGACTACCGTCTGGCGCTACGTCTGCAACACCACCTGATCCTAATAATGTTCCTGATATTGTACCTGTTGAATATAGATGAATACCACATTGTGCACCAGCGCCGGCGGCACCAGATATTTGTAGAAGCAGTTGCCCACTTGAACCTGAGGTTGATGTTCCGATAGCTACAGACCCTAAGAAACTAGCGTCTACACCAACTTCTAAATTATTGGATACTTTCTTTACTTCGATACCTTTTGCACTATTAATAACTACTCCGGCCATTTTACTTTATTCCTCGTTTGTTATATATTTCTCGTAAGAGAAACTATAATCTATATATTACATGAACGCATATAAATCACATCAAATTGCGCTATAGAAAAATAAATATAACTTATTTATGTATTATTAATTACTAAGAATAGCGTAACGTGTTGCAAGGCCTATGTTATTAGAATCGCCAGAAATATAACCCATTGCTATAATTGGTACGTAATGTACAACACACGCTATATTATCGTTACTAAACTTTTTATTTAATTCGTTAATAAGTTTTTCTGCTATAATTTCAATTTCTGCATCAAGTTGGTTATAAATCTTTAAATCTTCTAGCATTTTTGTATTATATCGTGTACATAGCTTACTTGTTTGTACACATTTTGCATTCGTTTCACCATTATGTTCATAAAGAAATGTCGGTGTTGTACATACATCGAAGTTATATGTAAGTCTGTTGCTACCAAATATACGACGTATAACAGCAAATGCTAAAGGTGTAGCTTTTTTAATATTTTCTTCATAATCAAATTTATTTTTTTGTGCTTTTTCTTCACATGCAAGATAATTTGCTTCGTTTTCTAGTAAAAGTGCAACTTTCTGTGTTTTGTCTTCATCAAGATTATCAAGTATACTAGTCTTTTGCCATTTGTTTATCGTTTCTGTGATGTATTTGTCATCGATGTTTATAATCTTCATTTTAATCCTTTTAATAAGTTAATTCGTCGTTCTTTATCTGGTTCAGTCGCTTCTAGATATTCATAGACTTTATTAACAAATGCTTCTCTATTGTGCAATTTATATTTCGCTGCAAGTGTTATTGTTAATATACCAATTATTAGTGTAAGCTCGAGTTTATCAACTTTAACTATATCGATGAATTTATCTACTGTTTCAAAACTGTCGCTACAAAGTAAATTATTGATATAATTGAAAAGAATATCTAATCTGTTATCGATGCTATTATTATTTGATAATAACGTGTTGTATACATACGTGTTAACATTAATTGCACGAAATAATTTTTCTCGAAAATACCTGCTATCGTGTTTATGTAAATCATGTTCATTATCGAATACTTTGCTACATGATTTACATACAAATTTTTCTTTAATAGTCATTGTCGCTTTTATTTAAGTTAATTTCATTTCGTATAAATTGTTTCCACAACCATATATTCGTGTGACTTTTGCTTTTAAAGCGACTTCTTTTTCTGATACACCATTTTGTGCTCTAAATTTAAATCTATTATATCTATGAACGCCGTCAGTATACCAGTAATCAAGCCCAGTATCTTTAATAAATGTAAAACTATTCTTTTTGTATACATCACCATTATTAAATCGTAAGTCAGCATAAGTAATAATTTTATTGATATTATTATTATAACACCATCGTATAACATGTTTAAGTAACTTGCTAAACCCACCAATAACTGAAGTGTTTAGTTGTGATGCAAATCTACAAATTTCTATCGAATGCACATATGCATTATGTCTAGGTTTGCGAAGTGATAATGCACTTACTAATTTGCTTTCATAAAATAATCCGAAAATAATTTTTGACGGTGAATATCCTGAAATATGACTATCGTTGAAAAACTTAGATGCGCTACTACTATTAACTTCTTTAATTACACACTTGCGAGCAAAAATTCTATTTTTAGTTATTCCAATTTTATGCTTTATTATTGATTTACATATATTACGTTTATATTTCCATTCATCTGAAAATATGTGAATAAGTTTGATATCTTTATCACGACATAGTAAAGTTTTTAGTTTATGATCGTTTTTATCTTTATCATCTCGTGAATGCCAATATAACCCATTATATTCGATTGCGATATTTTTTGATGGTATATAAATATCAAGTTCTTTAGGGCTAATTATTTTTCTTGAATTATATATGAGCGTTTCATCAGTGATATGTTCTATGAACGCTCTAAGTTCTCGCTCTTCATTTGAAGTATTATTTGGAAAACATACATAACATATTGAACCACGTTCAAATGCTTGTAGTGTTTTTTCTTGAATTGTATTACATTTTTTACATTTGAGTTGTAAATATTGTTGTTGTCGTGAAAAGTAATCTTCATATGTCGTTAATAATTCAAAGTCTGTACTTCTGAGTAGAATTCGCTTTGCAAATTCAGATCGTGATATGAGTTTGGCGATTTTTATTTTGTTAATCGACTCTTGTGTATGTTGTTTCTTATAAAAATGATTTTTTTCACCGAGCATACTTTTTGCTTGCTTAGCAAGTCGTGTATCAATATTTTTTGTTAATCCTTTATTCCATGCTTGTGCTTTTCCACCTTTTTTACCACCTAAACGCTCTGCATTTTTAGAATGCACTTTACAAAATCTTTTGAAAGAAAAACTAACATAGCGAGTTTCTTTGTTACAGATAGCACATGTAGGTTGTGTATTATTATATAGATATTCAATTGTGTAATCTATGCTTTTTAACTTGTGAGTAGTTTGTAAGTGTGTTGCGAAGCTTCGTTTGTTAGTGAAGTTGTTGCTACAAATAATGCAATCGATTGGTGAATTGTTCATGTTGTACTATTCCATATTAAGTGCATTGTTCATTGATTATTTCAAATTTGTCTTGCGTTTTATTATATGTGAGTACTACGTAATTAAATCCATTTTCTTTACACCACTTAGTTGCTGCTTGCGTTTTTAATATGACTTTATTATCAATCATACTTTTTGGTTTGATTTCAACTAACGTTTTTTCTGTCGTTGTTGTTTCTTCTAAAATACATGTTATCGTTATTTTTGGTGTCTCTACAAGAAAATCTGGAGTATATTCGCGTTCTATATTATTCACATCTATGTATTTAATTTTTATATTATGGTTCTTCGTCGCTTTAACAATATGATTATTTGCTATTAGTGTATCAAGATACTTACTTTCCCATGATGAATGCATATACTCATCTTGTTGAGTAAATGGATTATACTTCCATTCTGCTTTATATGGTCCAGATGGACCTATTATACCTTCTTCTATAAGCTTATAAGCATGCTGTCGTGCAAATTCACGGTATTCTGGATGTTTATCTATCCAGATTTTGAATGATTTAGAACGTGCTTCGTTAATACCTGGTCTACTAGAAATTTCTTTACTAATTTTACGCATGTTTTCTGCATATTCAGGTGTGAAAATCTTTCTACGATCTTTAGTTTCATCTGCCCAACTTTCTTTTGCTGCTTCACTATATTTCTTTTTTTGTTCATCTGTACGTATTTTACCAGTATTTGGATTATCTTTTCCTTTTAATCCGAACATTGGATTATTTTCACCACGTGAGCCATGATTTTTCTTAAATCTTGAAAATCCACCTTTTTTCCATTCAAGCTTTTCATCACAACCACATTGGCATATAGGCCATTCATTATTGAACTCGTGTTTTACGATATAATCTGGGTATTCTATTTTATGAACTTTACGCAAGTGTCTCCCAATGACATTATTACTGTTTCCAATTAGCTCATTGCATTCGAGACATTTAATCGTAAATGTAGTCTTTTTGTGATATAATTTTTTAGCAATATCTTTATGCCAGTATCCAACATGAGAACCTATTGAACGTGGTGTATTTTTAATAAATTTGTTACAATGTTCACATTTCACTTCTTCAATCATTCTCTCTCCTTTTATTTCATATATAGATATTATATATGGTTAGTATTGAAATGTAAACTTTTAAATATTTGCATAATTTGCATAAAAAAAGAGCTCTGATTTTTCAACCAGAGCTCTTTCGATTAGGTCTAACCTATTGATATCATATGACATCCATGTCTAAGACGCTGACACTTCCAAAGAAGTCGGCCCTCACCATTTTCTTACCATACCGTGTCATTACACCCTTTCTAGGTGTGAAATCTTCGGGCTCGAAGATTGTTGGAGTCACAATCAATGGTACGTACGGAGCGTACACATAACCGGTTTCTAAGAAGCTACCACCCTTATAACCTACAAGTACCTTATTTCGTGGGAAGTAAGGGTCTTTGTACAGTCTAAAGCGACCTGCTAACGAACCAGCTGGAACTGCGCCTACGTTGCCTGGGTAAGAAACTTGCCCGTTGGCGTCGGCCGTTAGATCTGGTTTATGTAGCACAGAAGCTTCAAGGATTGTGCAAACATCAGGTGAAGTAACGATGAAGTTAGCAGCACCACGTAGTGTCTTTCTGTGAATCTGGTTAGCGACGTCGATGATGGTTTCAACGAGAGTCTCGTACCATTCACGAACGTTACCAGTAAACGCAGGACCAGGTGTCAATGAAGTTGTTCTGGAAATCTCGTTTCCATTTTGCTTATTGACGAACCTACCTGGTGAACGTGACCAGAAGAAGTTTGCACCCTTTGCTTCGACTAATAGATCATTAACAATCTCTCTATCGATTTCAAGAGCGATTTGCTCAGATAAGATCTGAGTTAGCTCAACTTCTGCGTCTAAGTTGTGATACGCATTTAAGTCTTGAGCAAGTTCTGGAGTCCAGCGAGCTCTCAACTTTCTTGTTTGAGCTGTTACAGCGATTGACTCGACTTTGATATCGATTTCTGGAATTGCTGGCGTTGGTGTCGCAGCAAAGTCAGATTCGAATGAAGGAATCGCTAAGGTTGAACCTTCAGTTGAATCGACATCGAGAGTATCTCTAATTACGAATGACGCAGTTAGTCCTTCACAGTGAAGTGCTGTATCTGCATCTGCTTGTCCCGGATCATCAATCGATAATGCACCAGTTACAACCATTAGTACGTGTGCACCATTAAATGGATCTGCTGTCCATGTTCCACCAGAACCACCAGCGGCATTGCTATAATCACCACGTTGGTTTAGTCGACGCACGTTAGCAACTTTACCACCTTGTACTTTTTCGCCTACCGTACCTAAACCTTTTGAGCTTAAGTCATCTGAGCTTAGAGCTACTTGCTCAACTTGTGTTAAGTCAGAGCTTGATAGCTGTGAAGTTTGTAGAACGACGAACGAGTAATGTCCGTGTTCAGCAGTTGTTGAATCACCTTTGTGTACACCAAATTCAATTTGTCGTAGAACTTCTGGA
>CEPZ01027110.1_pt1 | contig 20041 bp, 12 predicted proteins | sample 530461 | NCBI WGS metagenome assembly CEPZ01 (sample SAMEA2620106, study PRJEB7988) | marine metagenome | isolation source: saline water (ENVO:00002010), including
TTGGCGTGCTCTATTGCAGCTTTAAGTTGTACCAAAAATGTATTTTGTGTAGACTCTGAAGATGCGATATTAATTACAACTGCTATATCTCCATCATCAGCTGTTGTTCCGGCGCCGGTGTCAGTTCCGTTAAGAAGCGAGGCGCCTGTCGTAATAGCTGTTAGAGTATCATCGCAAAGTCTGTATACTTTTTCGGTACCGTCCGTTGAAGCAATTGTTATCTTTTCGCCTTCAGTCATGCCTGAAACAGCGTCGCCGTCATCAACTGCTACAGTCGCAATTGCTACAGATTTGAATTCGCCTCCAAACTGAGGACAAGATTGCGACAATAACCTTGTCAACGGGTTTCTTACCGTTAAGTTTCTCCATGGCATAGCGTTATAAACTGAATACTCTTCAGCAAGAACATCCAAATACCCTCTTCCCATTGTTTCTGGACCGCCAGGAGCGGAGAATCTTTCAACAAAGACATGTGAATGCCTGGTCCTGTTTGGTAAAGCAAAATCAATCACGCTTCCGCTTCCATTAAGCACTTTCATATCAGGAAACGCACCAGATATATAAGCTGATGCAACTGAGGAAGAAACGGCGCCATTGTTTTGTGCGAACCATTTGCTATTCAGTGCTCTACCAGACGTTTGTACAATTTGATAATCTTTTTCATAATTACCAATCTTTGTAACATTCTTAGTGTTAGAAAGGTTTTCGTCTAACGTAATCTTTTGTTTAATATTTTTGATATTAACAGGACGTTTTGCGATCTCGTCTCTGTAGACAGTTGAACGCGGCCTTTTAAGATCAATATTATGAGGCCCTTGCACTCTAATGGTTCCAGAAACAAAATCAACCAAGAACCCTTCGGATCTATTATGCTGAGTATCTGCGGCATCAATATTTAATTCTGCGTGTCGATATGCTTGACCACCGACATATTTTTCAACAAATGGGCCCTGAAGAGTGGCACCATTGTTGTTATATGTGTCATGGTGCAGATTTGTGACGTCAACATTGGCAGGCCCTGGAGACTCACCAATGGCGCCAACATCAGAATTCCAAGAAAGATTGCCGGAAAGCTTGTTCTTTATTGATAAATTGTATCCTGTTTTAACATCTGTCTCATATAAGCCAAACGGCAGCAACATATCGCCATCTGCAGATAGGTTTGTTATCTCTGTTTTAATTTTTGTTTTTTTATTGGGATCGTAAACATCGTTGCAAACAGGATTCTTAAGCATTTTGACATAGAGATAATTACTACTTGTTAAGCTATTGACCTCTGCCAATGCGGCTTTAACAAAATCTGTTTTTTTGTTCTCGAAATTAACACCTCCATGATAAGAGCGTCCCAGATCAACATTAAATCTGTATGGACGTGATAGGTGCCTAGTTCTGAAACTTGTACCACTGACTTGTGTATTCTTAATTCTCCTTACGGTCTCTCTAAAGTCACTATGTCTAGTTATAAAGGCCGCGCTTTTTCTTTCGGCTCGTTTATCCCACCAAAGGCAATTATCATCGCCTCTAACAGGAGTTTGATCTTTCCCAGTCTCCGAAGTAGCATCATCATTGGTTCCTGAAACCTCTACCAAGTCAATCGCCACATCACCACGATATGTACCACCAGCAATATAATGGAATTGTAATTTGAATGCTCTGCTTTGCCACTCTCTTAAATCAATATGTGCCTTTCTCCAATCAGAAGTAGCATGAGTTTGCTGCTGGCCTAACAATTGTCTAGATGAAGTTTGATGTGCTCCACCAAAATCCCAAACAACTTGCAAATCTGAACTACTAACCCATCCTGTTCCCACTTCAAGCGCTTGAACTTTCAAAATACCGACATCTGCACCGTGCATGTGATAATAAAAACTTGCCCCGAACATACCAACACCGTTTGCCGATCCAGATGCAACATCTTGTCGTTCGTTAATTGTCGGAGTTAGTAGCGCAAAAACCTTTGCTGGGTTATTAGGAGCTGACGTTTCCGCATACATATAATGATCTTGATCGTAAGAGCCGGTAGGGCCTGTTTGAGGATGGGAAGGAGTTGGACCCTTTATAGTTCTCCAGCCGGCAGGATGGGTGGCGGTTGTTGCTCCGCCAATAGTCCAACCATGTGGCAAACTACCACTTGCGCCGTGTTGTTCGGCGGCAGCTTCAAAATTTTCATTAATGAAATAAAATATAGCATCAGCATATGGAAACTCTTGGATTGGAGCATGGCCATATTTCCAATTATAGGTTAATTCGTTGATCCCAGTTATATTACCTTCCGGATCATCAAATTTTTGTTCAACGGCTGTAGCTTTTGAACGATATTTGCCCCCACGAGATAAAATATGATCTTCAACAATTGTCCGGATCCCTTCAGAGGCTGCTGCTGATGCGGGAATCAACTGCTCTATCATCCTATCTATAGAGTGATCTACCCATTTGTAAAAGTTAACATATCTTTCTAGATCGGGGGTATTTTTAATTCTTTCAAAAAACAAATATCGTAGTTTGTCTAACCCCTTGTATGACATTCTGTACCTGTTGACTGGCGCGCCAATTAAAGTATTAAAATCTTTTATACTTCCGAAGAAATTAATCATTTCTTCAGAAATTGTTTGATACATACTTTTTTCAATTGAAATAAAATAAGTTGTTGGTCTAGTTTCTCTGGTGAAGTTAATGTCGTCTTGAGTTCTAACGGATGTCATATCAGAACTATTTAAAATTTCTGGCAGTTTCATTTTTGCAACTGATAAATAATTTCTATCTATAACTTCCGTTCTCTTATTGGCCGTAAACCCATGGCCTCTTCCTGTGTGTTGGTTCTTCAGTATTGGACCAAGCCATCCATATCTCTCTGAAGCAACTTTAGCTGAACCAGAGGATATATCTTCGACAACAAATTGGCCGTTCGAATCTGAGCCGGTGACGGTTTCAAAGTCCCAATGAAGCAACAAAGTCTCCATTTTTGGTATATATTGACCTTTAACATCATTTTGGAACAAATAAGCGTGTTGATATGGCTCTGTTATGCCAAAATTGGATGCGTCCTTAGCATGAGTTTCAATCACACTGCCTGGAACATCATATAACCAATATTTCACAGATGAAATTTTAACGTCACTAGGTGTTTCTACTGCTCCTGTGAAATTTGTTCGACGGGCGCCGACAAAGAGTCTTTTAGGAGAATTCGAATACTTTTCGTAATCCGTGGTACTAATACTGCTCGATATATTGAATTTTGCATGAGTCTGATCTGAAGTGGCGTGTACACCAATTAGTTCTATTTTTGCGTCTCTATGTATGCTACCGCTGGTCAAATTAGCAGATCCGGATCCGCCAGGTATAATTTTTAGTGCAAAATTCCATTTTTGGTCATCGTATACATCATTAAACGTTGAGGATGAAATATTAATGCCAAGAACACTCGAAGTTAATGCAAAATAAGCAGCTGCAGATCGATCTGAGTCTCTAACCACAGTTACGTGTACACTGGCATGATCTGGAGATTTCCACGTTGTATTCCCACCTTGAGCATATTGAGTCGCGGCTTTATCAACCTGAGCTTGGCTAACACCAAATAACGAAGCTTCTTTAAAACTTGAATAAAAGAAAGTGTCAGAATTTATGTTTGGGATATTTTTTGGAAAAATAACCTCCGATTCAATTGTGTGAGCAAATCCTCTGCTTAATTTGCCCTCAAGCTCATCGGTGCCTAAAGTTCCAGATATGTAAGACACAGAATCAGTGTTTGTGCTAGACGACATCTGATAAACCGTCGCTTCCATACTACTAGTGTGAAAGAAGTTGACATATTTTTTCTTCGCGACTGTGTGTTTATAATTATCTGTAAAATCATACGTCGTATTATCGCCATAAATGTTTATTTTGATCAACTCATCATCAATGCCAAAACAACGAATGAAATTTCTTAAAGATTTTTCCGTACCTTTAGATTTATATATATAAATAAGGTTATTATAAATGTTTTGATAAATTAAGTTCTTAACGTTGTGAATCTTTTCTTCATAATATTTATCTTCACCTCTCGAAAGCACTTGAGATATAATCGGCGCGCCGGCGAAGATCTCAGAAGTTAGAAATCCTGAATTTTTTAACAACCTATCTGCGAAAGGTAAGGGCTTTGAACTTCCGCTCACGCTTCCACTAGCATATCCGTCCAAGGCATAACTTGCATCTTTTATTTTTGGAAGAGCGGATATCTGCAGCGATAAAGTATCAAAATAACTTGCTAAAACTTGAGTCAAGTTTTTTAATTGACCGTCTTCGTCCTCTGTCGTAATCCATTGTGGCACACTATTATAAATTGCAGAATTATTTCTGTAATCATGTTCCTTGCCTTTCGTTTTTAAATCGTCTAAAAGCTTAACTACATCAGGGTGCGATGAGTATATAATTGGATCTTTTAGCTCTTGGCCATGGCCTGCAAGAGTTACAGCCGAACCCGAATGTCGAGCGCTTGAACCAGGATAACCTATCCAATCACCATTCGTAACTCGGCCAGAATAGTCCAAAACCTTTCTGTCGATACTTGTTGTTGTAGTTGTTCCCTCGTTAAATTTGTAATAAACTCCCAAATGAGTGTTGGCTAGATCAGTATTTGCACCTCCACCAATATGAGTTCGCCAATTACGACCCACCTCCTGTGGAGTTCTAGCAACTTTCCAAAATCTAAACTCATCCATAGATGCTGATAGTTTGCCCCAGCCACGTTTAATTGCGTTTCCACTATATATGGAAACTTTCGGAGAATCACTCTCATCAATATTATGTGTTTTTGGTGAATCAACTAACGCTCCAATTGTACCAATCATCGCGCCACTTAAGTAATCAACAGTCGAGCCTGATATAATTGAATGATTACAGCGACCATCTATGTACATTTTTGCTTGCACATTGCTTCCAGTATTTTTAAACACAAAGGCATAATGATGCCAATTAGCATCGGCGACGCTTGATGTTGTAATGCTTTGGCCAATATTTGTACACCCAAATCCGCCGGCGCCAGACAGATATGTTACAAAAAATGGAGATTTGGTTGCGCTTCCGTGGCTGTGTCCAGATAATTCAATTCTTAAACGAGAATATGCAGAGCTATTTTTTGCAATTGGTGAAGCAGAAGTTCCTGTGTGCATAACGTCGACAATGACTTCTTTGTGTGTTCTGGAAACATCGAACGCACTTTTATGAAGCCAGAACTCAACGGTGTTGCCTTCGTTGCCGTCAATTGTTAAATTGGATTCCCTATTTTGACCAATGTTAAATACGTTTGCGTCTCCGTCATTAGACGGAAACATTTTTTTCAAAGAAAGCCCCGAAGAGCCGGTATGTGGGCCGCCCCTAAACAATATATACTCGTGAGAAGCTGATGCTGGTGCGCCATATCCAGTCTCACTATCTAAGACAGTTTTAGTCCAGCCGGCAACAGAAAGACTAATATAGCCTGTAGTTTGTGGATATTTTTCATCAAAAATGAATTTATCTAAATAAGAAGAGCTATTGTGCCAAGACAGTCTCTCATATAAAGAGCCATCATATGGATAAGTTTGGTAAATTCTTTTTATAGACTGTTCGTAATATTCAGATGCTAGCCCGAATTTTGCAAAATTTTCAGGTTCTTCGAAGTCAACAAAAGGTACAAATCGATCCTTATCAGCACTATGAGCTTCGACATATTTCGTTGATTCGACACTTCGAGCAGCATTCTTGATCGAATCTGAAGATAAAATTCTTGGCCATGGCTCTTTATTGAAAAGGTCTTTTATACTCATGTTTATTCGACTCTAAATTTAAATACTTCTGGCTGTTCTCGGTAAGAACCATTGGTATAGTAAGCAAGCTTTATACCATATGCATAATCCGTCTCCAACATAGACATATCAAAATCAAAATAATTGCCAGAAACATCAAACGACAATCTAGTGTAGTCTAAGTTTGAGCTTCCTGTGCCATAATTAATAACTGTTAAATTGTCTGTTATTCTAATAATTTTATAATAAGCATCTTCAATTATATTATTTTGAGCAGTGCCCTTGGCTTTGCTATAAATTGTTGGGTTCCATCCTTTTTCGCGGACATGTACTCTAAATCTTGCGTTCTCTTCGTTGGGATATGTTGATTTCAAATTGGTTATTTTGGTCACATATTTTAATGACGGGTTTTGCGGAGAAGCATCAAGCTTACTGGGAGCAATTGTTCCCGTATGATATTGTATACTAGTGTCAGAAGCATTATACCAAACATCGAAAAGTTTAGTAATCTGGGGAATAGAAGTTGAAGAAGTAACAGCAAGAGATGCTGAATAAATACCAGTGTCTCCAGTGTGCCCAACAGAGGCTGAAAAATCTCCCGTAGTCGCAACATTACCGCCTAAGCTTAATGCTAACTTTTCATTGCTTGGGCTGCTATTGTCAGGGTTTGAACCAGAGTAAAGAGAAACAAAAAATGTATTTCCTGTCCCTTTTTCAAAACTGGGGATGTCTTTTAATTGTCCTCTAACGTAGTTGTAAAGGTACAGCGTATTTAAGTTATCAGCACCAGTAGCTAACGAGCTGCTATAATAAAAATTGGCGCGATCATCTTTTCTAGACGAGTCCCAGCGCACTTCAAGGAGCGGTCTTTTAAAATAAAATTCAGATCCTCTCCCAAAAAACTTTTTAGTGTAATATGATTTTTTAGCTCCATGGACATTGTGAAGAATAGACCCTGTATCGACCCCGGTAGAACTCGAAAAATAACCTTCATAACTAGCTGACAATCGAATACCGACTCCATAATTATCGACATCATTATCAGCAATCCACTTTTCTACTAATGGAGTTATATCTGTTTCTAAATCTTCGGTGCCTCTAGAGAAGTCAACTGTCTGCACAAAATCAGTACGATATGATCCGCCTTTTGTTGCCCAAGTCGCATTAGTGCTTCTATGAACCCAATTTGCACCTACGCCCTCGTGAGTCTTATCCTTGTATTCTTCCATATCAAGGCCTGTACCTTCTTCCCAAGACTGAGAAACTGGCGAAATAACTAATTTAAAATCTCTTGGCAATGTATGGGCATGTTTGGCGTTGAACATTCGAAGATAGAAATTAACACTTCCGCTGGCCGGTATATCTCCGTTAGTTCTCGCTGTGGACACATCACTAATTGGAAACTTTACCAAAGCTCTTGTAAGTTCGACAGAGCCAGATGAGGGATCGCCACGATCATCTATTGATTTTAGATATCCCGGCTGCCCTTGATCATAAATAGAAAACACTTCAACGACATCTGAGGCGCCCATATTTGAGCCAGTACCTCTACTTCTCTCCAGCAAGGTGGAAGCAAAAGCATTTGTTATCGTTGTGTCTGCGTCTGCTGTATATCTCTTAACTCCCATTACTTAATAGTTCCTTTGATATCTTCCGTGGCAAACTTTATTTCAAAAATTGAATCCTCTGGAATATAAAGTACTCTACCATCGGGAGAAAGATTTTCGTATACGTTGAATCCTATGTCGGAATAGAATCCGCCGGTGACATCTTCAAGCTTAACGTCGATTGTATCTGCGACACCAACCACATCGTTCAGTTCTCTATATATATCTGTTATCAATATTGGTTCTCCGATATCGTATGCTCTATTAAAGTGCTCTTGGAGCCTGAAGGTCGCCGCACTTAAAACATCATATTTATTTACACCGAGTTCACTAACCGCTGTGAAATTAATACGAATATTAATAATTTTAGCATCTAATATATCAATCGTGTCATTAATCATTTTACTCCTATTTATCCAAGTTTTTAAATTTTCTTTGAGAGTGTGCGATGCTACTATTAATTTTCCACTTCTGTCTTCAGACACAACGTACATATTTAAATTTCTCTTAAATGAATCTTTATCTTGTACCACATTTAACCTTTTTATTGAACCAAAATTAGATGGCATGGAATAAGCCATACTAACATAATCTTCTTTTGTAACCGCGCGATTCTGTGTTGCAAAGCTGTTCTTTACTATATGTTTTAATTCTTCCAAGTCTGGAGTTGATGTTGAGCCAATTACCTGTTGTTCGTTTGACACCTCTATACTATCTGTAACTTTTTTAACCTTAGCATTGTCTAAACTAGCTCTATTATCAAATTGAAAATTCGAAACTACAACTTTATTAACTGAGCCAACAGATGCATTTGGGTCTGTAGACTTGTTAGTCCGATAAGTAACAACAAGAGACGTATTTGAAGGAGCGATGCCGAACTTGTCTGTCGACATCAAACTTGACGGGTCGAAAGAATCATCAAGTATGTGATCTCTTCCATGAACGTCCAATACAATGTTACTAGGATCAGCAATTGAATCTTTGGGTACCTCATTATCAGAACCATACCCAAATTGAAGAAATGTTTGTCTTCGTTCTTCTTCCACAATAAATCTTCTTGGCACAACAAAAGGTTTCAAAATTGCTGGGGCGTTGTTTTTGTCTTTATTTCTGTTGATAATCGGGCGATACACAACATTCTGTGATAAGTAATCTACTTCGAAATATTCATGACCTTCTGAATCTGTAACAGACATTATTTCAGTAATATTTCTATCTTCCAGACGCACTCTTAAGAACTTTTGGAATGGGCCGATGTCTATTATTTCTCGGTCGAACTCTCCGGATATAACTTGTCCAAAAGCTTTGACTGCATACTGCGTTGGTATCCCAGTCTGTTTATCCACCTCGCCAACAACAACTTCATTATTCTCACTTCCAAAGTCCACACTTTCACTCAGAGTGTACAGAACTCCTGATGTCGATAAAAACTTTGAACCTTTTTTAAGAACCGGCATAAAATCTCCATCCGGACCAATCCCGATCACGCTAGCTGGAACCAAAACGTACAAGCTTACTATACCATGAGCTGATTGATTCCTTTTAAACTTGTATCCAATTTGTTTTGCGTGTCTTACAACATTATTATATTCAACTGCAGTGTCTATAAATGTCTCGTTTGCTTGATAATCTAAGTAAAACGACAGTATATCACCAACATAAGCCACGGTGTCTAACATTAAAGACCCAAACGATGCTTCGCTGAAGTCTTTATATGTGTCGGAATAATATCTTTTAGCATGTTCGATTAGGTCATTTTTAATTGAATCAAAATCTCTGCTTGTATATCTGATTGGGATTGATTTCTTATTTGACATCTTATGATTGTTCCTTTCTAGATAATTAGTATCTTTTATTAGAATGTTATACAGTTATATCTAGAAAATCCGCCACAGAAAGACTGGATACTTCATATTCTAAAATCATACGGAAAGCATTGGGGTCGGCTTCAACCGATTCCTCTGTTCCAATAAAAGAGATATTGATGATTTCCACAAATGGCATATATAAATCCACCTGCTCGGATATCTTAGCAGAAACAACGTCTCTAAGAGACTGACCATCATATTGTTCAAACAGAAGTGATACTAAGCCGACTCCAAATTGAGGATTCATCATTCTCTCGCCAGGAATCGTCAATAATAAATGTTTCAAATTTTGTTTAACTACTTCCTTATAAGTTGTATTTAAGGCGAATTTTGAAACTCTGTCATCGCCACCAAATGGTAATTTTATCGATATGCCTGCCATTTTTAATTAATCCTCTTGTTATTCTTCCTTCGACCCGTGTGGTCACGCTTTAGGGTCACCATAAGTACCTATCAAATCAAATTTTGATCGACAATCTTTTTCGCCTAGACCTACTTGTTTTTTAATAAGACTTTTATATCCTTCATTGTCAATAGTGCCTTTACTTAATTCGTGCAAGTTTGAAACATTTTTGGACTCCTCTGCCTTGTCAATTAAAGACATTATTGCCTCTTCTGTTAAAGCAAACAGACCATTGCCTAAACAAGCCTCATCTATAGATATTATAGCTTCCTCAAAAGCCAGCGCATTCCTAATAGCTATCAGTGACAAAATTTTATCCATTGGAAATATTAGTTTAAATAAAGTTTTACACACAGGATCTTCTCTTAGCGCTTCCCAGCCTTGCTTGTTCCGAGCCGCTGTGGAACCGGACCATGCTCCAAAATGTCTAGATATTTCTTCCATATTATTCTTGTTCGGGAGGGGGACCGTAACTGTTGTAAACGGCAAAACAAATACTTTTGGCCAAAACTGAAAAGAGTTTGCTACTAAAGGCATGCCTATCGAAGGATTAAAAGTTTGGTACCTGGGGACTTCCCGCATAAAAAAGGCTTTTTCAATTTTCATATCCATAAATGGCTCTAAACTATATTTATCTTCGGCGAGAAGAGTGGGCAGGTGCATATTAAGTTCCTTGAACCGATCCCAAATCCTTGTGTGCTGGCCGGATAAAGGAGTCTGCCACCAGTAGCCATCAAGATCTTCCGGGAAGACATAAGATAATCTATATCCAATTTCTATAGTCTCAAAAAAAGCGGTCAAAGAGGTTTGATATTCAGGGTAAGAATTGAAAAGTTCACTATTCCAACGTAAATTAAAATCACTATAACTCAATTCCATGGTTGGCCGGCCCGGGCCCAAAATTTCATCTATTGTTGTGCCTTTGCCTACAAGTTCCATTGAAACGTATTCAATCTCATTTGCTAATGCTTGCCAAAGAGAATCATCGGTAGACGCTTTACTTAACAAATATAGGGTCCTCATATGTGTTTTTGAGTGAAGCTTGTAGCGAACGCATTTTTCCATAACAAAGCCTGACGTATGCATTGTATATGTGCGCGCGCCTAGGAAGCCGCGCTCGACGGTGCCGACAACGTCGTCTTGTTGATCGAATTCGAAAAATCTTGGGTTAGTGAATTGAGTCGATTTCAAGTCCCTCCAATGATTGCCTTTGCCTGAATCAATTATTACACCGTTTATCATATCGTATGAATTATGAGTTTCCCCATCTGACATTTTTGCTTGTCTCTTCCTGCACAACTCAGATATGGTAGGATAGTCAACAACTCGAGGCCTGGTTACCAGATCGTCAGTCAAACGATAGTAAATCAGTTTGTCTTCCATTATATCAGAAATAGATTCTGAAACATCTTTCACAAACTGATTGATCATGCTTTGTATTTCCCCTCCGCCGGAGTCGGCCCAAGAAAGAACACCCGTAGACCAGCCGGGGTTGGTGTAGGTGTGGATGAGAATTTTCTTTCTTATTGCTTTCTCAAGATATTTTGAAAACAATTTTGAATCAAGCAGTTGATCCGGCTTGGTTAAGGCTATTGATAAAATTGATTTCAAAGTAGTTTCTACACAAAATAACTTTATCAGCGCGCGGGCTCCGCCGGCGGTCGGCCAGTTAACAATATACTCAAACAAAGTAGGCGCCGCGGAAGGATCGGTAAATTTAGTTTTTGACATTTCCTCACTAAAGTCTTCAGATACTTTATCTTTTATTTCTGTTAAATCATATAAATCGACATTCTCTTTGAGAAAGTTTAATTCTTTAAATGCGTTATCTTCAGTGGCTTCTTCTACTTGATGCATAATTTTGTTCGCTATGTCTTGCACCACACCTCTGAAAGCAACGCCATATAAAGCAGCGGTGGGTGGATCCGGCAAGAGAATTCCAAGCAAATCATCCCTATACTTGAAATATTTTCCGGGGCCTCCTAGGCCCGTGCGGACCGCACTATCAATTAATAATTCAAAAACTTGCGGCTCTGTTGGTCGATTTCCGACTAAAGACGTTCCTTCTGATGACGTATTTAAAAAATTAAGCATAGAAGTTGGAATATCGCTAACACTGTCCTCAAAAACAATTGTGCCGAAATCTGGATCAACTGTTCCAGAACCAACATCATATATTTCCATAGAATTCTTGACCAAGGCTGTTCCTCCAGAAAGTATATTGGATTTTCCAGTGGATAGAATCCTAAATCTAACTTCCTTGTTTAAACCGGCTTTTGAGGTCGTGAACGCGGTTGACGGGAGGGGGGCGTCGTCTGGGAGGTTAAGTAGTTGCGGTCTGTGTACAGGCATTCTATATGCATACCAGGACGGGGTATTATCATCGGGATCATCTACAAAGAATCCGGGGTGGAAAGCATACGCCGCGCTATTGATCATGTCCTCCGCCAGGAAGGTCGCCATGTTAAGCTTTTTTGACGTCATCAAAGGAACTAACACAGCGACTTCTGTTATAAAAGTCCTTTCTATCGCCGCAAACGTGCCGTTGACCACTTTGTCAGTTGACTCTTTTATAGAATCTTTCATGGCTGATGACATGTCTATCTTAACTTCTGTAGCGCGGTCTTCCGCAGTAAGGAGATCAAGCAATGCGCCGGCTACTTCGCTATTTTCAACATTTTTTTGTAATAACTGTTCTTCAACCTCCTCTATAGTCAAGCCCCTTTGCGCTAGCGCTCTTGCCAACATCTTTTCTTTAAATCCAGCATCATCACTGCACAAGTCTATCAAAGGACGTTGTGGTTTTTTTTCTAGGTCGCCAACTTCAGGGTCATCAGCCACTGGAAGCTCGTCGCAACGAGATAAATCTGTTTTTTTACCCAAATCTTTGAAAAAGTTTTCAACTTTTTTAATTGTATCAATTTGTGCAAAACTTGAACCTTCTGGTGTCATATTCTTAAAATAATCTAAAACATATTCTAAGGCTTCGCTATTTGCTTCGCCTTTATAAAGTGCGCACAACTCACCGGGAGATAAGGAAGAAAATAAATTATTCAAAAAATCATTTATATTAAAATCTTCTGGCAAGTTTCCTTCCCCTTCCCCTTCCCAATCCTTAAAGGCGTCATCTTCATATGGGAAATCATCAGAAGAATTTTTACCATAATCAAGATCGTCATCACTCTGCCGGCAGTAAACGAGTGACTCAAGTAGATCACGTATGGGTGTGAGTATAAGTTCTTCCAACATCTCTTCGGCCATTTCATAAGCCATATCTATTAAAAACTGTTTAAGCCTATCCAGTATGGGTATATCATCAAACAGATTGAACCCGGGTTCACATTTTTCAAATGGAGGAATTTTAGGTGGTTTGTCGTCGCGGCCGCGCCTTAACCTCTTGATCAAGTTAATAAGGGCCATAAGACCAACGAACGGGCCAACAATCAAGACTTGACAAATGAATCTTTTTGTTGCTGCAACATCTCCATCAAAAGCCTCTGATGTAGTTTCTGTAAAAAATTCATCCATCGATGGATTGCCAGTATCAATTTTGCTAGCCAAATAGTTTGTTAAATCGTTGGTTAACTGGTTTATTGAGCCGGCGGCGTTGGCGAGGGGTCCGGAGTCTATTCCAGCTTCCGCCAATGCAGTTCCTAATAGAGGATCTCCGCTGCCTAAAAACTTAATTAAATTATCCAAAGTTTTCGGATCACTAAATACTTTTTTCAATAATTTGTCACAAGCTATGTCAATTAAGTCTTGAATTGACAGATTAAGCCCGAGGCATGCCATTATCTCTTGAGTCAAAGTTGGCAAGTCCATACGATTTAAAACATAAGCGTAAAGATCGTCAATAGTTTTAATCTCTCGAATATCTCCCGGAGACCGTGCAAGACTATCAAAAACAAAATCTCCAATATATTCGTCAATATTTTCAGTTCTGTTCGCAACGGCTTCAGCCAATACTTCATTAGCAAGAATCCCGTATTCAATAGAATCTTTTTCTTGCTTGTTAACAACTGGTTCTTTTTGTTCTGCAATGGTGTCGAAAACTTTAATAGGATCCCCTTCCAAGCTAAACAGCAACATTGGTCTAGGTTGCACAAAATCTTCAACAAAAAGCAATAGTGGCATCGGGTCTTCTTCTTTCGCCAATGGCGGAAGGTTACAGCCAACTCCAACATTAATATCATCTATTGACTCAGCTTCGTATCCTGAAAGCATAGTGTTTATTATAGATGGCAAGTTCTTTATAAAATTTGCTGTTCTCGGCAAGATAAAAGGTTCCCTGCCGGGGAGAATATTTGGATCATTCGAATATTCGTTTTTCCATCGACTGAAGCCTCCAAAGAAATATTCTGAACCATTAAAAACAAAGCTCTTTCCACTTTCGCTAGATGAAGCAATATACTGAATGAGATATTTTTCAAAACCTTGACCAAGAAGAGTTGTATCTGTAATTAAATTTATCGTGTATCCCATTTGAAATGGTTGTTTCTCGGACACGTTGTTTCTTTTAAAGAGATCGAATATTTCTTTATAAAAGCTTCTCAAGCTTTCTGCTTCGGCTAAAAGATCAAATGTTCCATAACCCAACGCTGCGGGACCAGAATAGTTCATTCCATCCGGATTTTCTTCTTCTAGTTGTTTGTCATATTCTTCAAGCTTTTTTGCTAGAAGTTCCATCATTTTAGCAAAATCATTATAACTGTCAAAAATGAGTGAGCCAGTTGTATCTGTGGCCGGGTTGGCGGCCTCGAATCCTCCATCTCCAGTCACTGCTTGCCTTGGAAGTTTGGGAAGATCTGCTGGATTTCCTCCCTTGTAGCGAACAAGATAAAGCGCAGGGCCATTTGGGCGGGGGGAAATACTCTTCTGCTTTACTCCGTTTATTGTAACAACTTCAAACTCCGTCGACGCAGGAGGTAAAGAGTCTCCTTTTGCAACCCCAACTAGATTAACAGCGTAATACTCATAAAGATTATCTCGAGCGGTTTGCAGAGCGATTTGTTCGTGAAATACCTGGTGCTGAAAAGCCCCCGGGACGGATCCGCCGGCCTGAGCTGCCGTAACCTGCACGACTATATGATAATCTTTGGTTTTAGAATCCTTATAAGGTAAGCCAATTGTTTTTTTTGTCCATGGGGTAGCCATTTAAGTCGTTTTTACATTCCTACTATTAATATACTTTGGGCCTGAAGGGTTCTGGAAATAGTTAAATGAAAAGAGTGCTGTGTTTGCAGCCATTATTACCAGCGAAGGAGCATCAAGACTTGCTTGTATTCCCCCAGATATGGTACCGGCGGCTGCGGCCTCGATGCTTGGCGCAGTGGTGCCTACAGTTGTGAAGCCGCCTGGTATAAAAGGTGGGATTCCTATTGGGTTAGGTATCATGATGATCATAGGAGGCACAACATGAGTATGGGTCATCAGCGCTGAGTTAAAAGCTAATTGTGATTCCAAGAACCCAGCAACAACATTCAACAAATTTTGTATGTTTTTATTCATTTTAATTAAAGCTTTTCTTAAATTTTCTCCTTTAGGAATTGGCTGCAGTCCGCTTTCATCATTGTTAGTAATTAAATTAATTTCTGGAACACTCTTTATTTCGCCGCCGCGAGAATTAAACCTATCACCGCCTGCAATGATTTTAATTCCACCATCCCTGCTTATAAGTCTCAAAGAATCTGCCTTTGCAACAAAAGAAGATCGATCTTTAACATTACCCACCGTACCATCAGCAAGTCTAAAGTCTTCGTCGACATCAGAATTTGCACTCACATAACAAGTCGCAGCATCATATTCGTTGCTGGGACTTGCATAGAGCTGCTCTCCTGTGTTTATGTCGACAGAGGTAGCGAAACTACCCATGGGGCCTGCAACCATCCTGATGGCGCCGCATCTTTGTTCTCCAGCGCCGCCGTGGCCACTGGCTATGTTCCCTGGTCTATCTGCTCCGCAAACAATTCGCACTCCAGTTCCTTCGTTCCCAAGCACCACCTCATTTTCTGCCTTCCAATATATTGGGTAAGGGTTCGGTCTAGGAGTGTTGCCGACCCCAGAATTTAGAGGAGGCCCCTGCAGATCTCTTAAGTATTTTAATTGTTTCTTTCTTAATTTAGAAAGATCGACTCTTTTTCTTTTCTCTGCCAATTTAACATTCTCCTTATTATCAAATACCAAACGCGGAGGCGATGGCAAATTTGGCGCGTTCGAAGAGCCCCACTTCAAGCTTGGTTGTCCTTAATTTTTTGTTGTCTGCGGCGGCATTCTTCAACGTGTTAAGAAGAAAACCATAAGCAACCCCAGGTCCTAATCCTTTGGCTCTCAAAACACAATAAAACTCTATTACGCCGCCATCACCATGGTGAAATCTTTTATGCGCCATAATTCCTGTAGAAACATTGGGAGATACTGATAATGCTCCCCAATCAAATGTATCTCCTCTAATGCCGATAAAGCCTAAAGGAATAGAAGGAATGGTCGAAGTTAAATGGTGAATAAGTTTCCATGCCGACTCTACTTGTTTTGACGTCGGTATAAGCGCGTTGGCTCCTTGCTGCCAACCCTGGGCGCCTAATATTTTGCCAGGAAAAACGCCTCCATCAACCTGATTAACTGGAAGACTTGTAATAAATGGATTATATATTTCGATGGCAACAGAAACATCATTAAATGGATCCGCGTGCCAGAGTATCCAGTTAACAGGATCTGCATATTGCGTTACCTTTCCAAATCTATCAATACCATAATGAACACCTAAGCCTCTCTTCTGTAAAATTTTATGTGTCAATTTGGCGCCGCCATCTGGTATTTTACCTTCGTCGAAAGCCTTTCTTCCAGCTGCACTTTCATGAATAATAATTACATTCGGGGGTTTCCGTCTTTTCTTCCCGTATGGTTTTCCCGTATCGGGGTTTGTAAACTGGTTGCCAGGATGTATCTGGACACCGCCCACATTTTTAGGTTTTTTAGAACCACCAAAAACTTCTGGTTGCCGGGCAGGACCTCCATTAAATTTATCTCTTGTTCCTGACTCGCCTGGCTTGGTCAATTCCGCAGATATTTGCTCGTCCGCACTGTTAACGGGCCCCAAATAAATTGGAAATGTAAGATTCCTCCTATCCTCAAAATCAACCTTAACAAGGGTGCCTACTTGCGGAGGGGACATGCCTGATCGCGCAGCAACAAACGTTGGACACATTTCAACAGCCTTATGATCATCCGGGGCGGGTTCATATCCTGGTCCCTTGCAAGAGGACAATTCCGGAATCCAAGCTTTTATGAAAACAATTTCTCCTGCAACGCCGTCAGTGAATAAAGACCAAAAAAACCCTGCATTAGAATTCTCTCCATCCTCTTTCCAGGAACGAAGCACTTTTGCTTTCCATGGTCCAGCGTTGGAAAAAATATCATCTTGTGTTGCCGATATGCATGCATCGCGAACAAAAGTATCATATGTCGACTGAGGAGTATATTCCCTAGATACTAATCGTGGAGCTTGAGGATTTAGATCGCCGCTACCGTACTCATCAGCCATTTTGTCCAGATTCCTTAATCAAGTCAAATATTTCACTTTTATCATTATCCGATAATTCGGCAGCTTCGGAATTAACTTTCTTTTGCAGCAATGCTGCAATTTTTACTAGCTGCTCGTTTGATCTTTGCAGAGTTTCAACATATTTGGCTGCAACTTGACCAACTTGGGTATGTCTAGTTTCGTCTCCGGCAAGATAAGTCATCACATCTTTTAGGAGAGACTTCGTTATATCTCTATCTTCTCTGATGTTGTCGATGGACTCTTCTAGATATTTGTTTAAATCATGCATATAAACCACTCCTTACTACTATAATTAGAATGATTTATATTTTTCCTTCATTCCAATCTTTTTTAAAACTTTGATATCTTGCTCTCATTTTGTTCAAGTTGTTGACAACTTGTTTGGTGTTTAAGCCTGTCAATTCTCTCAAATAAAGATAAATGGCTTTTTTGTTAAAAATTTCAATATTATCGGAATTTTGCAATAATATTTTAATCGCTTCCAAAACTTTTCTTTCATTTGTGCGAAGATTTTCTTGACTCCAAAATTCAATCTGTTTCCAAAGATGTCCCCAAAATTCAGCTTGCTCTCTTTTTTTATCATAGTGATCGCTAACGGACATATGATTATGTTCGGCATCTTTCGACAAGTCTTCGAATTGAATTTCCCTTCTGTGTCTCTGCGTGTTCTTTTTTACCTTGTGGATAAACCAATTTTTTGTGATCACGCTAAAATATGAAAAAGCCTTTGATCCTTTGCTAGGATCAAACTTGTCAAGAATGGTTGTTAACCAAATTTTACATTCATCCCGCAAAAGATCAATATTAGGCAGATTTGAAAATTTGTAAGTAAACACAATCTTGTCTACCAGTTCACTAAATGCAGGTTGTATAAACACGACATAAAGTTCAGTCCTCACTTTAATATCATTCGTTTTTGCATATTTTACTATAGCTTCCTCATGCTTTTCGGTAAAATAATATCTTTTTGTTTTACTCTTCCTCGTCGCCATCTTCTTCCGGTTCTTCTAACTCTTCCAAAGAATAAACATCTTTGAACTTTTTAACATTTTCTGTAACAACCCTAGAATGCTTTATCAGTGCCTCTAGAGTTGCATCTCCATAATAAGTTTCTAGTTGATATAGAGATTCTAAATGCTGTGAATATTCGTCTAGACTATGAAACATATCATCAATGTTCTCGGATAAAAAAACAAATTTGCTAAGGATACTCTTTATGTACCAAATTAGCGCAATGTTCAACAAGGATAATAATATAATAGTAACATAACTCATGGATTATAATTTTTTCTTAATTCCTCTTTTTGTTTTCTTATGTCTTCTTTTGTTTCTTCAATGTGTGAATTTACCACTTCGCCGATCTTTTTTTCCTTTTTGCTTTTATTAAAGTTTACAGGAAATAAAGGTAATTTTTTTAATTTACATTCGTTTTCACAATCTTCGCGGCGTTCGAGATTTTCACTCATTAAATGAAAGACCAAAAATCTTTCATCGCAATTGCTGCAGTGATAAAGATATTTAGGCATTACCGTATGGATCTTCTTCTCGGGGCATAATTGTTTCCCCTTCGTCCTCTTGGTTCATAAGCCTAACTAATGGAGGGTTGGCAACTACCAACTGCTCATTTTCATCAACAGAAAAATCAAGTTCTTTTAAAAGCCCTGTGATGTCACTTTGTTCCATGATAGATTTTTGTAGTGCCATCATTAATGCACCCATTGCTTGATTAGAAAGTTTCATTTTGTTCTCCTTTATTATTCAATTACCGCACGACCTTTTAAATTTTCCCAGTCGCGCTCTGGCCTTACTTCAAGATTTGTTTCCCAAGCTGCCTTTACAACGTTGACATTTAAACCAAGTTCTTCTGCAAAGCTGATAAAAGCATTGATATCTTTCGGAAAGCAGCTTCCTCCGAATCCCAATTTACCATCCGGGCCTGGTACATTTAAATGTGAGTCTCCAATTCTACCGTCCGCAACGAAGCCGTGCAGAGCCTTTGTCCAATCGACTCCAACCTCGTTTGCAACTCGTTTCATTTCATTCATAAAAGAGACCTTGACACTAAAAAAAACATTGCCAAAATATTTTATAAATTCGGCGGTCTTATAATCTGTTCGAACAAAATTATGATTCTTAAATCTTATTTTATATAGCTCTTCAACTTTGTCGACGTGTTCCTTGTCCCCTCCTAAAACAATTCTTGATTGATTTAGAAAATCAAATTTAGCTTTCCTTTCTGTTAAAAACTCAGGATTGAAAACGATGTTCAATTTCTTGTATTTCTTTGCTAATTTTTGCGTTGTACCGGGAACAACAGTTGATTTTAAAACTATAACATTGTCCTTTCTTTCGTTAACTTCACTAATCTCCTTAAAAGCATTATGGATTATATCCAGGTTGATGGAGCCATCAGCGTTCATTGGCGTCGGGACACTAACAAAAATTACATCTGAATTGTTTACCGTTTCTTCTAAAGTGTTGGAACTTCTCATAAAATCTTTGTCATGTATATAAACTGGCAGCACGGGACTAAACCCAAAAGATGTCGACTGACCAACAAAACCATGTCCAACAATTCCAACTGCTTCAATCATTTTTGCTCCTTTATATTTCCCAAGTTTTATATTCGGGGTTCTTTGTTTTGTTATCACTATGCATTCTATAACGATAAAATGGCATTTTCAAATAATGAATATTATAAAAATCGCCCAATCTTTTTCTAAGTTCTTCTTCTTCTCTGTGTCTCATCTTGGGATTATATCCGCCCACATCAAGTAGTAAATCTCTTCTATACATTATACCACAAGATATGTTATCTTTTTCAGCATATTTTCTTT